>Ga0114957_1003713_pt1 | contig 13556 bp, 5 predicted proteins | sample BantaG_FD_87175 | JGI IMG/M metagenome (GOLD analysis project Ga0114957, IMG submission 87175) | Marine algal microbial communities from Bantry Bay, Ireland - BantryBay_4 metaG | ecosystem: Host-associated > Algae > Red algae > Unclassified | place: Bantry Bay, Ireland | collected 2014-11-21 | reverse complement strand
CCAAGTTCACCACCATTCGATGCATCCTGGCGATGACGGCGGCGAACGGGTGGGAGCTACATCAGATGGACGTCAAGACGGCATTCCTCAACGGCGACCTTGACGAGGAGGTCTACATGGAGCGGCCAGATGGCTATGTCGATCCGACGTATCCTGACAAGGCGTGTCGTCTCCTCCAAGCGCTGTATGGGCTGAAGCAAGCCCCCAAGATGTGGTACGCCAAGCTCGACGACTTCGTCAAGTCGCAGGTGCTCGATAAAATCGACCCGGATGCATGCCTCTACCTCCTGATGGATGACGGCGAAATCATCATCGTCCTGGTGTACGTCGACGATCTTCTTTTGGTGGCATCAAGCCTGGCGGCGATCTACAAGATTAAGGACGCTCTGCACAAGCGTTTTGAGATGAAGAACCTGGGCGAGGCGAAGGTCATCCTCGGGCTAGATATTAGGCGGGACCAGGCGTTCGGCACCCTCAAGCTGTCGCAGAGCAAGTACGCGGGGCAAGTGCTGGAGGTGTCCGGGATGGCGGAGTGCAACCCGATCGGAACGCCGCTGGAGGTGGGCCTGCAGCTGGTCAAGGCCGACGAGGGTGACGACGCGCTGCCCTACCGCGAAGCCGTCGGCAGTCTCATGTAACTGATGGTCGGCACACGTCCTGACCTCGCCTTCGCCATCGGGAAGCTGAGTCGGTTTGTCTCGTGCTACGGCTAGGAGCATTGGGCGGCGATCAAGCGCGTTCTACGGTACGTCAAGGGTTTGATGGACAAGGGGCTGGTCTGCAACAAGAACTCTTCCTGTGTTCTACAAGGCTTCAGTGATGCCGACTGGGCGGGTGACCACGAAACGCAACGTCTTACGACGGGCTTCACCTTCATCTTTGGCGGAGCAGCTGTCAGCTGGGGTTCTAAGTTGCAGAAGACGGTGGCGCTGTCGACGATGGAAGCTGAGTACATGGCTCTATGTGAGGCCAGCAAGTAAGCCGTTTGGCTCATCAAGCTCGTGTGAAGCGTGGCATCTCAAGGGCTGCGGACAGCGACCTCGGGCGGGCCGATGAACATCAAGGTCGACAACAGCGACTGCACTGACTTCTCCAACAACCCCATCGAGGACAAGCGCACCAAGCACATCGACAATCGCTTCCATTTCGTGCACGAGGCCATCACGACGGACAAGGTTTTGACAACACGCTCAGCCCACCCCACCCAGTTGGGGGGAGGGCGAGCCAAACCGTGTCGCCAAGTAGTCCTGTCGGGGATTACCCGCCTCGGAAGAAACCCCCGAAGAGCACACACGCACGGCGTCGACCGGGGGAAGGCGCCCCGAGCGACAAACACGAGTTGTGTGACCGAAAGTTTAAGTGCCCGCGTCGGAGGCCTCGAGGCGACACTCACGCCTCACCCTCTTATCCCATCCGTTCCCCTCGGACCCTCGGAAAACCCTCCTCAGACACCCTCAAAGGACCCTCGTAAAACCCTCCTCAGACACCCTCAAAGGACCCACCGAGAACCCTCCTCTCAGGGCTCACGGGGCCCATAACCCGGAGGCCGGCCGAAGCTTCGAATACCGCCTTGAGTAGAGGCGGGGGAAGGGCGCCACGTAACATACTCGCGGCGCCCCGGGCTCAGGGACGCGGACTAACATAAGTAGATAAACCAAGTCCGGTTTACACAAAATTAGGCCCTTAAGTAGGGGCCCGCTCGGGGGGGTTACGAATCCCAGGGAAGTATTGGGATTGCGGTTGTGGATGGTGAGCCACGAGGTGATCACAAGCGGGTCGCCAACGGAACAATTTGAAATATGTGGTAGTGGGGCATATTTCTGGGGAATCTGGTTCCCCGAGTGTGGGGGCCATGTGACGGACCGTCACAATTCTCGTTTCTAAAGAGGCCTCCGTCCCGGCGGCCCAGAGCCAGAGGGCCGGGCCCGCGCGAGTGTGGCGCGCGGGCCAGGACAGATAGCCGCCGGGATCCCCAGTGTAGGGCCCGGAAGCTGCCCCGGTCCTCTCCAGCGGGGGCCGCCCCGGATCGTGGGGGCGCCCCCGCCGGGGCAAGGGGGTACGAGCCGTCGCCGTACGGTGGACACGGCGGCGGGGGCCAGGGGTGCGGTCGCGTGTCCGGGGCGGGCCCGCTAACCGTGCCCATTGGGCCAACAGGGGGGTGCCCAGTATGGCACCCCCCCCGCCCTCCCACCCGGGGGGCTGTCTTGCGGGCCCCCCCCCCTGTGAAGATTCATCCAGGGGGGGTGGCCCGCGGGGCAGGGGCTGAGAAGCTCCGGGGTAAGGGCCCCTGTCCGCACGCAGGGGCTCATGAAAAGCGGGTAGGCGGGGAACAGACGGGGAGGCCGTCCACTACCGGCCGTCACCGTTCCCCCCAACCGCTATTCGAGTTGAGAGCCCCCCCTCGTCCCTCTGTGCGCATTGCGCCCCTCTGCCCATTGCCATCCCCCTCGCCGTTCCCCCTACTCGGGAGCGGCGGCTACGGCTTCCTCGCGGTCGACGGCAGTGGCGCCGACCGAGGAGATGGCTTGCCCAGGTGCGGGGCGCGCCACGTCGGCGCCGAGTGGGACGCCGGCGTCGGCAACAGCCAAGTCGGGCTGCCCTGCGGCGGGGTCCCCGCGGGTGGGCGGGGCGTCGGGCAGTACGGGCGCCCCTAGGGCCAAGGGCTCGACGGCGGCCACTCTGCCGGCTGGCGGGGCGGTGGCATCTGTACCTGCGACGCCTGCAGGCGCCACCAAGTCAAGTGGCGTGGCCGTGGCGGCGTCCCGGGGCGAGGCAGCCCGCCGGCCGCGCCAGGCCAACGGCGCGCCCCCGAGCCGGGAGTCTTCGGCGGCGGGGAGTCAAGCGACTCAATCGCCGCCGCCCCCCCGCCGCTCCAATTCGACGGCGGGGTCGGCGTCGGCCTCCCGCGCGTCAGGTGCGGCGACGCGGTCGGCTGGCGAGGACACGGCCGGGCCCCGCACGGCGGCGGCGCGCGTGCCGCTGCCGACCAGCCGGTTGAGCACTCTTCCGGCGGCTGAGGCGGCGCCGGGCGAGGCGGGGGATGACCTCATGGAGCAGAAGTCCCCCCCGCCGGTGCCGCGCCGGGGGCGCCTCCCGGCAGGAGAGGAGGCGGGGCTTGCGGGGCCGGGGGCGTTGGTCCAGTGGATGCCCCCGGCAGCCCCCAGTCAGATGCGGGAGTGCCGCTTGCGGACGCTGTAATTCGCGATCCCGCTGCCCAAGCAGGGCCCGACTTGGCAGCGCTGGCTGACGCGCCACCCCGTGCAGTATGCCCTGCCTGCCGGCGTGGCGACGGACCTCCCCGCCCTACAAGAGGCGGGGGACACGCAGTGGGTGGAGCGCGTGGCCGTGCGCCTGTCCAACGTCATGGACGTGGCCACCGCCGACGACGTGCCGCCCGTCGTGGCGTCGGATTGGGCGTGCTCCTCCCCCCCGTACTTGGGGGAGGGGGATCCCCACTTTCACCACCAGGACGCCCGCACCGAGCGCCGGCTGCGAGAGGCGTCGGGCATCCTGGTGCGGGCCTCTCCAGTAGAGAGCACCCAGGTCCACACCTCGGCGCGGCGGGCATACTACGTCCCGACGCCGTCCTGGTGGTCGTCCATGGAGGTGCCGTTCGGGTTCCCGGCCCGGATGCCGCGCTGTGGGGGAAACCCCCTCTCCTCTGATGACGCGATCCCCCCCCGGTATGATCCGAAGGAGGCGCCGCAAGCCCACACGCAATGCCTCTAGAGGGAGCGGTGTGCGGCGCCCCTTCGGGGCGCATGCCAGGTGGCGCTTAGGGACGCCCCCGAGGCTTACATCCCCCTTCCCCAGAGGCAGAGTGGGGAAGGGCCTGACGCGGACGAGGGGCCACGCGACCCCTCGATCAGGGCCCTCTAGAGGGGCCTGGAAGCTTGTGGAAGCTCCTTTGACCGGGGAAAAGCCCGGGGCCGAGATTAGATCTCGGCCACTGTCGATATTCCACGAGGACTTCGATCGGAGACTTGAAAATCCGGGGATAAGTCGCTTGTTATGTATTGGGCAATTTCAGTCCAAGCTGGCTTGAACCCAGGGACCATATCTCTCTTCCAGTGGAAGGAGGTCCCTTGATCCGTGGCAGGGGCCACCAGGACCCCGCGTCAGGGACCGTGGCCCGCCGGGCTTCGGCCCCCCCTTCGACCGTCTCTTCCTGGGTCGGGATTGTGCACGTCCTGCTTCTTGTTTCTGAGGGTATATGAGTGTATGCTTTGGGGTCATCGTGCGCGCTCGAATAAATCAGCCTTGCGTTTGCGTTTGTTCCGGCGTTCTGGTGCGCTCCGCGCCCTGTGATCCAGGCGTTTGTGTTCTTTCTCCTTTGTGTCGCTCCGCATCCTGTGCTGGGTTTTCTGTCGGGGCGGTGCCCCGTCGGCTTTGCGGGCACAAACCACTACATTTGGTGAATCAGCTGGGGACAGAGTTTGGCCCTTCTTGATCAGTCGGTCTACTCTGTGTCAGTTCTCACGGTGGTCTTTCTTCTGTGCTTTGTCTTACCCTTGGGTGTGACTGTTCTGTTGAGATTGTCTTTGAGGATTGATTGTTTTTGCAGGAGGACGGAGTCTTCCCGCCATGGACACCACTGGGGTGACGGAGACCGGCGCCCCGGGCGCCGGCAGCCCGTCACGGGCCGACCGTGACGGAGCCAACGAGAGCTCGGGGTCTCAGGACCCCGGAGGGATCCCTCCTCGGCGGGAGCAGCAAGCCGGCACCGCCACGCCAGAGCGTGGCGCGCCGAGCGACGGGGGTGGAGACGGAAGGGTATGCCCGTCTCTTCCCCCCCATGGTGCGGGGGGCAAGGGCGGAAGGGTATTCCCGTCTCTTCCCCCCCACGGAGCGGGGGGTGTAGACGGAGGGGTATTCCCGTCTCTTCCCCCCGAAGGTGCGGGGGGCAAAGGTGGAAGGTGTAGTACCACAATCTAGGGGTTTACCTCCAGAGGAGGGAAGTAACGGCCGTCTCAGCCGCTCTCGCGACACCCGCTATGGGACTCGAGGTCCGGGAAGTCGGGCCGATCGAAACGCCAAGACATGGAGACACGGTTTACTTGCCGGCGACGACGGTGCCTCCCACCGTCGTCGCCCTTCGTCCTAAAAGGATGGAAACCGTCGCCCGGGCCCAATTTCCCCAAATGGGAATTGACCCGGGCTGTCACCAACCAATGCAGATAATTCCCTCCATGCATATCAAGTCCCCCGAAGCAATCATTACAAGACGAGGGGGAGTAACCATCCCGCGCGCAAAGCGTTGCACCCGCCGCGTGGCGCCCGGTCAGCCGTCGCATGCCGCACCCTCTCGGCCGCGCCAACCCGGCCCCCCGCGGGGCAAGGGCGCACGCGGCGGGGTGGGCCACGGCCGCTCCTCCGCCGCCTTGGGTCAGGGGACGGGCGACGCCCAGGTCGCCCCTACCCCCACGTCGCCGTCCCCTTCCCCGCCGGTTGCCGCTGCCCCCGGCGCCTCCAGCGCAGGAGCGGCGGCCCCCTCCCGCCACAGGGGTTCCGTAGTACTAAAGGGGTTGATGGTGGCGAGCTTCATCGGAGCAGCCGCGGGAAGCGTCCTGCGCACGGGTGCCACGCCGCCACGGCGGTCGCCGACGGCTCGGCGCTGCCGCTGCGGGCCACCGCCGTCGACGTGGTCGTGCCCGCGTTTGAGGTGGTGACCTTCCCCAACTGGCGGGGTGGGGGGGGGAGCTTGACCGCGCCTCTCGGCGCGGGGGTCGCGTCGTTGTCACCGCGTCGGCAAACGCGAAGGAGTGGGCGTGCGCCGCCTACCGGCGGGCGTGCAGGCGGGCCCCCGGCCGGCAGCGCGCACCTGGCGATGGCCGCCGCCGCAGGCTACCGCATCGCCTTGGATGAGCGCCGCGAGTTCTTGGGGCAGGCCGCCGCCGCCGCCGCGGCATCGGCGGCGTCAGGCGCGAGGTTGGGGGTGGGCAGGGGGGGGGGCTGGACCACCATTGTGCGGGCGACCCCCAGGGGGGGCCTTGGGCCCCGTGGGAAAGAGACGCTTGCGGGGGACTCCGCGCCGCCGCGCTCGTTGGGTACTCGCCGGTGGATGGGGGGAGCGTGGTGGAGAAAATGGAAAAGCCGCCGCCGTGGCGGTGGCTCCGGTGCCCATGGCGCGCGCCGGGGCCGGCGCGTGAGAGAGAGATGGACGGCGACGGCAGCACCGGCGGGCATGCTGACGGCGCGGGCGGCTTTGCCGACGGTGCGGGCGGCTTTGCAGACGGCGCAGGTGGGATTGAGGACGTTGCGGCCACGGCGGCGGCTGTGGCGTCGGCGGCACAGCCGCTGCCGCCGTCGCTGGTGCCCAACGCTGCCGCCACGCGGCTGCGGGTCGTGCGCTCGCCGGCAGCGGCCGGTGGAGCCGTGGCACCACCTGTTCGGACCCCGCCGGTCGTGTTGGATGTTGTCCCCGTGTGGCGGGGGCATGCCGGCCACCGAAGCGGCGGCGGCCACGCCGTCTGCCACCGCCCCCGCCGCACCATGTGTGTTCTTTGCCCCCAACGCGATTTCTGGCGACGCACCGCCGCCATCGCCGTCTGGCTTGGTTTGCGGCGGCGGCGGTAGCAGAGGCGGTGGCGGCGGCGTGTCCAGCGTCGGCCGGTCGTTTCCCGGCTGGTGGCCGCCATGCTTCAGTGGCAGCCGCCGTTCGCCACGGCGGCGGCGGACGCTCCCTATCTTTCGTCTTGTGAAAACGGTTTTCTCGTTTCGCAAGTCCAGGGCGTTTTCGCGAACGCGCTTTCAGTGTCGTCGTATTTGAGCTCTTTTGCAAAAGAGCTCAAATACGACGACACTGAAAGCGCGTTCGCGAAAACGCCCTGGACTTGCGAAACGAGAAAACCGTTTTCACAAGACGAAAGATAGGGAGCGTCCGCCGCCGCCGTGGCGAACGGCGGCTGCCACTGAAGCATGGCGGCCACCAGCCGGGAAACGACCGGCCGACGCTGGACACGCCGCCGCCACCGCCTCTGCTACCGCCGCCGCCGCAAACCAAGCCAGACGGCGATGGCGGCGGTGCGTCGCCAGAAATCGCGTTGGGGGCAAAGAACACACATGGTGCGGCGGGGGCGGTGGCAGACGGCGTGGCCGCCGCCGCTTCGGTGGCCGGCATGCCCCCGCCACACGGGGACAACATCCAACACGACCGGCGGGGTCCGAACAGGTGGTGCCACGGCTCCACCGGCCGCTGCCGGCGAGCGCACGACCCGCAGCCGCGTGGCGGCAGCGTTGGGCACCAGCGACGGCGGCAGCGGCTGTGCCGCCGACGCCACAGCCGCCGCCGTGGCCGCAACGTCCTCAATCCCACCTGCGCCGTCTGCAAAGCCGCCCGCACCGTCGGCAAAGCCGCCCGCGCCGTCAGCATGCCCGCCGGTGCTGCCGTCGCCGTCCATCTCTCTCTCACGCGCCGGCCCCGGCGCGCGCCATGGGCACCGGAGCCACCGCCACGGCGGCGGCTTTTCCATTTTCTCCACCACGCTCCCCCCATCCACCGGCGAGTACCCAACGAGCGCGGCGGCGCGGAGTCCCCCGCAAGCGTCTCTTTCCCACGGGGCCCAAGGCCCCCCCTGGGGGTCGCCCGCACAATGGTGGTCCAGCCCCCCCCCCTGCCCACCCCCAACCTCGCGCCTGACGCCGCCGATGCCGCGGCGGCGGCGGCGGCCTGCCCCAAGAACTCGCGGCGCTCATCCAAGGCGATGCGGTAGCCTGCGGCGGCGGCCATCGCCAGGTGCGCGCTGCCGGCCGGGGGCCCGCCTGCACGCCCGCCGGTAGGCGGCGCACGCCCACTCCTTCGCGTTTGCCGACGCGGTGACAACGACGCGACCCCCGCGCCGAGAGGCGCGGTCAAGCTCCCCCCCCCACCCCGCCAGTTGGGGAAGGTCACCACCTCAAACGCGGGCACGACCACGTCGACGGCGGTGGCCCGCAGCGGCAGCGCCGAGCCGTCGGCGACCGCCGTGGCGGCGTGGCACCCGTGCGCAGGACGCTTCCCGCGGCTGCTCCGATGAAGCTCGCCACCATCAACCCCTTTAGTACTACGGAACCCCTGTGGCGGGAGGGGGCCGCCGCTCCTGCGCTGGAGGCGCCGGGGGCAGCGGCAACCGGCGGGGAAGGGGACGGCGACGTGGGGGTAGGGGCGACCTGGGCGTCGCCCGTCCCCTGACCCAAGGCGGCGGAGGAGCGGCCGTGGCCCACCCCGCCGCGTGCGCCCTTGCCCCGCGGGGGGCCGGGTTGGCGCGGCCGAGAGGGTGCGGCATGCGACGGCTGACCGGGCGCCACGCGGCGGGTGCAACGCTTTGCGCGCGGGATGGTTACTCCCCCTCGTCTTGTAATGATTGCTTCGGGGGACTTGATATGCATGGAGGGAATTATCTGCATTGGTTGGTGACAGCCCGGGTCAATTCCCATTTGGGGAAATTGGGCCCGGGCGACGGTTTCCATCCTTTTAGGACGAAGGGCGACGACGGTGGGAGGCACCGTCGTCGCCGGCAAGTAAACCGTGTCTCCATGTCTTGGCGTTTCGATCGGCCCGACTTCCCGGACCTCGAGTCCCATAGCGGGTGTCGCGAGAGCGGCTGAGACGGCCGTTACTTCCCTCCTCTGGAGGTAAACCCCTAGATTGTGGTACTACACCTTCCACCTTTGCCCCCCGCACCTTCGGGGGGAAGAGACGGGAATACCCCTCCGTCTACACCCCCCGCTCCGTGGGGGGGAAGAGACGGGAATACCCTTCCGCCCTTGCCCCCCGCACCATGGGGGGGAAGAGACGGGCATACCCTTCCGTCTCCACCCCCGTCGCTCGGCGCGCCACGCTCTGGCGTGGCGGTGCCGGCTTGCTGCTCCCGCCGAGGAGGGATCCCTCCGGGGTCCTGAGACCCCGAGCTCTCGTTGGCTCCGTCACGGTCGGCCCGTGACGGGCTGCCGGCGCCCGGGGCGCCGGTCTCCGTCACCCCAGTGGTGTCCATGGCGGGAAGACTCCGTCCTCCTGCAAAAACAATCAATCCTCAAAGACAATCTCAACAGAACAGTCACACCCAAGGGTAAGACAAAGCACAGAAGAAAGACCACCGTGAGAACTGACACAGAGTAGACCGACTGATCAAGAAGGGCCAAACTCTGTCCCCAGCTGATTCACCAAATGTAGTGGTTTGTGCCCGCAAAGCCGACGGGGCACCGCCCCGACAGAAAACCCAGCACAGGATGCGGAGCGACACAAAGGAGAAAGAACACAAACGCCTGGATCACAGGGCGCGGAGCGCACCAGAACGCCGGAACAAACGCAAACGCAAGGCTGATTTATTCGAGCGCGCACGATGACCCCAAAGCATACACTCATATACCCTCAGAAACAAGAAGCAGGACGTGCACAATCCCGACCCAGGAAGAGACGGTCGAAGGGGGGGCCGAAGCCCGGCGGGCCACGGTCCCTGACGCGGGGTCCTGGTGGCCCCTGCCACGGATCAAGGGACCTCCTTCCACTGGAAGAGAGATATGGTCCCTGGGTTCAAGCCAGCTTGGACTGAAATTGCCCAATACATAACAAGCGACTTATCCCCGGATTTTCAAGTCTCCGATCGAAGTCCTCGTGGAATATCGACAGTGGCCGAGATCTAATCTCGGCCCCGGGCTTTTCCCCGGTCAAAGGAGCTTCCACAAGCTTCCAGGCCCCTCTAGAGGGCCCTGATCGAGGGGTCGCGTGGCCCCTCGTCCGCGTCAGGCCCTTCCCCACTCTGCCTCTGGGGAAGGGGGATGTAAGCCTCGGGGGCGTCCCTAAGCGCCACCTGGCATGCGCCCCGAAGGGGCGCCGCACACCGCTCCCTCTAGAGGCATTGCGTGTGGGCTTGCGGCGCCTCCTTCGGATCATACCGGGGGGGGATCGCGTCATCAGAGGAGAGGGGGTTTCCCCCACAGCGCGGCATCCGGGCCGGGAACCCGAACGGCACCTCCATGGACGACCACCAGGACGGCGTCGGGACGTAGTATGCCCGCCGCGCCGAGGTGTGGACCTGGGTGCTCTCTACTGGAGAGGCCCGCACCAGGATGCCCGACGCCTCTCGCAGCCGGCGCTCGGTGCGGGCGTCCTGGTGGTGAAAGTGGGGATCCCCCTCCCCCAAGTACGGGGGGGAGGAGCACGCCCAATCCGACGCCACGACGGGCGGCACGTCGTCGGCGGTGGCCACGTCCATGACGTTGGACAGGCGCACGGCCACGCGCTCCACCCACTGCGTGTCCCCCGCCTCTTGTAGGGCGGGGAGGTCCGTCGCCACGCCGGCAGGCAGGGCATACTGCACGGGGTGGCGCGTCAGCCAGCGCTGCCAAGTCGGGCCCTGCTTGGGCAGCGGGATCGCGAATTACAGCGTCCGCAAGCGGCACTCCCGCATCTGACTGGGGGCTGCCGGGGGCATCCACTGGACCAACGCCCCCGGCCCCGCAAGCCCCGCCTCCTCTCCTGCCGGGAGGCGCCCCCGGCGCGGCACCGGCGGGGGGGACTTCTGCTCCATGAGGTCATCCCCCGCCTCGCCCGGCGCCGCCTCAGCCGCCGGAAGAGTGCTCAACCGGCTGGTCGGCAGCGGCACGCGCGCCGCCGCCGTGCGGGGCCCGGCCGTGTCCTCGCCAGCCGACCGCGTCGCCGCACCTGACGCGCGGGAGGCCGACGCCGACCCCGCCGTCGAATTGGAGCGGCGGGGGGGCGGCGGCGATTGAGTCGCTTGACTCCCCGCCGCCGAAGACTCCCGGCTCGGGGGCGCGCCGTTGGCCTGGCGCGGCCGGCGGGCTGCCTCGCCCCGGGACGCCGCCACGGCCACGCCACTTGACTTGGTGGCGCCTGCAGGCGTCGCAGGTACAGATGCCACCGCCCCGCCAGCCGGCAGAGTGGCCGCCGTCGAGCCCTTGGCCCTAGGGGCGCCCGTACTGCCCGACGCCCCGCCCACCCGCGGGGACCCCGCCGCAGGGCAGCCCGACTTGGCTGTTGCCGACGCCGGCGTCCCACTCGGCGCCGACGTGGCGCGCCCCGCACCTGGGCAAGCCATCTCCTCGGTCGGCGCCACTGCCGTCGACCGCGAGGAAGCCGTAGCCGCCGCTCCCGAGTAGGGGGAACGGCGAGGGGGATGGCAATGGGCAGAGGGGCGCAATGCGCACAGAGGGACGAGGGGGGGCTCTCAACTCGAATAGCGGTTGGGGGGAACGGTGACGGCCGGTAGTGGACGGCCTCCCCGTCTGTTCCCCGCCTACCCGCTTTTCATGAGCCCCTGCGTGCGGACAGGGGCCCTTACCCCGGAGCTTCTCAGCCCCTGCCCCGCGGGCCACCCCCCCTGGATGAATCTTCACAGGGGGGGGGGCCCGCAAGACAGCCCCCCGGGTGGGAGGGCGGGGGGGGTGCCATACTGGGCACCCCCCTGTTGGCCCAATGGGCACGGTTAGCGGGCCCGCCCCGGACACGCGACCGCACCCCTGGCCCCCGCCGCCGTGTCCACCGTACGGCGACGGCTCGTACCCCCTTGCCCCGGCGGGGGCGCCCCCACGATCCGGGGCGGCCCCCGCTGGAGAGGACCGGGGCAGCTTCCGGGCCCTACACTGGGGATCCCGGCGGCTATCTGTCCTGGCCCGCGCGCCACACTCGCGCGGGCCCGGCCCTCTGGCTCTGGGCCGCCGGGACGGAGGCCTCTTTAGAAACGAGAATTGTGACGGTCCGTCACATGGCCCCCACACTCGGGGAACCAGATTCCCCAGAAATATGCCCCACTACCACATATTTCAAATTGTTCCGTTGGCGACCCGCTTGTGATCACCTCGTGGCTCACCATCCACAACCGCAATCCCAATACTTCCCTGGGATTCGTAACCCCCCCGAGCGGGCCCCTACTTAAGGGCCTAATTTTGTGTAAACCGGACTTGGTTTATCTACTTATGTTAGTCCGCGTCCCTGAGCCCGGGGCGCCGCGAGTATGTTACGTGGCGCCCTTCCCCCGCCTCTACTCAAGGCGGTATTCGAAGCTTCGGCCGGCCTCCGGGTTATGGGCCCCGTGAGCCCTGAGAGGAGGGTTCTCGGTGGGTCCTTTGAGGGTGTCTGAGGAGGGTTTTACGAGGGTCCTTTGAGGGTGTCTGAGGAGGGTTTTCCGAGGGTCCGAGGGGAACGGATGGGATAAGAGGGTGAGGCGTGAGTGTCGCCTCGAGGCCTCCGACGCGGGCACTTAAACTTTCGGTCACACAACTCGTGTTTGTCGCTCGGGGCGCCTTCCCCCGGTCGACGCCGTGCGTGTGTGCTCTTCGGGGGTTTCTTCCGAGGCGGGTAATCCCCGACAGGACTACTTGGCGACACGGTTTGGCTCGCCCTCCCCCCAACTGGGTGGGGTGGGCTGAGCGTGTTGTCAAAACCTTGTCCGTCGTGATGGCCTCGTGCACGAAATGGAAGCGATTGTCGATGTGCTTGGTGCGCTTGTCCTCGATGGGGTTGTTGGAGAAGTCAGTGCAGTCGCTGTTGTCGACCTTGATGTTCATCGGCCCGCCCGAGGTCGCTGTCCGCAGCCCTTGAGATGCCACGCTTCACACGAGCTTGATGAGCCAAACGGCTTACTTGCTGGCCTCACATAGAGCCATGTACTCAGCTTCCATCGTCGACAGCGCCACCGTCTTCTGCAACTTAGAACCCCAGCTGACAGCTGCTCCGCCAAAGATGAAGGTGAAGCCCGTCGTAAGACGTTGCGTTTCGTGGTCACCCGCCCAGTCGGCATCACTGAAGCCTTGTAGAACACAGGAAGAGTTCTTGTTGCAGACCAGCCCCTTGTCCATCAAACCCTTGACGTACCGTAGAACGCGCTTGATCGCCGCCCAATGCTCCTAGCCGTAGCACGAGACAAACCGACTCAGCTTCCCGATGGCGAAGGCGAGGTCAGGACGTGTGCCGACCATCAGTTACATGAGACTGCCGACGGCTTCGCGGTAGGGCAGCGCGTCGTCACCCTCGTCGGCCTTGACCAGCTGCAGGCCCACCTCCAGCGGCGTTCCGATCGGGTTGCACTCCGCCATCCCGGACACCTCCAGCACTTGCCCCGCGTACTTGCTCTGCGACAGCTTGAGGGTGCCGAACGCCTGGTCCCGCCTAATATCTAGCCCGAGGATGACCTTCGCCTCGCCCAGGTTCTTCATCTCAAAACGCTTGTGCAGAGCGTCCTTAATCTTGTAGATCGCCGCCAGGCTTGATGCCACCAAAAGAAGATCGTCGACGTACACCAGGACGATGATGATTTCGCCGTCATCCATCAGGAGGTAGAGGCATGCATCCGGGTCGATTTTATCGAGCACCTGCGACTTGACGAAGTCGTCGAGCTTGGCGTACCACATCTTGGGGGCTTGCTTCAGCCCATACAGCGCTTGGAGGAGACGACACGCCTTGTCAGGATACGTCGGATCGACATAGCCATCTGGCCGCTCCATGTAGACCTCCTCGTCAAGGTCGCCGTTGAGGAATGCCGTCTTGACGTCCATCTGATGTAGCTCCCACCCGTTCGCCGCCGTCATCGCCAGGATGCATCGAATGGTGGTGAACTTGG
>Ga0114957_1003708_pt1 | contig 13557 bp, 9 predicted proteins | sample BantaG_FD_87175 | JGI IMG/M metagenome (GOLD analysis project Ga0114957, IMG submission 87175) | Marine algal microbial communities from Bantry Bay, Ireland - BantryBay_4 metaG | ecosystem: Host-associated > Algae > Red algae > Unclassified | place: Bantry Bay, Ireland | collected 2014-11-21 | reverse complement strand
TGCATTATCGGCATTGAGTGCAATAGTTGTTAATGTTTCAAGGTTTGCCACATCTAAAACTGTGGCCACACCATCTTCGTCTGTGTAGGTAAATGTACCGTCGTTGTTATCTACTATAGTTGTTAAAGTTTCTAAAGCAGATACATCCAATGTTATTGGTGCTCCATTTCCATTGTCAAAAGTATAAGTGCCATCGTTATTATCTGTTAATGCAGATTTAATAATTGTAGTAATTGTACCATCTTCACTTGTGTAGCTAAATGTTCCATTACTATTGTTTATAAGACTCGTAACGGTTTCATTTGCCATAACATTTACACATAGGCTATTCCAACTATTATTGTTGAATTGAAATATGCAATTCTGATCTGTGTTATAGATTATCGCTCCATTTAAAGGCGAAATAGCATTCATTTCTGCATCAGAGATTCTTGTTACCACTAATACTTTGTTAGTGCTTTCTAATTCTAAAATTGAGTTTTGATCTATTGTCTCTGGATTATCTCCTATTTTAACTTGTGCAAAAACATTTGTAGTAATTAAGAGAGCTAAGAATAATAATATTTTTTTCATTTTAATAATTTTAACTAAAATAGTTGCATCTATTTTTGTACTTATGTGAATGTATTTTTACATATTGTGCTAAAATACATAAATAATCGTTAAAATACATAATTATTATTAAAATTATCATTATTATCGATAAATAGTTGTTTTTGATAATTGAAATGCGAGAGTAGCTCAGTTGTTAGAACCTCAGCCTTCCAAGCTGAATGTCACCAGTTCGATCCTAGTCTCTCGCTCTGAAGCTTTATCTAATTGATGACGTTTTTTTACGCTAAATATTTTAAAATAAACAACAATATTTTAAGTTTGTAGCGTTATAAAGAGTAAAGTAAAGCTTGGGATTAAGCTTCGGTAAATTTATTAAGATTTATTTTATTTCAATTTAGTTAAGGGTGTGTTAGTATCAATTTCGTAGGCTTTTTTCAAATACTCAAAAATTCTTGCTTTTAAACTTCCTTTTAATAAAATATCATTTCCTTTTACTTCAATGTAGCTTCCTTCTCTTAAGCCTACTACTGGCTGCGTATTAAACCTATGAAACTCTTTAATTCGCGTTTCTCGCGTTTCGCCCATATGCTTGCTTCCTGTTGTTGGATCTAAATAGTGCGGATTTATATTAAATGGTACGAAACCTAATGTTTTAAAACTTGGAGGATAGACAATTGGCATGTCGTTAGTGGTGCTCATTGTTAGACCACAAATATTACTTCCAGCACTTGTACCTAAATAGGGCGTACCAGTATCTATAACTTCTTTTATAGCATTAATACAATTGTTTTTATAAAGCATATTTACTAGAACAAAAGTGTTTCCGCCACCAACATAAATACCTTTTGCTTGGTGTATTGCCTCGGTTGGATTTTTAAATTCGTGAATACCTTTTACAGTTTTGTCTATAGCTTTAAAAGGCTTTTTAATTTTTTTGGTGTACTCTTCATGAGATATCCCGCTAGGCCTAGCATAAGGAATAAACAAGATTTCATTTATGTTTTTAAAATGAATTTTTAATGCTTCTAAAAGATAGTCTAATGGCTCTCCTCCAAATACTGTTGATGTGCTTGCTATTATTATACTTCTCATCTATATTTTTTATTGTAAATTTATATAAAGTAACCTTTTAACAAAAATTTAAAACTCTTTTAAATTTTTGTTAGGAAATGAAAACCGTTATTTACAATTATAAATTTAATTTTATGAAGCAATACTTACTCATAGTAATTTTTTCAGTAGCATCGTTTTCTGTTTTTGCACAAGTGGATTCTAGAATTGAAGTAAAAGGAAAAATAATTGTAGACGTAGAAGATTTAGAAAACATAACAATATATAACACGTCGTCTAATAAAGGAGCCGTTACAGATTCTACAGGTAATTTTAAAATAGAAGTTGCTTTAAACGATAAAATTAAAATTTCTTCTGTACAGCTAATGCCTTTTACAACAAAAATCACAGAAGCAGTAATAGACACTAAAGTTCTAAAAGTATATTTAAAAGAATATATAAACACTCTCGATGAAGTTGTTTTACTACCTTACGATTTAACTGGCGATATAAAAACAGATGCTTTAGATGCTAAGGTTTCTGATGCTATTATATTTGATTTCGAAAGCTTCGATAATTTCGAGATGCCAGACGATTATCTTTCCAAAGTAGATAATATTGCCGTGGGCTCACAAAACAATCGTATTGGATATCAACTAAACGGTATGCCAATAATTAAACGCTTTGCCAAGCTAATTTTTAAAAACAAAAATAAAAAGAAAGATTATAAAGATTCAAGATTAGTAACTCCTATATCTAATTTCTCTAAAATGTTTAAGCCTTCTTATTTTGTAGATAATTATAATATTCCTGAAGACAAAGTACAGTCTTTTATAGGGTATGTTGAAGAATCTCAATTCGATATTAAACTTCTAGAACCTAAAAATAAATTAAAATTAATAGCGTATTTGCATTCAAAAAGTAAAACTTTTTTAGCGATTAAAAATGAAAGCAAAAACTAATACTCTTTTTATTTTATTTTTAATACCATATTTTGGTTTTTCTCAAAACATAAATTTAAAAGGTATTGTTTTAGGTGAAGAAAGCATCGAGAATATTCATGTAATTAATCAAACACAAAAAAAATACGCCACTACAAACGATAAAGGGAGTTTTGAAATTGAAGCAATAAAAAACGATACTATCGTTTTTACATCAGTACAATATAAACCATTAACCCATATCGTTACCGCAGATAATATAAAAAACAAAACCGTTATTATTAATTTAGAAGTGCTTGTAAATCAATTACCAGAAGCCCTTATTGGTTTTACCTTAACTGGTGATTTAAGTAAAGATGTTTTAAATTCTGATGCCAAAAGAACTATTAATTTTTACGATGTTGGTATTCCTGGTTACAAAGGAAAACAAAAAACCAAAAGCGAAAGATTGTTAGCAGAAGCTGGTGAGTTTAAACCCATTATGTTGCTTGGACTTCTTGGAGGTTCTGTACCTTTAAATCCAATATTAAACGGAATTTCTGGAAGAACAAAAAAACTTAGAAAACGAGTAGCTTTAGAAGCAAATACAACCTTAATGAATGCCTTAAGAAATAGACTTTCTGAAGCTTTTTTTAAAGAAAATGAATTAAAAGAAGAACTAAGAGCAGACTTTTTCTATTTCTGTGCAGAGGACGAAACGTTTCAAACTCGGTGTGCTTCAAGCGATTTACAAGCCTTAATATTTATTAAAGAAAAGTATGTTAAGTATAAAGAAAATCTTGCATCAAAAGAATAAGTTTAAACTTGGAATACTTTTTGACTTCTTTAAGTTAATTTACAATCGAAATATATTAACATGAAAATTATAAAGACACTTTTAGTTTTAACAGTAATTATATCATTTGCTTTTGTTAGCGTACATAAATATTACGTAAGTATTACTAAAATAGAATACGTAAAAGAGCAAAAATCTGTGCAAATTATAACACGTATTTTTATAGACGATTTCGAAAAGTTACTGAAAGAGCGATACGATGATAAAATTATTTTAGCTTCAAATTTAGACGAAACGCAAATAGACAATCATATTAAAAAGTATCTGCTATCAAGACTAAACATTAATATTAATGGAAAAGAATCTGTTATAAAATTTATTGGTAAAGAATACGATGGTGATGTGGTACAATGTTATTTAGAAATTGAAGCAGTAGAAAATATCAAATCTTTTACAATTAAAAATAGTGTGCTCTACGATATGTTTAGCGAACAAAAAAATATTGTGAGAACAGATATTAACGGTAAGCACAAATCTTTTATATTAATTCCTGAAAACGATAAAGGAATGTTAAACTTCTAAAAAAAAAATGTTTAAATATTAAATTTTGTTAATTTGAGCCTTTATTCTGAAAAACAAATTTAAATGAACAACTTAAAGTATTACGTGCTATCAGCACTTTTTGTAACCGTTGGTGTATTCGCTCAACAAGATCAAGAAAAAAATGAGCCGCAACAAGGGCATACTAATCAAAATAAATTTAAACAGCTTTACGACGAGTTTTCAACGCCAAACATGTATCGTGCTGCTTCTGGAGCTCCTGGTGTTGCTTACTACCAACAACAAGCCGATTATAAAATGGATTTAGTTTTAGACGATGTCAACGCTAAACTCTCTGGTTTCGAAACCATAACTTATACAAATAATTCGCCAGATGTACTTAAATACCTTTGGGTACAACTAGACCAAAATGTTCGTGCTAAAAATTCTCAATCACCTTTAATAGAAGGTAGCGGTGTTGGACCGGTATCCCAGGTCTCCACTTACGCTAATACTTACATGGGAGAAGCTTTCGATGGTGGCTTTAATATAGAGCAAGTAAAAGACACTAATGGCAAACCGTTACAACATATGATTAATCGCACAATGATGCGAGTTGAAATGCCTAAGCCATTAGCTTCTGGAGAAAAATTTTCTTTTTCTATAAAATGGTGGTACAATATAAATGATCACGTTAATGGTAGAGGTAGATCTGGTTATGAGTACTTTAAAGAAGATGATAACAGAGCTTATGTAATAGCTCAATTCTATCCTAGAATGGCCGTTTATAACGATGTTGAAGGATGGCAAAACTCACAGTTTTGGGGACGCGACGAATTTGCTTTACCATTTGGAAATTTTCAAGTAAATATTACAGTACCCGAAGATCATATTTTAGATGGTACTGGAAAATTAACCAATAGAAAAGAAGTGTTTTCTAAAGGTATGATGAAACGCTACGAAAAAGCTAAAAAATCTTATACAGAACCTGTGGTTATTGTAACACAAGACGAGGTTGTTGAAAAAATTAAAACAAAGTCTTCAAAAACAAAGACCTGGAAATTATATGCAGAAAACGTTCGCGATTTTGGTTTTGCAACATCAAGACGTTATATATGGGACATGATGGCTGTAAAAATTGGAAACAAAGATGTCATGGCAGTGTCTATGTATGGTAAAGAAGGAAATCCATTGTGGGAAGATTGGTCTACTAAAGCAGTAGCAAGTACTTTAAAATCATACTCACGTATGACATTCGATTACCCATACCACAAAGCAATATCTGTACACGCAAAACAGCAAGGTATGGAATACCCAATGATATGTTGGAATTATGGACGTCCAGATAAAGAAGGAAATTATAGCGACCGTACAAAATTTGGAATGATGTCTGTAATTATACATGAAGTTGGGCACAACTTCTTTCCAATGATTGTAAATAGCGACGAGCGCCAATGGACATGGATGGATGAGGGTTTAAATACTTTTGTGCAATATGTTGCAGAGCAAGATTTTGGTAAATGGTATCCAGCAGCTTTATCCGAAGGGCAATCTTCTTACCCATCACGTCGTGGACCTGCTAAAAATATTACACGTTATATGGGCGGAGATCAAGATTATATTGCACCTATTATGACTAAAGGATTAAACACCTATCAATTTGGTAACAATGCTTACGGTAAACCAGGAACAGCATTAAATATACTACGTGAAACTGTAATGGGTCCAGAATTGTTTGATTATGCGTTTAGAGAATACTCACAACGCTGGATGTTTAAACACCCAACACCAGAAGATTTTTTCCGTACAATGGAAGATGCTTCAGCTTTCGATTTAGATTGGTATTGGAGAGGTTGGTTTTACACTACAGATTATGTTGATATAGGAATTAAAGATGTTAAAAAATTCTACGTTACAACTAAGCCTAATAAAGCAGGTAGCGACATCGCTAAGCGTTATAGTTTAGATGAAAAAGAGTTGGTTTATTTTGTTGAAGATGGAAGCGATGAGTATACAGCCGGTATGAAAAGTGAAAGTATTTCAGAAAAATCTACACCTTTAAAAGAATATCTAATGGATAATTTTTCTGCGCAAGAACGTGCAAAAATGAAAGAGCCTAAATATTTTTACAGTATTACCTTTAATAAACCAGGAGGATTGGTAATGCCAATTATTGTAGAATACACGTATGCAGATGGTACTAATAAAATGGAAACTTATCCTGCTCAAATTTGGAGATTAAACGATAAAGAAGTTAGTAAAGCAATTTCGTCAGATAAAGAGATTGTGAGCATTACCGTAGATCCAAAATTAGAAACTGCAGATGTAGATGCTTCTAATAATTCATGGCCAAAAGAGGTTAAGCAAGGAGATTTTGACAAATTTAAGAACAAGGTTAAAAACTAAATAATTTAACAAATAAATTCTAAATCCTACTTTTTTAAGTAGGATTTTTTTGTTATCGATAACTATAACTTTCTAACTTACCGTATAATTAATCAATTATACTAAAAAAAATGATTTGTTATTAAATTCATAATTTTTACGCTAAAAAAATGTGATTTTAAAAGATTTTTTTCTTCTCACTGATTTTCTTACTTTAGCGCACGTTAAAAACTAATCAAATTAAAAACTAATATGGATAAAATGATGATTTACTTGCCAATAGTATTGGCAATATTAGGCTTAGTCTACATGGCTATTAAGCAAAAGTGGGTGATGAAACAAGATGCAGGAGATGGAAAAATGAAGGAGATTTCAGACCATATCTACGAAGGTGCTTTAGCGTTCTTAAATGCCGAGTATAGATTATTAACTGTCTTTGTTATCATAGTAAGTGTATTATTAACAACCGTTTCTTTTGTAGTACCAACAACGCATTGGTTAATAGTAGTTGCATTTATTTGTGGCGCTGTTTTTTCTGCTTTTGCAGGCAACTTAGGTATGAAGATCGCAACAAAAACAAACGTAAGAACAACACAAGCGGCTAAAACGAGCTTGCCAGACGCTCTTAAAGTGTCTTTTGGTGGTGGTACTGTTATGGGTCTTGGTGTTGCAGGATTAGCAGTTTTAGGTTTGACTATATTTTTTATTGCTTTTTTCTACTTCTTTATGGATAGTACTTGGGCTTCTCAAATTATTGATGGAAGAACATACTCAGCTACAGAATTAATGACAATCGTTCTTGAAACCTTAGCTGGTTTCTCTTTAGGAGCAGAGTCTATTGCTTTATTTGCACGTGTTGGTGGAGGAATATACACAAAAGCGGCAGATGTTGGAGCCGATTTAGTTGGTAAAGTAGAAGCGGGAATTCCAGAAGACGATCCAAGAAATCCAGCTACAATTGCAGATAACGTTGGAGACAACGTTGGTGATGTTGCAGGAATGGGCGCCGATTTATTTGGATCTTACGTTGCAACTGTTTTAGCGGCAATGGTTCTTGGTAACTATATTATAAAAGATATGGGTGGAAATATTGGTGAAGACTTTGGCGGTATCGGACCAATTTTGTTGCCAATGGCAATTGCTGGTGTAGGAATTATTATTTCTATAATTGGTACACTATTAGTAAAAATTAGTAGTAACGATGCTAAAGAATCTCAAGTAATGGGAGCGCTTAATAAAGGGAATTGGACATCAATTATTTTAGTTGCTGCTGCATGTTTTGGTTTATGTAAATGGATGTTGCCAGAAACTATGCAAATGAATTTCTTTGGAGAAGGTTTAATACAAATTTCTTCTATGCGTGTATTTTATGCAACATTAGTTGGTTTAGTAGTAGGCGCAGTTATTTCTGGAGTTACAGAATATTACACAGGTTTAGGTAAAAAACCAATTTTAAAAATCGTACAACAATCTTCAACAGGAGCAGGAACGAACATAATTGCAGGTTTAGCAACAGGAATGATTTCTACATTCCCATCTGTATTATTATTTGCTGGAGCAATTTGGGCGTCTTATGCGTTTGCAGGATTTTACGGTGTAGCTTTAGCAGCTTCTGCAATGATGGCTACAACAGCCATGCAACTAGCAATTGATGCTTTTGGACCAATTGCAGATAATGCAGGTGGTATTGCCGAAATGAGCGAACAAGAACCAATTGTAAGAGAACGTACAGATATTTTAGACGCCGTTGGTAATACAACCGCAGCGACAGGAAAAGGATTTGCCATCGCTTCGGCAGCATTAACATCTTTAGCCTTATTTGCAGCGTATGTAACGTTTACAGGAATCGACGGAATTAACATTTTTAAAGCACCAGTTTTAGCCATGCTATTTGTTGGTGGAATGGTACCAGTAGTGTTTTCTGCGTTAGCAATGAATGCTGTAGGTAAAGCTGCTATGGAAATGGTAGAAGAAGTAAGAAGACAGTTTAGGGAGATTCCTGGAATTATGGAAGGCACCGGAAAGCCAGAATATGATAAGTGTGTGGCAATTTCAACAAAAGCCTCTTTAAAAGAAATGATGCTACCAGGTTTATTAACCATAGGCTTTCCGCTAATAATTGCTTTTGTTCCTATGATTTTTGGAATGAATAATTTGGCTATTGCCGAAATGTTAGGTGGCTACATGGCAGGTGTTACAGTGTCTGGTGTGCTTTGGGCAATCTTCCAGAATAATGCTGGTGGTGCTTGGGATAATGCTAAGAAATCTTTTGAAGCTGGTGTAGAAATTAACGGAAAAATGACCTATAAAGGTTCTGAAGCTCACAAAGCAGCAGTAACAGGAGATACAGTTGGAGATCCCTTTAAAGATACTTCTGGACCATCAATGAATATTTTAATTAAATTAACCTGTTTAATTGGTTTAGTAATTGCGCCTATTTTAGGAGGTCATGCTGAGGAAGGCTATGCTGTAAATAATCAAATAAATAAAGAATTAAAAGTTGCTTTTAACAACGATTTAGCTCAAGCTATAATTACAACAAAAACCATAGTGAACGGTGTCGAGAGTAAAAAGGAAGAAATACTAAAAGGAACGTTAGAAGAAGTTAAATCTAAAGTCGAGGACTTAAAAGGAGAAGGAATTCATGGTAGTCCTCACTTTAAATTAGATGCAAATAAAGGAGAATTTATTAAAACAGTTAAAATTGAAATGATTTCTAATAATAAATAACTAATTTTAAATTTATAACTAAAACCACGCTTTATGCGTGGTTTTTTGTTATTTTACTTCATCTTAAAACGACTTTTTACTCATGGCATTATTTGAAAAAGATCCACTTCAAATTATAGATTTTAGAAGCTACGGAACAAACTCACATTTTTATGCAAGAGGCAGAGCACTTGAAGACGAATCTATAGATTTAGAAGCTCAAAAAATTTTAAGCTTAGCAATAAATGCGTTTAAGCGAATGGAATCTGATGAGGTAAAGCACGTAGATGTAAATATAAAGTTGCCAAATGGTAGGATTTTAAAAGCCAATACCGGAAAAGATGGATATTTTATAGTTGAAGAAAACATCGAAAATTTAAACGCTTTAACAAACGATGAAGGTTGGTTGTCTTTCGAGTTGTCTTACGACGATGTTAATATTAAAAGAAAAATTACAAACGATAATAAATTTCCTGGCGAATTATTAATTCCTTCAGTTGAAGCAGAATTTGGAGTGGCAAGTGATATAGACGATACTATTTTACATACAGGAGTCGTTTCTACTTTAAAATGGCGCGTTATTTATAACTCAATATTTAAAAACGCTAAAAGTAGATTACCATTAGAAGGAGCAGCAGAGTTTTACCATAAATTACATCGTGGAGCTTCTGGAGAAAATGCGAATCCTATTTTTTATGTAAGCCACAGTCCTTGGAATTTATACAGATATTTAGAGTTGTTTTTAAAACAGAATAATTTCCCAAAAGGACCAATACTATTAAGAAGCTTAGGTAATTTTTTAAAAAAGAAATCTCCCGACGAGAAACCACAAAAACAAAAAGAAATTATTAATTTATTAATGACATATCCAGAATTACCTTTTATTTTAATAGGAGATAGTGGCGAACACGATCCAGATATTTATATAGAAATAGCTAAGGGTTTTCCAAACAGAATTAAAGCTATTTATTTACGTAGCGTAAAACATAAAAAGAGAATGTTACGTGTAAAAGGATTATTAGAAAAATACAAAACAACACCTGCTTTGCTAGTTGAAAGTAGCGAGCAAGCAATTGTACATGCTAGAGAAAACGGTTTTATTGTTTAGAGATTTTATAAATACGTAAGTAAACAATAAAAAGAAATAAAACGTTAGCCTTATATATAGTGTAAAAATTCCTGCAGATGTATTTTGTTTGTAACTAGCTATATTTACTTATTTATAGCTTTTTTTAAACCAGAATTTACGCGACTAGCCATACCACAATCGTTAACAAGCTAAAATTAAACATAAAATTTGGTTGCGATAGCTTAATTATTTCATTAGTAAAAACTTAGAGAATAATGTTATAGCAAAACATTTACTAGATCTCAGGCAATAAAGTCTTTAGATATTAATGTGTCGTGTTTCATTATTTAAAGTATGCGTAGGCTGCTAATTGAGATTGTAAAGGTGCTTTATCATTCTTTACATATTCGTTTTTTTGTTTTGCATCAATTATTCTAGATTTTACATTATCCCTTAATTGTAATTCTAAAATTGCTTTAACAATTTTAAAATTTTCAGGATCAAGAATAGGTGCAACAACCTCAATTCTGTGACTTAAATTACGTTTCATCCAGTCTGCTGAGCCTATAAAAAGTTTTTCGTCGCCGTCGTTACCAAATAAATATATGCGGCTATGTTCTAAAAAGCGATCTATAATACTAATAACAGTTATATTTTCGCTTTGATTTTTTATACCAGGTACCAAACAGCAAATGCCACGTATTAATAAACGTATTTTTACACCAACATTACTAGCTTTATACAATAGCTTAATCATCTGTTTGTCCTCAAGACTATTCATTTTTAAAATAATAGAACCTTTTTTTCCTGCATGACATAACGTAATTTCTCGCTTAACCATTGCAGAAAATTTATGGCGAGAGTTAAAAGGTGAAATTAATAGTTTCTTTACTTTAGGCACTATTAATACACCTTCTAAAACTAAAAAGACACGATTAAGCTCTTTTGATATTTTTTTATTTGCAGTCATTAAACCAAAATCGGTATATAGTTTTGCTGTATTTTCATTAAAATTTCCTGTGCCTATATAACAATAGCGATTAACTTTGTTTTCTATCTCACGCTCAATATATAGTATTTTTGAATGTACTTTTATGCTTGGATAACTGTAAATAACTTTTGCACCATTATCTTTAAAAATCTTTCCCCATTTAAGATTATTTTCTTCATCGAATCTAGCTTTTGCTTCAATAAAGATTACAACATTTTTACCACTTTTAGCGGCATTGGTAATAGCATTATTTAATCTTGACTCTTTTGCTACTCGATATAGCGTCATCTTTATAGTTGTAACGTTTGGATCTTGCGCAGCTTCTTCTAATAATTTTATTACAGGCTCAAAAGATTGATAAGGATAGTGGATTATTTGGTCTTTAAATTTAATGGCTTTAAACATAGAGTCGTACTCACTTAATAAAGAATGCGGCTTTGGGTTTAAAACTTTATTCGATAGCTTTTTGTTTGTGGGATTTGGAAAAGTAAAAAAATCTTTAAAATTATGGTGTTCACCTCCAAAAACAATATCAGCATCAGTAACATCTAAAGCTTTTTTAATTATAGTTTGAAGTCTATTTGGCATTTTAGAATCTATTAAAATTCTGGTAGCTTGTCCAGTTTTACGTTTAGGTAAAGCGTCTTTTATCTTCTCCATTAAATTGCCCGAAAACTCATCTTCAATATATAATTCGGCATCACGAGAGAGTTTTAATTCGTAAAAATTTAAAGCTTTATTGTCATGCTTCAGTTTAAGATTATATTTTAAAATTTCATCTATAAAAGTGATGTAATGGTTTCCATTTTCTTGAGGAAAAATAAAAAAACGATCTTCATTTTCGGGAATACTAACTATTTCAAAGGTTTCATTATCTAACAAAGCAGTAAGATAGAGAGCTTCATTTTCAACAAAAACAGAATTTTTATTTAGAATACTATGCGTTTTAGACTTTGATTTATTTTTAAGTGTCTTTTCAAAATAAGCTTTTGCAGCTTTTTTTTGGGTTTTGGTAAACTCATCTGCAGTTATTAAATGAATGTTTTCTTGTTTTAATGCAGGAATAATTTCACCAATAAAAATACGTCCAAATTCCTCTTGTTGTAAGTGAACTTGTTTTTTAATTTCTTTTAAAACTTGATTTGGTTTTGTAATTAGCTTCTTTCGAAGTGGTTTTTTTAATTGCTTAATTTGCCTAATATCTGAAACTCGCACTTTAAAAAATTCATCTAAGTTAGATGAGAAAATGGCTAAAAACTTTATACGCTCGTAAAGTGGGTTTCTTAAGTCTGAAGCTTCTTGTAATACACGATGGTTAAAGCGTAGCCATGACAAATCGCGGTTAAAATATTTAGAATTGTAAAGCGAAGCCATATATTATTTTTTTACAAAATAAGGGCTTTGAATTTTAAATTATGTAAGTTAAATGTTAAGCTTAAAATAAACCGTTAATTTCGGCATCTATTTTATTAAGAATAAATCCTAAATCTTCTGGTTTATCTACAAAATTAAGACTGTCAACATCAACTATAAGTAGTTTTCCTTTCTTGTAACCTGTTATCCAAGCTTCGTAACGTTCGTTTAGTCTGCTTAAATAATCTATGCTTATCGAGTTTTCGTAGTCGCGACCACGTTTGTGTATTTGTCCCACTAAATTTGGGATAGAACTACGTAAATAAATTAATAGGTCTGGACCTTGAACAAAGCTTTCCATTAGTTCGAAAAGTGAGGAGTAATTTTCAAAATCGCGATTAGTCATTAAACCCATAGCATGAAGATTTGGTGCGAAAATATGGGCGTCTTCGTATATAGTACGGTCTTGAATTATATCTTTACCACTTTGTCTAATTTGTCTAACTTGACGAAAGCGACTGTTTAAAAAATAAACTTGCAAATTAAAACTCCAACGCTCCATTTGGTTATAGAAATCATCTAAATAAGGATTGTCTACTACGTCTTCTAATTGTGCTTCCCATTTATAATGTTTAGCAAGTAATTTGGTGAGCGTAGTTTTTCCTGCTCCAATGTTTCCAGCAATGGCAACGTGCATATTATTTATAATTTAAGTTGGTATTGATAAAGCACTTTATCTGTGTAAATATAAACGATTTGATTGGTTACAAAAAACTGACTTATTAACAAATTTGAAATACTAATAGGTTTTGTTGCTTCGGTATTTTTAGAGTTATAATAAAGTGTATTTTCTTTTTTTAACACAATATTTTCGTTGCTTTCTTTTACATTGATGTAGCCATTATTAGGTGTTTTTAAAACTAAGCTGCCAAAATAATTATATTTATAAATAAATGCTTTAGTAACTATCCAGCAGGAGTTATAGTTGCTCACAATATCTAAAACATTATTTTCTATAGGTAAAGTTTTTGCACGAGTTGTATTTGTTTTATAATCGTACAATTCTAATTGCATTAAATCTTGATTAAAAATCCAAATAGTGTTGTCGCTTCCTGTAGAAACATGCGATACATTTTTGTATGGCTCGATTTGGTTAAAATCTATTTTATAGATTTCTGCTAGCCGATTA
>Ga0114957_1003707_pt1 | contig 13560 bp, 14 predicted proteins | sample BantaG_FD_87175 | JGI IMG/M metagenome (GOLD analysis project Ga0114957, IMG submission 87175) | Marine algal microbial communities from Bantry Bay, Ireland - BantryBay_4 metaG | ecosystem: Host-associated > Algae > Red algae > Unclassified | place: Bantry Bay, Ireland | collected 2014-11-21 | reverse complement strand
ACCGGACGGCCACCGGCACCGCCCCCGCTTCATCGCCCCCCGCCCCGGATCGTCGTCATACGCGGCGGGACGCGGCCAGGTCGGCGCCCATGGAGCCGCGGCGCGGCCGGCGGCGGGGCGGGCCAAGTCCCCGCGCCCCCCCGCCAGCCGCCGTGATTGGCACGGCGGCGGGCGGCCACACGCGTGAATCCCAACCTCAAACGCCGACGCACCGTCCGGGGGCGCGCTCCCCGCAAGAGGCGCCCGCGGCCGCTTCCACCCTGCCCGCCCCCACCTCGGCGGCGCCCGCAGATAATGCATAAGCGGCGGCGACGCCGCTGCACCACATCTTCAAAGCGCCGGCGCGCGTCAGGAACCACAAGGCGCGTCTCTCATTCTCACATCTCGCCACAGCCGGCTCGGTCCGGGGAGCGTCTCGGTCGCGCCGTCCGGCAGGCGCAACGCCAGTTTGCCAGTGGCCAACGCGCCGTTGAATGGGCGGCGGCGGAAGACCGCACAGCGAAAAATCCCGACCACAGATTCAAAACGCGTCGGCGGGCGGGCCAAGCCCCCGCCCGAACCCTCCCAGATCGTCTGACAGCCACCCGAAGCGGCGCCGTCTGTTCAAGGCCAGGTGGCCCCGCTCGCGAGACCAGAGGGGCCCCCCCGAGGCCCCCGCTGGTGTGCTGTGACTGGTAGTTCGCCAAGCGCAGAAAGAGTGGTGTGCGGGCTGGTTGTCATTGACGCTGCCCCGCGGGCCACGCGCGTGGGGCCTGCGGGTGCCCGCCAGTGACAGACGCTGGACCGTCCGTCCCCGACGTGGCTGCGTCGCACGTGCACCACGAGCGGGGGGGCGCACCTCTCGTGGGAGCCCGCTGGCCGCTTCCGCCCTGAGCCGAGCCGCGGACGCCCGCGCGGTATGCATAGGCCCCGCCGCGAATGATCTAGGACGAGGAGGGGCAGATCAGGTGCCCCTGGCCAGTGCCCGCCACGCTTGGGTGAGGCACATGGCGACAGCTGCGACCGCTCAGGGCGCTTGATCGACCAAGCTGTTTGTGGGGGCGACGAGGCCGGGTGCTCCACGCTCGCCGTCGGCCTCACACGGTCTTGTGCGGCTCGCAGGGCGCACCGCCAGCGGCCAAGCCGCGGGCCATGTGGGTACTTGCAGAACGAGGAGAGAGTCTCGCTTGATCAGGATTGATCTCTCCGCTGCAGGAGCTAGGCGCGCCAGCTGTCGTGGTCAGGGCGCCAATGCGAGCACCTCTTCGCCGTCTGATGCGACGAGTGCGTCCTTGCGAGTGCTTGCTAGAGTCTGCCTTCTGGGTCAATGCCAGTGTTTCGCTCTGATCGGGGCTCCCTAGCCAACTGAGTAGAGCACACTGGGGCTTTTGCAGGAAGTGGGCAGCTGAGCTGCAGCCCAGTGCCAGGCCCACGATGGCCGCGTTTGCGCGGAACAGTGCAACTCGGAAGGTCTCGGCGGCCGACGACCGCACAGGGGGCGCACATGGCAGCAACTCTGCCAGAAAGCCCGTCAGCCGTCCCAGAAAGCTCCGAGCAGGTACAATCACCAGAGTGTGAGGCCGTGCCAGGTACTGAGCTGCTTCCGCCGTATCGTCTACGAGCGGTCCTGACCGAGTGCACCTCCACATCTCCGTGCCCATCACACGTTTTCCTTCCCCCTTTCAATGCATACAGCAGGAGCCAACAGGCGCTACAGATGAGGCACCGTCTGCGAGATGCAACCAACCTGGGTCACGGCCAGACGGTCTGCTCGTGCGGCACATGGGGACACCAGAGAATCGCGCGTCGCCCATCACTCCTTTTTTCTCGCACGGGTCAGTCACTGACCGATGCACCGCTTCCTGCGCTTCACGGCTGTAGCTCGGAGCTGGGGCAACCCCCTGGTGAAGAGGAGTGGCGCGGTGTCACGTTGCCCCGCAGTGAGGTGGCTTGATGCTGTGTAAGTCGTACTTCGTCGCTGGTACGGTAATTTTAGAGGTGCGAGATGGACTGCCACCATCCGTGATCCGCGTGGGCGTCTCCTCAGCGATGCGAGCCTACCACCGTTCGGCTGTTCCCTGTCTTGGCGGGGATCCGACGCGACCTGGCTTTTGGACGCTGGCTTTGAACGAGGGGAGCCGGCAGCCGGTGCCTGAACCCTTGACGCGCTCTTGGTTGTATTTTCTTGGGCGCGCTGCCCTGTCCGCGTTGCTCTCATGTTATCCACAATCAAGACCGTCGCGTTCCTCATCCCGTTTGTAGCCCGTTCCCCTGTCACCTCCCACCGCTCCGGCGGTGGTCGCCGCTGCTATCGATTCGGCCCGGCCAGCGCCATTAAGCGTATTTCCCGGCCGGCTGTCCTTAACCGCCTGCCTGTGGCCGACCTCCTTCCCACACCTCGCCCTGTCCGCCACGTCGCGTCGGCGCCCGGCACCTCGGCGGCGGCGGTGACTATGGCCTCGTCCTCCCCCCCCGAGGTGACGCTCGCGTTGGATGATTTTTGTGTGCGGCAGTTTGATGACCCCGAGTATGCTGGGACGCGGCTCGACTGGGACAAGGTGGACTTTGAGGCGCGGGTCAACGGTGAGTACGAGGCCCGCCTGACTGCTGCCGAAGGCGACGCTGGGGCGGTGCTTAAGGACGGGTACGCGCCCTTTTGCAAGCACCTCTTTATGAAGAACTTCATCCCGTCGGCGACGCTGACGACGCTGCCCATCACCCCCGACAACGAGCACCTGCTCCGCACCAAGTACGCGGCGCGGACGGAGAAGGAGCTCCCCGTGCTCACCCGCTTCTTTCCCCTGGCCTCGGTGGAGGCGGGTGGGCAGGCCGACTGGCTGGATGTCATCCTGTACAGCCGAGAGCAGATCATCAAGGAGCGCGCGTCCCGCCCGGGCGATGAGCCAGACGGCGCGGCGGGGGAGGAGGCCATCGCCGCGTCCATGGGCGACGCACCTTGGCGCATTATCAGTGTCAAGGCGCAGGAGGTGGACACGGAGCTGCCGATGCAGCCTATCACGGTTATGCGCAACGCGCTCATTGGGGAGGGCGGCTCTGGGGTGGGCATCCAAAGGGAGGCGTATGAGGCGAGTGTGGCCTACTGGAAGGACCGGGCGGTTGTTTTGTAGGAATTGGCTTGGTTGTGGTCTGTGTGCACCACACGATAACAAAGGTGGTGTGTTCCGATGTAAAGGTTGCGTTGACGACCTCGAACTGGACGGGTCTGCCACTCGCACCAGCAAGAAACCGTGCGGTGTTCGGTCACAACGAGTGCAGCTTTCATCCCCGGTAGCGTCGTGTCCAGACATTTCCTGTACATTTGTCATAAGACTGGGTGACTCGTGGAAGCAGCCAATCACGACGCTTGCAATATCCTGTGCAGGTGTGATCCGTATCTCTGGCTAGGTTTGCAGCTGCAGCCAGTCAATGACCCGTGTCAACTCGACCGCCAACGCTGGCAGCTCGCTCGACGCCGTCCCCCATATCGGTTTGCTCCTACACGCCTGCGACGCAGGCCAACATCCTGCGCAGCACCATGGACGACGAGGTGACCCCCGTACGTGCTACGGCAGGTGAAGACACGCCCCTGTTGCCAGCGGTTGCCACTAACGGTGGCTCATCCAAGAAGAAGACAGGGTCGCGGGATGCGACCGACCCCCCCACGTTCAAGGATGACGAGTACGTTGGCGTGGATGGCTGTGCATTGTGTCGTTGGCGATGCTGTTTGACGGGCTTCTTTGTGCGGCTGTCTGAGTGTGAGGGCTTTTCTGGTGTTTGGGGTGTTCTCATCCTCAACCATTCTGACATTCTGTCTTTCTTGGCACTGCTTCTCGACCACAACCCTATATATTTTGTGTCTGTGCACTCTGCTCGCTGTATGGACCGACACTCTCTTCTCATTGACTTGCAGCATTAAGACTGCAATGGCCAACGAACGGACCTTCTTCAAGTGGCTATTTTTTGGCTTCCACATTGGCGCGGTATGTTTGACATTCACTGTTGTACTGTGCTCTCATAGTTACCTTGTCCTACCCGGCCAAGCGCCGCGTGGTGTCGTCTTGGTTTCCAGGAGGATGAGGCACTGGTCTCATCTCTGTGGGCCTCGTAATGTTGCTGACGTGCCCCACGGAAGCCGTGTGGCTCATGCATGTTCGCCACGTCCCCCTTGTGTCACCATTTTCATCCTCCCATGTTTTCCCTTGTGTGCTGGTTTCGGATGCGCAGATGGGTACCTTCATCCTTACGTTCTTTTCCCCGGCGGCGCCGGGCCGCGTAACTATGGTCCTCTTTACATGGGCTGTCGCGTTCTTTTTTATTTTTTATGGGCTCGCTCGATACTACACCCGCAGGACGGCCATCCGCAATGGGCTGCGGGACCCCGCGGACTGGGAGGACGCGGCGGCGCCCGCGCTGATGGCCGGTGCGCTCCTTCTCGTCGTTGGCAGCATTGTCGTGTACGCGTTTGTGACCGACCAAGTGCCAACCAAGCATCCCAAGTAGTGCTGTATATCGATTTTGGGCCGGGCTGCCTTTTCGACCTACGACGCTCCGCTTTGCTGGCTGCGGAGCCCCTGCGTCGCGGACGGCAAGCGGTCCCCGACCTGGGGCGCACCTTGCAGGATCTGATTGCATCGGTGCCTTGCGTCTTGTACCTTCGTGCGGCGGATGCGTGCTGACACCACCGTGTCCTGTGCTGCCGCACGATAACACGCTGGCTTTAGGACTATGCCAGCGCGAAGCCTGTCGCGACGTGACAGAAGTGACCAAGCCAAGCTTGCATGTGCGTGGCTGGTCCCGGGGAGAATCAATCGGCATTCAACTTGTCATTATCGTCGTGCTGTGCATTGCAGACCGCGTTACGCTGTAAAATGCAACGCTGGGTCCATACCGTTTCTATATGGCCGCTTTCCGTGACACGTGCAGTGTCCCATCGCGTTGTGCTTACGACCTCTGCGACGAAAATCCAGCGCATTGCTTCGCGACGGCTGTCCGGGGCGCTGCAAGCGCTGCGTCTGTCTCTGCCTCTGGAGTTTGATTGTCAGCAGCAACCCCGTTTGCCGACAAAGTGGCGCTGGCCAGGGTGCTGACCGATGATGCCAGGGACGCCCTAGCGGCGATCGAGGTGGACGGCAGCCGCACCGCTGACCACTTCGTGTTTCGCTCGGCGATGCGCTCGCGTGGACGACCGTGATCCCAGCGACTTGCGTAGCGCTGATGTGGACGACGAGCGCCGCCCAAGGCTGCTCCTGTTGCCCCTCCAACATTAACATGAGTCCATGGCGGCGAAATACCGTACATGCGCGTGAAGGAACTGCAAACAACACGCAAGCTCCCACCGATGGGATTCGTACGTGACCGCATCGGTGCCGCGCGAGCTGCGGGTGAGCGGCATGGCTAGCTGTCGGATTTTGAGTAGCGCCATCGAGCGGTTGTTGCTCGGCAGTGCATGCGCTGCCTGCATGCAGGCGATGGAAAGAGATTATCGGATCAGCGGTGCGGCACTGCTGTGCGCTGTGATTGGCTTGTTGGAAACTACGAGTGCTTCTGGGACGGATGAATCTCTGCTTGGTTGCTGTCGCCGAGGCGAGCGGCGAGCTTTTCACGGGTCCTGTGTGAATCGGGCCACGCGTTCAGCAGGTGCGGTACAGTACCGTATCGCGGTCATCTCTCCCTTGCTGTATCGTCTCTTGCCTACCGTTTCCCCGCTTGCCGCCCTCGTGTAGCTCCCCCTTCCTATCCCCATTTGACTTGCTCCGGTGGCCAGCGGCTCACCGCTTTTCCGTCGTGGAGTTCCCTGTCCAGCCGTTGCCAGCTCCCCACATGGCCGTGGTGTGGGCGTCATAACCATGAACGCTTCAGTACTGGGCCTACCGAGCCTGCCCCTCCCCCCCATGAACTACATCGAGGTGTTCCACTCGAAAGAGTCGTGGCGCATCTGCACTATCTCCTACTCGGCCGACGGTCGCCCATGGGTGCCCTTCAACCGCTTTTGCCTCATCGACGCGTCGGCGGTGCGCCCCGGTTTTCGCGTCTTCCGTATCCGCGCGTCGACGCTCAGCTTCCGGCTCTCCAATGGACGGGGCACGGGGGACTCGGCCAACGACTCGGCGTACGTGGCCCCATCGCCTGGTCGCTACGTGGCCGACAATGGGCTCACGCGCGTCGGCGAGGCGGACGTTGGCGCCTGCCTGGCCGCCGAGCGTTCCGCCGCTGGGGAGGCCCACACGTGGATCGAGGTGGCGGTCCGCCCCGACGCCAAGTGGCCCCAGGCGTGGGCGACCGTCGCCGTGGACGGCGGCGAGTGGTCGGCGCTGCCGGGCTTGCGGTTGCGGGAGCGCCTCGTCGGTGGGGAGCGATGGTGTTGGACGCGCGTCCGTGGCACCCGCGCCGAGTTTGCGCTCCACGACGGGGGGGAGGAGTGGGATAACGCGGATGGGAGCAACTATGTGGTCGGCTGGCCGGGCAAGTGGATTGTCGCCAGCGGTCAGTGCCAATACGCGGGGCCGTCGGACGCGGACGTGGCGGCCATTGCGGCTGCCAAACAGGGGGACGAGATGGAGCGGGCAGAGGGGTCGACAGGGGTGAATGCTGAGCGCGCGACGGCGACGACATGAGGGATACTACTGCAACCATGGGGGGCGCGCGCGCGGGCGCAAGAAGTAGAGGCTCCAGGAGCTCGACGTGTTTCTTTGGTCGGGGACGCGGGTATCGCTAGGGGATATCTTCTGTACTTTTTCCTTGTCACTTGCTGTTTCTGTGTGTGCGTGGGTGTGAAGCGAGTTGAGGACATGACGTGGCCTGTTTTTTTTGTCGAGTGACCTGCCTGTGTCCACCATCACGAAAATCGTGTCTCCGTTCTGGCGTAGCGGATGGCAACCATTGGCATAGCATGTGACACCAACTTCTTATTGTGTCATCGAACACTATACAAGGGAACACTGCTGACCGTGGGGAGAGCAGTATATGTACACTCAAGCGCGGGGGCCTCACCCCGTCGCGACGACGAATCAGCAACAGCAGCAGCAGCATCCGCAGCATCGAGGTCGGGAAGGCTCCGCCTGACCTAACTCCGCGCCAACACACAGGAAAAGAGTTTGTGTACGCCCGTCCCGTTCTTTGCAATGTCCTCAATGTTGGCGGCTGTGCCCGCCAGCAGAAAGGCGGCCGCAATAACCAAAACCCCCACGTCTGCCGACAGCAGCAGCGTGGACGAGAAGCGACCGCGGATGACGGCGCAGTGGCCCTGGGGGTCCACCCCCTTCATCGCATGGCGCTCGTCGTCGACTGGGTCGCCGACCGTGTTGCCGGCTGAGCCCAAGCCCAGCGCCGTCCGCCAGCCGCGCCACCTGAAGTCGGTGCGCCCCCACGCCAGCGCCGACGGCCACGCGAGGGACGTTTGGCTTGCAATCAACGCCGCCGCGAGGCCGCACAAGTCATCGAAGCTTGGAATCGCAAGGTCCAAAGCCACAATCGCCACCACCGTCAGGGCCGACCAGAGGGCCCACCACAAAACGGCCGGGGGAGTCCAGTCCGTCGTCGGCGCGACCTGAAATGTCGGCTCCTGGTCACACGCACGGGGGGGCAGCGCGCCGAGGCGGCCCGTGCTCGGGCGCGAGGGCGTGCCCCCCGTCGGCGCCACGCGCGCCGCCTCCTCCGCATTAGCCGTCGCCGCAATGGCCCCGCCAGCCATCGCCCCCGAGGCAGGTACCGACGGGGGCCCATACTTGAGGCGGTGTAAGAAGCGCTGCAGCACCGGCTGCAGGTGTCTTTGGACGGCCCGGATAAACACCGTGCCGTCAACAACCATCTCAGACGTCACGTGCAGAATGACGAGCGAGTGGATCATGATGGCGGTGCTCCGGGACGTGGCGGGCGACAGCGACAAGGACAATGGGGACGTCAGCCAGTCGGCCGCGCCGACGGTTGCGTACACGACCGCGCCGACGACAATATAGAAAAGGAAGAGGACGGCCTGCGAGGCGTATAGGGCCTTGGGGAAATCCGCAGGCTCCACCATTTCGCCAACGAGCCTGAAAGCAAGGAAAGGGAGAGAGAGGCGGGACACGCAGAGTGCAGAAGAGGGCGGAGACAGGCTAGGCGACCATGGCAGAGCGAGTCCTGTTAGTCAAACGCTCAAAAAAAAAGAATGTCAAAGAAGTGGCGACTCGCGTTCACGTACACAACGCCTGGGCAGCAGCAACAGTATCCGTCTGGCAAAGCCACTCGAAAAAAACCTCCTCAAAAAAACGTACTCCAGAAAAACAGCGTGGCCCGCAAACGCAAACAGGAGGTCCATAAGCGCGACGACCGCCCCGCCCCCCTCGGCGCCCCGCACGCCGCCAAACCACAAGCTCGTATCCCCGGGGGCGCGGGCGCCGCCGAGCACATCCGCCCGCAACACGCCAATGACCATCACGGTCGGCACGACGGCACTCACCACGGCGACACCGCCGAGCACCCCAATGGCCGGCATACTCCGCGCCTGCAATGCAATCCACGCAACGACGCCAACCACGCCGACCCAGACGGCGCCACAAATTGATGGGAAGAGCGCCCGCCACGACGCTTGGGCGACTTGCAGGCTGCCCGCGACAAACAGGAAGAGCAGCGCGTGCACACAAAACGCCGCATACGCCCGACCCGTCGGGCCGAGGTGAGCATGGAAGAGCCCGGCGTACGACGAGACGCCTGGTAGCCGCAGGCTAAACAACCGGATGCCCGAGTAGGTCGTCAACGCAAAGAGCGCGACGATGGCGGTCGTGGCGGGGATCCACCCCAGCTGCGTGTACGCGTGCGGCACCGTCAGGAGACCGGTGCCGAGGAGGTCGCCCGTGAGGATGAGCGCGAGGACCTGCCAGTTGACCTTGCCCTCTGTGCGGCGGGCGGCCGCCGCCACGGCGGTGGCCTCGGCCTTGGGGTCGAGCGCCGGCAAGGTTGGGTCGACTGCCGGCGCAAAGTCAGAGGACGGGGGCACCGAGGAAGAAAAGGATGGCTGTCCGCGCGGCGGCACGTCGACCACCACGTGCGAGTCATCAGGAGCCGGGAAGGTCACGACACCGGGCTCTATAGACGGCGGTCCGTCGACTGCCATCCTGGTGTAGGCGTGCGTTGTGGACGCCGTGGTAGCCGCACGGGGGCGGCGAGACGCCGCACTCCGCCGAGGGGGGGTCAGCAACAACAGTCGACGACCGAGAAGGTGGTGGAGGTGGCCACAGTGACGGTCGTCGCGACGGCGACGGCCGCGGCGGCGGCACACCCGTTAGCCGCGCACCGACCGACGCGGGCGGACGCGACCGGCGCCGCCCGCAGTGCCGCCCGTCCGCCACGCGCGCCCCGACTCCGTGCCCACGAAAGGTGATGGCCCCACCCCCCCCCCGTCGAGCACAACGGAGCCGAAAAAAGAGACTGGGAACCAACCGGGAACGGGCAGGTGCGCGAGTGACGACCCCACGGCGAGGGGCAAGCGCACTGCGTGCCGGCGACAAAACGGCCGGCGGCCCGTCCCCCGTGCGGCAGCACGCGCGGGCGCGGGTGTCAAGCGCCGACCGAAAACGCCCGTCCGCCGTCGCTCCTCGGCGGTGGCGCCCTCGCGCCGCCGCCGAATTCCCCCGACCCCGACCGGGACCCCGACCACGACCGCCGTCGACAGGGCAGCCGGGCGGAAAAGCTGCGCGCCACGCGGCGCCCGTCGTCTGCAGTGGGGCACTCGCATGAGCGGCCCCCGCGCCGCCGGCCGGCACGCACGAGAGCGCGCGTGCGTGTCGCGGGGCAGGGCGAGTACAATTGACAAAAAAAAAAACAGAAAAAAAACGCTTCCACCCTCGCGCAGCGGATGGGCGCGCGTAACGCTGCCGCTGCGCTGCCGGCTGCGCGCCGCAGCGTGGCGCCGCCCCGCCATTGCCACCGCGGCGGAACGAGGCCGGGCGGCACACCAGCGCCAGTAGAGCATCGCCAGACAGCGCCACGGCAGCTGCAGTGGCGTCCGCGGCGCAGCGCGTCTGCCGCGCAGCAGCGCGCCGTGCACTCGCGGCGGCCGCGGGGTGGGCGGGTGGCGGGGGGGTGCAGCACGAAGCGAAGAGTGCAGGTGCGACGCACGGTCAAGGTGGGAATTGGAGCTCGATGCGATTCGAACGACTCATCAACGTTCCTGACTTTGGCTTCATTCGACTGAGGTTGAGTTTGCGAAAATACTCCGGTTATGCGAAGAATGAAAAACTGCATTCACGACATGAAAGAGAGCGCAGAGCGCCAGGGGCAGCCCGGAGCTTGTGCCATGACCAGAGCGCAAGACAACTCAGAAGAGAGATACCTGAACCTACTCAGTTGTACTACGAATGCACAATATCATTCTCTTTATTCCACTCCTTTCTTGCTCACACTAACGTATGGCCGTCAGCACAGCCAGCATGCCACTCATCCCGTTGCACGACATCCTCGAGTATCTGAGAACCACCGCGAACCCATACGAACTTCCGCCTGACGTAAGGCGCACACCCGCGTACGAGTTCATCCGCAGGACCACTTCGAGCGTCACGCTGCGTGCATAGGCAACAGTCCAATTCAGAAAAAGGTTCCTTTTTCGGGACAACCCCAACAATGATGAAGGCATGATGGCCACTAATCGGCTTTGAAGGAGGAGTCACATGAAAACCACTTAAATATGTTAATTGGTTTGATCGGTCAAATTACTTGTCAAGTATGCGCACTTTTGGTTTTGGCCGGCGTGACTGGGATTGTCGAGAAGTTTAACCTATTTACCATGACGAGTGACGTCGACGTCACGTCGCCGTCGTTGCCGCCGGCTTGTTCTTCGTCAAACGTGAACGCGTCGCTCACGCGTGGCCGCTGCCGCGTTTGTCCCCTACCCACCTCATCCACCATGATTATTCCTGTGCGGTGCTTCACCTGTGGCAAGGTCATTGGTACGACACGCGATTAATCTCTTCTCTGCTTTGGGCTCTGCATCTGTCTTGTACGGTGCCTGGAGCAGCCGCGGAGTGTTGAGGTGTTTGCTGCCGCAGTCCATTCGAGCGATAGTGCAGGCAGCTTGTGGTTGTCCGTGGCATGTACTTCTTCTTTTCTGATGTTCGCCTGCTTTCCGAGAATGCAATCGATGTTCTCTTGCAGACGACTGACATGCATGTGCCATGCGTGTCTCCTCTTGTCGGTGTGCACCTACCATCTGTGTTCTGGCTTGTTTCTCTGGGTTCAGGCAACAAACACCAGGCGTACTTGGAGCTCCTCAAGAACGACTACAGTGAGGGTGACGCGCTGGACACGCTGGGTCTGAAGCGCTACTGTTGCCGCCGAATGCTGCTCGCTCATGTGGACCTCATCGAGAAGCTGCTGAACTACAAGTAAGGTGCTTGAACTGCTGTACAGCGTGTTGGCTTTGCAACCACGTGGCGGTCGGCTGGGCGGTGGTACGGCTGGCTGGGTGTGCGCGCCTTGCTATTTTCCCACCTTGATGGTGCTGCTCTTCTTTTGTGATGTACAACGCTCCGTTTTCGTTCTGTGCTTCCCCGCTCACATGTTCTCTTTGCCAACTACATTGCCGCCACGCGGTGTGTGCCACCATGTGCGGAAATTGGCTCTCCCTTTGGGACCAGGGGTGCCCGACACCGCACCTCGGCCACTTGCCAGAGCAAGTGCCCATCACCATGACGCCCCCGTCGGCCCCCTACCCCTTCATATACACCTTCAAGAAGCGGCTCAGGCGGGCGGCAAACCCTCCCTCCGGACGCCCACCCTCCCCACCCTCCACCTCGTTGAATATGTCAATGATGTCGTCGCTGGACGGCCGCTCGTCCCGCTCTGCGAGCAGCTCAAAGCCGCCGTCCCCACCCGGCGCGTCCTGCCACACCGTCCACGGCCCCGGGGCGGCGCGGAGCAACACCCCCCAATCGTACGTGCGGAGGCAGTAGGCGGTGTCAAAGCGGCGCATCACCCGCTCCCGCAGCTGTCGCGCATTGAGGCTGAGGCCCGTGACGCCCATGTCAACCACATCCGGGTTGACGATGATAAAGGGGAGCGGGTCGGCCTCGCGGTCGAGCGCGCCCGCCACCAGCCGCTCCATGCCCGCAACCTCAGACGCGCGGGGGCACACGAGCACCACCGCCGCGGTAGTTGGCGTGATGGCCGAAGCCTCCAACCCAGTGACGGTGAACCACGCGTCGGGGCCCCAGTCGCGCGACGCGAGCGCCGCCGCGCCCGCGTCGGGGAGGACGACGAGGACGGCTTTTGGGTCCCACGGGGTGGACGACGCACCGCCTGTGGCGACGGCCGCCAACTCCCCCTCCATCGCGTCGACGAGCATGCGGGTGATTGGCAAGGAGTTTTTTAGCATCGTGTAGGTGCTGTCCCCGGCGGTGGTATCGAGCTCGACAAACAGCCGCGTGGTGCCGGCGCGGAGGGCTGCGCAACACGAAGCCGCCGCCTGCGCGACCGACGCCGATAGGGAAGGGGGAATGGGCGGCACTTCGCCAGAGGCGACGGCGGCGACGGGGTCAACCGCCGCCGCCGCCGCGCTGCCGGCGGCGGCGGCCGAGGAGGAGGCGGCGGCTGCAGCTTCCAAGCCCGCCGCTGTCGTCAAAACCGGTTCTTTGTCATCAGCAGAGGGAGACGCAGCCATACGCAGCGCCCGATGGAGGGGGGCGACTCCACGGACGGGTTGCCGGGCGAACGTTACGGCGCCGCGGCGACGAGGCGCCGATACCGGCGACCCGGCGAGCGGGAGGAAAGCCATGGTGTGCAGCAACGGTGGTCAAACAGGAATGCTAGGAACAGTGAAACAACTCGCCGATGTGACACGGGGAGGGGGGGTTGGGTCCAGGGGGCCACGTGATTGGGATGACGGCGGTGCTGGTCGTGGAGCGGGAAGACGACGCTCCCGGAAGACCAAGTGGAAGGGACCTGCCACCCTGGCCAGATTGGTGGCCAGAGCCTTCAGCGTGTACTTTGGGATCTCCTCAGACATGATCCGTGTAGTGCGGATTTGGATAGGGAACTCCTGTATTAAAGCCACGTGGCTGTCGTCTTCCTGTTCACCGACAAAGGGCACCGACGCCAGCTTTGGCACGGGGCTGCTCGGCTCAGTTGCCCCTCGCAAGCCTGTCGAATGAAGCGGTGCGCACCCAATCAGGCAATGAAAGAAGGCAGACGAACGCTGCTCCGCAGCATGCATTACTCAGGCGTGGCAAACGATGCGCTGGACGGTGTCCCGTCCCAGTGCACACAAAGTCGCTCCATCGAGCGGCGGCGGTTGTCGCGAGACGCGGCGCCGCCGCGTCCGGTCGCCGGCCGGCCGTGGCGCAGCCGCTTTGCCCGTACGGCGGGCGCGACGGCCACGGCGCCGGCGGCCGTCCGTGGCGGCGACGCCGTGCGACGCGGCCGCCGCCGCCGCGGCGACGGCGGCAACGGCGGCGACGGTGGCAGCGGCGACAGCGGCGGCACCCGCAGCGCCGCTGCGGACCGGGTGGCGTGTGGGGGGTGACGGCGGCTGGCCGCCGCGTGCCTGCACGTCGGGGGGCGGCGCCGACGAAGCGCCACCGGCGTGTGGCCGGTGCCGCACACTGCTGTCTT
>Ga0114957_1003706_pt1 | contig 13560 bp, 6 predicted proteins | sample BantaG_FD_87175 | JGI IMG/M metagenome (GOLD analysis project Ga0114957, IMG submission 87175) | Marine algal microbial communities from Bantry Bay, Ireland - BantryBay_4 metaG | ecosystem: Host-associated > Algae > Red algae > Unclassified | place: Bantry Bay, Ireland | collected 2014-11-21 | reverse complement strand
CGCCCCGGCAACTTGTTCAGATGATATTGGTGGCGGCGATTGCGAAATCTTACCAGAAGCAGCTGTTAATATAGTATGTGATAACCAAGGCACAGCCGATACAGGCGATGATACATACACTTTTGATATAACTGTAATGGGCAGTAATAGTGGCGCATCTAATACTTTTAATGATGATGCAGGTAATAGCGGAGTAGCTTATGGAAGCACTTTAAGCTATGGCCCTTATGCTATTTCTGGTGGTGATGTAATTATTACTTTTACAGATGCCGATGATGCAATGTGTACAGCAAGTATAACAGTAACTGCACCAGCAACTTGTTCAGATGATATTGGTGGCGGCGATGTATTTGATTTAGCCTTAATAAAAGAGTTAAGCAGCGCAGGGCCTTATGTTTCAGGTGATGATGTAACTTTTACTATTACTGTAACCAACCAAGGTAATGTCGATGCTACATCTTATGAAGTAACAGATTACATACCAACTGGTTTAACTTTGAGTAGTAATGATACCAATGGATGGACTGGTTCGGCAACAGGTCCGGTAACCGTAACTAGTGGCGCATTAGCGGCTGGTGCATCAACCACTATTGATATTGTATTAACTATAGATGCAACGTTTACAGGAACATTAGTAAACTACGCGGAAATTAGTGAGGATGACAATGCACAAGGACTTTCAGATGTAGACAGTACACCAGATAATGACAATAATAATGATGCAGACGGTGCACCAGATTCGCCAGCAGATAATACAACTGGTGGCGATGGAACAGGCACACCGGGCGGAAGCGATCCCGCAACAGATGAAGATGATCACGATCCGGCTTCAATTGAAGTAGAGGAAGATACAAATGCTGCTTGTGACTTAGCAAATGTAACGATTGACTTTACTGATTCTAATTCGTGTGCGCCAGATGCTGATGGTACAATAACAGTATCTACAACAATTCCAAGTCCGGTAACATTCACTTTAAGTGATGGACAAACGATAATAGATGGTGGCATATTTAGTGGTTTGCCAGATGGTATTTATACTATTGAAATTACTACAGGAGTAAACTGTACACTTACCAGCGATCAAATTATTTTATCTCAACTTGATGACTGTGTTGATCCAGAGGTTTGTACTTTAGATAATGTAACAATAACCTCAACTGACTCAACTATTTGCGATTCAACAGGCGACGGAACGATAACGGTATCAACAACAATTCCAAGTCCAGTAACCTTTACTTTAAACGGAGTAGATGTTATTGATGCAGGAACATTTACTGATTTATCAGCAGGTACTTACACAGTAGAAATAAATGCAGGTTCAAACTGTACACTAACAAGCGATCCAATAACAATAGGAGAACCTGCCGATTGTATTGATCCTGCTGATTGTACTTTAGATAATGTTATCATTGATTTTGCTAATTCAACTTTATGCGGCGCTGATGGTGATGGAAATATTACGGTAGATAATTCATTTCCAAGTTCGGTAACCTTTACTATAAATGGAGTTGATATAACCGATGCTGGTACATTTGGCAATTTACCTGCTGGTACTTACACGGTAGAAATAAGTGCGGGTCAAAATTGTACATTAACTAGTGATCCAATAACAATTGGCGAACCAGGTGATTGCCCGGGTGGCCCACAAGACTGTATTTTAGATAATGTTACTATTGACTTTGCAGATTCAGGTTTATGTGCGCCCAATAGCGATGGCTCAATTACAGTTTCTACCACACTATCAGGTCCGGTTGTATTTACATTAAGTGATGGTCAGTCACTTTCTAACGGAGGCACATTTAGCGGTTTACCAGCTGGAGATTATACAATAGATATCTCTGCTCCAGGTTGCGACTTAAGCTCTGGAACTATTACAATTGGCGAACCAACCGGTTGCCCTCCGGTGGCCGAATGTGCATTAGAAAATGTCACAATTACTTCAACTGATGCAACAGCTTGTGCACCATTATCTAATGGAAGTATTGAAGTTTCTACCACAATACTTGGTCCAATAACATTCACATTAAGTGATGGGCAATTCTTAACAGATGGAGGATCATTTATTGACTTAGAACCTGGTACTTACACAATAGAAATCAGCGGAACTGATGGATGTGAGTTGCAAAGCGATCCGATTACAATAGCTGAGCCTTCTGACTGCCCTGATTGCAGTTTAGATTTTGTAACTATTATTCCTACCAACTCAACAGAATGTAATGAAAATGCGAATGGATATATTACGGTATCAACAACAATACCTGGTCCGGTTACATTTACATTAAATACAGGAGAAGTTATAGTTGACAATGGCGTATTTACAGGTCTTTCAATAGGTATGTATTTTATTGAAATAAGTGGCCCAGATGGATGCGAGTTAACAAGTGATAATTACATAATTGGACAGCCAGCAGTTTGCCCACCTAATCCAAATGATTGTGTTCCTGCAAACTTACAAGTTATAGCAGGTGATGTTACTTTATGTGATGGTACTAATAATGGATCGGCAACGGTATTTACTTCAATTCCAGGTTCATTTACCTTTACTTTAAGTAACGGTGAAAGTATAGTTGATAACGGAGTATTCGATGATTTAGCTCCTGGTATTTATACAATTGAAGCAAGTGGTCCTGGTTGTATGTTAAACTCATTGCCATTTGCAATAGGTGAACCGGCCGATTGTCCGGATATATTTGATTTGGCTTTAAGTAAGCAGATTGTTAGTGCTGGACCTTATACACCGGGTGATGATGTTACCTTTACAATTAGCGTACTTAATCAAGGTAATGTTGATGCAACATCATTAGAAATAACAGATTATGTACCAGCTGGAATGAGCTTAAGTACAAATGACGTTAATGGCTGGAATGGTCCTGCTACTGGCCCGGTTACTTATACTGGTGGTCTTCTGGCAGTTGGTGCAAGTGTAACGGTTGAGATTATATTAACTATTGATGCATCATTTATTGGTACAAGCTTAGTTAACTATGCAGAAATTAGCAATGCTGAGAATGCATTAGGTTTATCGGATGTTGAGAGTACACCAGATAATAACAATACAAATGATGCTGGTGGTTTGCCAGATAGTTCTTCAGACAATCAATTAGATGGAGATGGAACAGGTGGGCCAGGTAGTGCAAACCCTGTAACAGATGAAGATGATCACGATCCTGCTTCAATTGAAGTTGATAGTGATGCGGTTTGCGATTTAGCAAATGTTACTGTAAGTGCAACTGATGCAACTTTATGTTCGCCTAATGCAAATGGTACAATTACAGTATCTTCTACAATAGCAGGTACAATAACCTTTATACTTAATGGAGAAAGTATAACAGGCAATGGCACATTTACAGATCTTGGTGAAGGTATTTATACCGTTGAAATTTCTGGTACAAATGGATGTAGCTTAATAGCTGATCCTGTAACAATTACTGACCCATCTAATTGCCCAGGTGAAGATTGTACAACAGATAACATTTCCATTGATTCATCTAACTCTACAGCTTGTGCACCTAACGTAAATGGAAGCATAAGTATAATTGCAAATATTGCAGGTAATGTAACGTATAGTATTGATGGTGGAACAACTTTCCAAAATATTGGCACATTTACAGACTTAACCGCCGACACTTATAATGTAGTAGTAACTACTGATACGTTTTGTACTTTAGATGCTTGACAAGTTACCATTGAAGAACCAGCTGGTTGTGGTGATTGTAATGCAGATGCCATAGAGATAACCACTTCTGAATTTATTTCTTGTGGCGAAAGTGATGGTTCAATAACAATTAATGCTTCAATAGGTGGTACATTAGAATATAGTATTGATGGTGGAGCAACTTTCCAAAGTGCAAATACATTTAGTAACTTAGGTGCAGGAATATACAACATAGTAGTTCAAGATGTTAACGGTGTTTGTACTATTGAAGCGGAAACAGTTACTTTATCAGAGCTAACTGGCTGTGCATTGTGTACTAATGATTTGGTAACCGTTAATGTAAGCAACACTACTTCTTGTGATGAATCAAATGGTTCAATCAGTATTTTTGCAACTATAATTGGTACAGCAGAATACAGTATTGATGGTGGTGCTACCTTCCAAAGCAACAGCAACTTTACTGGCTTAGCAGCTGGTACTTATGCAGTTGTTGTTCAAAATACAGAAGGCAGTTGTTCATTAGATCCACAAGAAATTACAATTGGAGCACCAGAAATTTGTACAAATTGTAATGCAGATGCAATAACAATTGCAGCAACAGCTGTGAACATTTGTGATGGCGCAGATGGAACAATTACAATAAGCACATCAATAGATGCTACATTTACTTATAGTATTGATGGTGGTGCAAACTTCCAAAGTAGTGGCAACTTTACAGGTTTATCCGCAGGCGATTATACAGTAACAGTTCAAACTTTAAATGGCAATTGTGTTATTGAAGGTGGAATTGCAAGTATTGAAGAACCTACAGCTTGTTTAGATTGTAATGCAGATAATGTAAGTGTTGATGTTGTTAATACTTCTACTTGTGAAGGTGCTGATGGTGCAATTACAATTACAGCTAATGTTGGTTCAGATGCTATTTACAGTATTGATGGAGGCGTATCTTACCAAAGCTCAAATATTTTTGAAAATTTAATTCCTGATGTATATAGTATATCAGTTCAAACAACCGATGGTGTTTGTACTGTAAATGGTGTAGAAGCTACTATTTCTACTCCAGCCGGATGTGCAGATTGCACAGCTGATGCTATTAACATTACTGCAACAGATGTAACTACTTGTGATGCAAATGATGGTACAATTACAATATCAGCAAGTTTCGGTGGTACTTATGAATATAGTATTGACGGAGGCACCTCTTATCAATCTTCTGGTATATTTGCTGATTTAGCAGGAGGTACTTATACTATTGTTGTAGCTAATACAGAAGGTATATGTACAGTTGATGGCGGTGAAGTTGTTATTAATACGCCAGCACCAGTTATTGGTAATATAAGTGTAATTGATATTAAAGATTGCGATAGTCCTGATGGAATAATTACTGCATCAGCAAGCGGTGATGCCCCAGTTCAATATAGTATTAACGGCGGTGCAACTTGGCAAACATCAAGTATATTTACAAACTTAACGGCAGGCAATTATCAATTATTAGTTCAATATACAGATGGCACTTGTACGGTTGAAGGCTCAGTAGTAACAGTTAACCCACCAGCTGATTATGCTGGCGGCGAAATTACTATTACTTGCCCATCAGAAACAGTAATTAATTTGTGTGCACCAATTTCACCACCAGCACCGTTAACTATAAACGATTTTGGTGTTGGAGGTTGTGATGATGCCTCTGCCTTTACTTTTGAAGTATCAGAACTTGTAGAGACCAATGGATTGTCCATTTCTTACATACAAAATTATACTATTACTGATGCAGCTAACAATGTTACTACTTGTGAGTTAATTTATAATACTACATCAGAATTTTTCGAAGCTCCAGAAATTCAACAACCTGCATCATCTTGTGCTGGCGATTTATTGGGTGGCATAAAAATTCCTGACGGCGCATTTAACTTTTACTCAAATAATAATGGCTCACCAGGAGAATTAATTAGCTCTTGTGATTACGGTGGTGTTATTTGCTCAACAGAAGGATTTACAGTTGACATTAACACTCCTGGCGTTTATACAATTTGGGTAACGCAGTTTGCAGCTAATGGTTATGGTGCGCCTTGCGAAAGTGCAGCAGTACCTATATTATTCCAAATTTTACCGTTGCCACAGGCCGAATTAACCACAAATGTTACAGAAGTATGTTTTGGCGAATCGTTAATGTTAATTGATTATGTAGCAGATCAATCTAAGGGCGCATGGTCGGGGCCTGGCGTATTTAGTACCTTAGATGCAAATGGAAATACAATGTATATATTTAATGGAGAAGGTTTAGAAATGAGCAGTCCCGTTAAAATATTCTATACAGTCAATAACGGTATGTGTGAGAACATTTATACTTTAATGGTTGAAATTGATGGAGCAGCATCTCAGTATTGGGATAGCCCAGGCAATTTATGTTTCGGTTCGGCACAGTTAGATTTAAATAACTTTTTGATAGGAGGAGTTGATGGAGAGTGGATGGGTTCAGGCGTATCGTCTCAAGGTATGTTTAATGCAGCTTCTGGCCCTGGTACTTACACAATTTCATTTATAGCAAACGATGCAGCTGCTTGTAACAATGTTCAAATTAGAGAAATTGTTGTAAATGATGTTCCGGATGCTTCTTTCGAAATGGTTTCAAGTGTATGTGCTGATGATGATGCAATTGACTTGATGAGCCTGTTACTTGGTGATGCAGGTGGTAGCTTTAGTGGAGACGGCGTATCAGATAATATGTTTGTACCAGGAGCTGTAGAAGGCAGCGAGGCAGCAATTACCTATTCGGTAACTTCTGAGACAGGTTGTACTTCTGAATTTACTATTATAATTACAGTAACAAAAGTAGAACCTCCGGTTGGAACATATCCAGATCAGGTAGTATGCTCAAATGCATCAGTTATCGCTTTAAGTGTAGAGAATATTTTCCCATTTACCTATAATTGGTATAGTGGCGATGGTAGTACTTTAATGGGCGATGGAAGTGAAATTTTAATTCCAGTTCCAACCGAAGAAGGTTCATACACCTTTTTGGTTGAAGCCATTAGTCCAGATGGTTGTGCAAGTGAAGAACTAACTGAAATATTTATTGAAGTAATTGATTGCAATACATGCGCTCCAATATACTCATCAGATGTAAATACAAATTTTGCGTGCTCTGGCGAAGTGGCAGAGTTTATGTTAACCTTAAATGACAGTAATGCAAATGATCAATTTGTTTATTTGAAAGAGCCAAATGGTAATTTGATTAGTTTGAGTTCGGTTGGCAATGGTCAATATTACGGTACGCTTAATTTGATTAATAACGATTGTGCTCCATTAATGAATACTTATACAATAATTGCTTATTGTAATGATAATGAAACATCAGTAGGTGCATTTACCGAAGACATTGTTATTTATCCATCTACAATAGAACAGTTTATTAAAATTATTGCAAGTGAAGATGGTTGCTCTGCAACTGCAGAAGTTGTTGAAGGTTGTGAAGATTACATTAATCCAATTGGAGAATGGACAGCTGTATATGATGGCAGCCATCCAAAAGCTACTTTCGATTATGAATATTTTAGTACTACAGTAAATTCTATTGGTTGTTTTAACAATACAGGTAGCCTTTATTATACTTTAAATTGTACAGAAACTAATTGTAGTAACGCAAACAGTTTAAGTGTAAATAATGATGTTTGTACAGGTGAGCCGATTCAATTTATTTTAAGTTTAGATGATAGTGGAGCAAACGATCAAACAGTTACAATTAGTGGAAGCAATGGTTATACAGGCAGCTTACAATCTATTGGTAATGGCCAATATGCAGCAACTCTAACATTAACCAATGCTAATTGTGTTCCTTTACAAGAAAACTTTACATTAACTGCTTATTGTAATGATGGAGTAACAGAAGCTGGTAGCTATACAGAAACTATTACAGTACATACCAATACAATTGAACAATACATCACCATTTCAACAAGTGAAGATGGTTGTATCGCAACAGCATCTGTTTTACCAGTTTGTGAAGATTACATTTTACCAATAGGTGATTGGATTTCTGTTTATGATTCTGAGAACCCTAAAGGCGATGGTTTTGACTATGAATATTATACAGATGCGGTTAGTTGCATTCCTAGCCCAGGTACATTTCATTACACCCATAATTGTGATGAACCGCAACCGCTTGAGTGTGGTAATGAACCTGGCTTAATGCAAACATCACAAACTTATGTTTGCAATGGCGATGAGGTAAATTATGGTGTAGCTTTTAACACTAACGACGAAAATAGTGTTATAGGTTTTGTATTGCACGAAGGAGGATTTTTTGATCCGACTACATCAACAATTATTGCAACAAGTACTACAGGTGTATTTGGTAGTCCTGGTAGCGTACATCATAATTTACCATTATATATTACTGCTGTTACTGGTTATCCAGATGCAAGCGGAATACCACAATTAGATCACGAATGTACTGTTTGGACACCTTATGGAGCTTATACTATTTTCTTAGATCCAATTGCAGTTACTATTGTTTCAGAAGAATGTGATGATGATACCTTCTACATTACCCTTACCCTAAATGGCGGTGTTGGTGCAATTAGCCCAAATGCAGCATACCTTACTGTAACAGATGGCACAGCCATTTACGCAAGTGTTAGTGCAAACGAGGAAGTTACCTTTGGCCCTTATGCAGATGGTACTAATTACAATATTGATGTGATGGATGTTAAAGGTTGTTTAGGTGCCTACTCAGGTATAGCTACTTGCGAGGGTGCTGGCAAAACAATTAATACTAACCACAATTACAATTATGGTATTGAAACCATTGGTAATGAATTAAGCATATATCCAAATCCAACTTTAGATGCATTTGCTTTAAGTGGCTTTGATACCAAAAATGAAGTAAATTCAATTGTTATACACAACCTTAATGGCGAAATAATTCAGCAGCATTTTACAAACGTAAATAATAAAGTAGATTTAGATATTTTAGATCAACCTGCTGGCATTTACATTGTTAAAGTAACCTATAGCAATAACGCTTACGAATACTTAAAACTGATTAAAAAATAATAGTTTTAAATGTAATTAATATATCAAAAGGCTCAATATTTTAAATATTGAGCCTTTTTTTCTATCTTTAAAAAAACAATAATGAGGTTATGAAAATTTTTGGATTAAGTTTATTATTAACAAGCACTTTTTTTGTAGCTCTTAATGCTCAAAATCAAACAACTCAAAAATATATTCCTATAGAATTATTTACCAATACTTGGTGTAGTTTATGTACAACTTACGATCCGCCAGCAACAAATACATATTTAAATAATAAAAAATCGGTTCATTTAATAACTTACTATCCAAGTGTGCCTTACCCCCAATGCCCATTTTATCAGGCTAATCCCACCGATAATAATGCTCGGAAAAATTATTACAATATAAATAGCACACCAAGAACAAAAATGTATGGAACCATTAATGGAAGTGCCAATACTTTGCTAACACAAAACAATATTGATAATAATTACGGGGATAATAGTGCGTTAAGAATTGAAGTTGTAGAAAGTGGCCCTTCAACAAATAAATCAGTAGCAGTAAATGTTAAAACTTTTGATACCACACCAACTGGAGACCTAAGACTTTTTGTAGCAGCTGTGGTAGCCCATACTAATTTTAATGCACAAAATAGTTTAACAGAACATTATAATACATTATGGCAATTTTTAAGCAATGAAAATGGAGATGCTTTTACACCAGCCGCACTTAATGGTACTAATAGTTTTTCTTATAGCTATAATACTAATAATTTAACCCATCCAAGTTTTATGGCTGGGGAGGTGTATGTTATTGCATTTTTACAAGATTTTAATACCAAAGAAGTTTTTAACTCGGGTTCTTCAAAAGATATAATTTTAGATGCAGTAGTAAACGACGCTACTTGTGGAGAAGCAAATGGAACAATTGATTTAAATGTTAGTGGTGGTGATACAGGTAACTACAATATTTTTTGGTCAAACGGTGTGCAAACCGAAGATTTAAATAATCTACCACCTGGCACTTACACCGTAGTTGTAAATGACGGAGCTGATGCTGAAACCTACAGTACCTTAACTGTTGGTGGAAGCAATCAAGCAATAGCTTTAAGTGGCTTACCTGCTGTAACTTCTGCTAATTCGCCTATAACATTAAGTGGTACACCGGCAGGTGGCACTTTTAGTGGTTCTGGAGTAGTTTTTAGCGCCTTTAACCCATCAATTGCTGGAGTTGGTAACCATACCGTAACCTATACGGTAAATGGTTGTTCAGTTGATCAAAACATTTTTGTATTTAGTATTGTCTATAACTTTGTTAATTATAATTTAGGTGTAGTACAACCTTAAAATAAAGTTAAGTGGTAGAAGAGGCAATACATCAATTTGATGGAGAACAAAAAGCCATAATGCTATATTTATATAATTGGTTAACCAAAGAGTTTGGTCTTTTCCCAAAACTAAAATTTAAAATACCCTTTTATTATAAAAAAAGTTGGATTTGTTATACCAATCCATTAAAAAATGGAGGCGTTGAGCTTGCATTTACAAGAGGCAATGAACTATCGAAAACCCATACCATTTTAAATACTAAAAACAGAAAACAAATTAAAGGCGTAGAAATAAAGAAGCTAAAAAATATGCCTTTTAATCAAATATATTTTGCTCTTCAAGAGGCGATACTTTTAGACGAAACTGTGTCATACAAAAGGAAGTAATTATAATGCGCTTTTAAGCTAAAATTTAAGCTTAGGCTTGTTATATTTGCGAGTATCATAAGGGCACATAATATTTTTTAATAAATTTAGGCTTGTTAGCATTATTACGTAAATTTTATTTATTGTTAGTTGTGTCGTTATGTTTTTTAACTATCGGCTTCGCACAACAATCTAATACCAGCAATACTGTTGGTTTACTTTATATTGAGCATGAAAAAGTTAGTAAAGGTGTTGTATTGTATGCACCCCTTCATTCAAAAAATGTTTTTTTAGTTGATAATTGTGGCTCTTTAGTAAATCATTGGGAGTTTGATTCACATTCCAATTATTCTTCTGCATCTTTATTAGAAGATGGCTCAATAATAAAATTAGTACTTTCTGATAAAGATGGCGCTGGTGTAAGAAAAGATGCCTGTTTTGAGCATAGAAGTTGGGATAATACTTTGCTTTGGAAATTTTGTGGTGAAGATCGCTATGCCGCTTTGCATTCAGATTTTAATGTTTTACCAAATGGAAATGTTTTGTCGCTGCTTAAAGATAGACATTCGATTTTAGAAGCTATAAATGCGGGATTAAAACCAGAAAACATTCACGGAAATTCGTTTAATAGTGAGTCGGTAGTTGAAATAAAGAGAACTGGAATTACAACAGGAGAAGTAGTTTGGGAATGGCATTTATGGGATCATTTAGTACAAGACTATGATTCATTAAAAAACAATTATAAAAAAATTATAGAACAACCAAGAAGGTTAGATATAAATGTTATCGAATCTAACGTTCATTTCAATAGTATTGATTATAATAGCAATTTAAATCAATTACTTGTAAGCTGCTGGTCCGACCACGAAATTTATATTATAGACCATACAACAAGTAGCGAAATGGCAGCAACTTCATCAGGCGGTAAGTATGGTTATGGAGGTGATTTTTTGTTTAGATGGGGTAAAGAAAGAAATTATAATGCAGGAAGACAAAAATTATTTGGACAACATAACCCAAGTTGGATACCTGATGATTATGGCAGGTTTGGTGGAATGATTTCGATTTTCAATAATGAGTTTGGCTATTATACGGAAAATGTACTCAAAAGTGCCATCGTAATTTTAAATATAGATCCTGATGGAGATGGTGTTTATGATTTTTTAGAAAAAAACACCTTTGAACCAACAAGTTACGAATATATTTGGACAGGTAAAATATATAATAATTGGATGTTGTCGCGCATAATGTCGGGCGCAGAAGTACAACCAAATGGTAATATATTAATATGCGAAGCTACAAAAGGCAGGTTTTCAGAGATAGATGAAAATGGAGATGTAGTTTGGGTTTATAAAAGCCCAGATGAAGGTACCGAAAATGATTTAACCACAAGTAGAGGAATAATTGGTCAGGGGTTAGATGCAAATCCACAAGTTTACAAAGTAAAAAAATATTCATTAGATTATGCACCACTTAAAAATATTGAAACTTGCAGTAATAGACCCATAGAAAATAAAAATGTAATTACACAGCAATGCATTGATGAAAAAAAACCAATAATATCTTTTGAAATAAAACACGATATAGGTAGTCAATATCTATTTGAAGCAGCAATAAGTGAAGCAGATTCAATTAAATGGAGCTTTGGTGATGGGGAGTATAGTTTGGAGTTAAATACATTGCACCAGTACAAATTATTAGGTACTTACAACGTTTGCTTAACAGGCTACAATTGTTTTGGTAGTGTAGATATTTGTAAACCAATAGAAATTAACCAAAATATAATAACTGATTTTTTCGAACCAGAATTAGCTTCTATAAATATTTGGCCTAATCCGGCAAAAAATTATATTAAAATTATAACAAACAGTAACTTAAAAAACAACTCCATTTCTATTTACGATTTGAATGGAAATTTGAAAATGGAAAATTTAAATTTAAACCAATTAATTAACATTAATACTCTACAAAATGGTGTTTACTTTATTAGAATTGTAAATCAGCCAAACTTTAATGCAGCTATGTTAAAATTTATTAAGGTAGATTAGTTTGTTAAACTTTCATTGTTGCAAACCGTACATCTAAACAGATGTGACATACTTATATACATACGTCATAACCAGAGTTTTAAAGGAAATTAAAATAGTAATAATTTATGGGAATGTTATCAGAGTTTAAAGATTTTGTTGCAGGCGGTAATATGGTAGATATGGCCGTAGGTATTGTAATTGGTGCAGCATTTGGTACTGTTATGAAATCATTAGTGGATGATATAATTATGCCAATTGTCTCATCGGTAGCCGGCTTGCCCGATTTTAGCCAGTTGTATGTTGCTTTAGAAGAAACCGCAACAGCAAAAGCTGGTATGAGTTTAGATGCCTTTAGAGAAGCAGGTGGAGTAGCTTTAGCCTGGGGTAATTTTGTAAATGCTTTTTTAGCATTTTTAATGGTAGCTTTTGTTTTATTTATGCTTATTAAAGGTGTTAATAACATTAAAAAAGCAGCCGCAGCCGAAACACCAGCTAACGAAGTTTTATTAGGAGAAATTCGTGACCTTTTAAAAAAGTAGCATCTAATTAAAAGCTTATTTGAGCTTATTCAATAAAAAATAATAAACAAAAATAATATGAATATGAAACAAAAATTTATAGCATTATTAACTCTTTTTACAGTAATAACAGTAGGCGTTAATGCTCAGGTTGGAAATTTAACACCTGAACAAATTCAAGCAGACAAAGATACTAAGCTTGAAGAAATTAAAACTTTACAAGGCGATATTGACAAATTAGATGCAGCATTGGCAACAATGGATTTCACCGGCTGGAAGTTTGGTGGTAATGGTAATATTGCATTTAGTGGGGCAGGTGCTAGTAACTGGCAAGCAGCAGGCGAAGAAATTGCAAATGGTTTAACCACAAATATTGGTGTAAACTTATTCGCTAATATGAGCGAAGACAAATTTTACTGGTTTAACGGTTTAAACGTACAATTAGGTTATTTATCTAACTGGACTAGCTTAAAAGATCTGAATTTTTCTGATGTTACTAGTACTACTTTAGATAAAATGTACTTCTCATCTTTACCTGGTTATAGAATTAACTCAGAGTTAGCTGCAACAGGCTTATTAGATGTACAATCTTCTTTAGGTAACTTTGCTAACCCTGCTGCTATAAGTGGTGGTTTAGGTGTAACTTGGACT
>Ga0114957_1003701_pt1 | contig 13575 bp, 10 predicted proteins | sample BantaG_FD_87175 | JGI IMG/M metagenome (GOLD analysis project Ga0114957, IMG submission 87175) | Marine algal microbial communities from Bantry Bay, Ireland - BantryBay_4 metaG | ecosystem: Host-associated > Algae > Red algae > Unclassified | place: Bantry Bay, Ireland | collected 2014-11-21 | reverse complement strand
CCTGCTTGTTGCTCAAACCATTCAACCTGCTGGTGCTGGATGAACCCACCAATCACCTGGACATCATTTCAAAAGATGTATTGAAAAAAGCGATTCAAAATTATGACGGAACGCTTATCATCGTGTCGCACGATCGAGACTTTCTCGCCAATCTGACCAGCCGTACGATTGAGTTTAGAGATAAAAAACTATATGAACATCTTGGAGATATCAACTTCTTCCTCGAAAGACGCGCCATGAATAATATGCGGGAGGTAGAATTATCAAAATCAAAAAGTAAAGAAGAAAAAGCGAATAAAGGTAAATCGAACGGAAAGCAGGAATTGAGCTATGAGGAGCAAAAGGCGTTAAAGAAAAAGCAGCGTAAAGTACAAAACGCAGAACGACGCGTAGAGCAACTGGAAGCAGACATCAAAGCTATTGAAGGGAAGATGGGCGTTGATGGGTTTTATCAATCTGAAGATGCTAGCGGTGTGATGGAGAAGTATGAAAAAAAGAAAACAGAACTGGAGGAGGCGATGGAAAGTTGGGAAAAATTGGTGAGTGAGTTGGAATAAAAAAAAGGATCAAAGTATTATTCATACTAAGATCCTGATCTAAATTGGAATGAAACCTAACCTACAATATTCTTAAACTCGGAGAAAAGTTTCTAATCGGAGTGAATAAAAATGTACCCACTCCGATAGAACGTTACCCCTGTTGAATTAATTTTTTAAGGTTCAACCGATGGCGCAGTAGCCTTTGATTCAACCTGCTGGACAACCTCGTTTTTGTTGTTACTTACAATACAAATTTGGGCCTTTTTAATAGATTATGCAATCAACGAAAACCCCCAATTATCAAATTAGGGGTAAACCCTTAGTTTAGTATGATTCGCTTTATAAAATACAATTCTGTGTCGACCACCCTCAGGTGATATACGCCCAAAGGCAGCACCGATAAGTCTACCTCACACTCATTTGGACTCCTCACTAAAAAATCAAGCTGACGATCCACTGATTTTCCAACACCATCCAACAAGTCAATCTGTACCTCATTGGTAAAGGCCGCTTTCGGACTGGTAAGGCGAACGTGTTTAGGTCGTTCTCCCGAGGTCAACTGCATTTTTCTGATAGAGGCTAACTTATTCATTAGAATGTTTGTGATTAATTTATAGTTGCAAATTAGCAGCATTTGAAAGGAGATACAATCGGGGTAATCAAGGAAATTGAAGTAGTAGGGAAAACCATGAGTGGGGTAGTAGAAGGGTAGAAAAAATGAAACTTGGTCTTCCTCGATAACAACATTATAATTGACCCCTTAGCAGATCGCAAGCCTTTTTCAAATTCTGCATATATAATTTTTAGACAAGCTAAACAGCCGAGGCTATTTACAACGGCACCGTAATCAATGTCGTCGTTCCCGTACCTTTTTCAGAATGAACATCAAAATCTCCCTTTAGATAATTCACCCGAGACAAAATGTTTTCAGTCCCCATTCCTTTCTTTACCCCATCCACATCAAAGCCAATTCCATCATCCTCTACCATGATAATAAATTCATTTTCTTCACGAGTCAGTTGGATAAGAATTTCACTGGCCCTGGAATGTTTGATAGAATTATTCATGAGTTCCTGTACGAGGCGATAAACGGTAAGGGCAGTGGTGTTTTCCAGTTTTTCTTCCAGACCATAATGTTGGAAATCAATGGTGCGTTGGTCGGGGTCATCGATTCGGTTGATCAAGTCACGGACGGCAGCGACGAGGCCGAGGTTGAGGAGTGCGCTGGGCTGCATATTACGAGCAATATCGCGAACTTCCTGACAAGCGGTATCCAACAATCTATTGGCGTTTTTATAGTTTTTAATATCACTGATACCATCCATCTTGTTTTCCAGCGAGTCAAACTGTAATTTTACGGTAGACAACAATCATCCTAGCGAATCATGTAAATCTTTGGCTACCCGTTCCCGTTCTGCTTCCTGTCCTTCGATCATCGCGTGCATACTTTCGATCTTCATATTATTTTCTAACTCCGTAATTTTTTGTCGGTTGATCTCTTCGTTTTGTCGATTGAGGAGTTCGCGGGTCGCAATTTGTTTTTGGAAAAAACGAACAAGAAAATAAATACTGGCCAGGATCGCCAAGAAACCAATCAATGCAGAGATGAGCAGATTACGTTGCGCACGAATATTGAATTCAGCTGAGTTTTTTTCTTCACTCAACTCCTGAATTTTTTCATCCTTCTTTTGACTTTCATATTGACGACTCAGCCGATTGGAAGTCTCCAACCGATCAGCATTGAGGAGACTATCATTTAAGGTGGCGTATTTTTTATAAAAAAGATAAGCGGTATCGTAACTTTGCTTATCCTCATAAGCGGCCGCCATTGATTTATAAATATCTTTAAATTGATGGGCATTCTCCTGAATGGACAAGTCGCCACTTTGCTGCAGATAATTAATTGCCAGGTCGGGCTTTTTCTTAAGTTGATAAACCGTACCCAACAAGAGTAGACTTTGGCTGATAAAATCAGGATGGTTGATTTGCTGGCTCAGAGAGTGCGCTCGTTCTGCGGTACCGAGCGCTTTGTTGAGTTCGGATAAGCCGATGTAAGAATTGGCTTTTTCGAGATTGATGGTAATATCGAGTAGCGTATCCTGAAGGATGCGGTTGATATCTACGCTTTTATTGAGATAATAAATTTCTTTTTTAAAATCATTTCGGGAGCGATGAATACGGGAGAGTTCCAGATAGACTCGGGCCAGTTCAGGCGGATGTTTGTCTCGCTCGTAAAATTGAATGGCTTCCGTAAAAATCCGTTCGGCGCCATCATCGAGGTCTTGAAATAAGTATAGATCGGCGAGTGCAAGACGAACCTCATATAACCGTAAGGAATCGCCCATCACTGCATACCGATCTATACTTTTGCGGTAGCTTTTAAAAGATTTTTCATATTCCGCTGTTTGGAAATAATAATCTCCAAATAACCGGTGTACCTCTGCCATCCTCCATGCGTCGCCATTATTTTTAGCATCGTTCAAGAACTGCATCAGTTGCTGGTAATCATACAACGTATCCACCTGCACCTGTGCCTGCAAAGACCACGAGCAAAGGAAAATTATTAAGGATATGAAAAATTTTCTCCAGCTCATACTATTGATTCCTACTACTTAATCTCTAGCAACTCAACTTCAAAAACCAAAGTAGCAAACGGCCCAATGGTTCCTCCTGCTCCTCGATCTCCATAGGCTAAGTCAGAAGGTAAAAACAACTTCCACTTGGATCCCTGTGGCATCAACTGTAGGGCTTCCGTCCATCCTGGAATTACTTGCGTTACCCCAAAAGTAGCTGGTTGTCCACGATCTACAGAAGAGTCAAACACCGTTCCGTCAATCAGGCTACCATGATAGTGAACCGTTACCTGACTTTTTGTAGTGGGCTTAGGGCCGTCACCTTTCTTAAGCACTTCATACTGCAATCCGCTAGGTAAAGTAACCACTTCAGGACGCGCTTTATTTTTGCTCAAAAATGCTTTACCTGCTGCTACTGCTTCACTATGTTGTCCAGCTTTTTGCTTCTGGAGGTAGCCTTTGAAAATTTCTTCCGCCTCTTCCCTGGAAATTGCAAGGTCCTGATCTTTCAAAACATCATTAATACCTTTCGCTAAATCTGAAGCGTCCAGGTCTGTCATTTTTTGGGATTTTAATCCCTGGGCCATCATAACCCCAACACTGTAACTTAAAGAATCCATCTTTGTTTGTGCATTTATCTGGCAGCTCATGCCACCAATTAATAATAGAATAATAAAATTTTTCATCAGTAATTTTTTTTGTAGAAAAAAAGCTGTCGGTTGTTGCCGTTAGCTATTGGCTTTCCTATAACGTGTAAATCAAACTTAATATTTCTTGACTTATGCTCCTTTCATTTCACTATAATATTCGTAAAAATAAGGGATCGTCTCAATACCTTTGTAATAGTTAAACAAACCAAAATGTTCATTCGGACTATGAATATCATCACTATCCAACCCAAATCCCATCAAAATAGAGTTGGCACCCAATACTTTTTTAAATAAAGCGACAATAGGAATACTTCCTCCACCTCGTTGAGGAATAGGCGTTTTGCCAAAGGTTTTCTTCATCGCCTTTTCCGCAGCGCGATATTCCACAGAGTCCGTCGGTACCACCACGGGTTCCCCTCCGTGATGAGGCGTAACTTTTACTTTTACAGAATCAGGAGCGATTTTCTTAAAATGATCGCTGAACAACTTAGTGATTTTTTCCGGTGTCTGATTAGGAACCAATCGCATACTTATTTTTGCATACGCTTTACCCGGAAGTACCGTCTTGGCACCTTCGCCAATATAACCACCCCAGATACCATTCACATCAAGGGTTGGACGAATAGAAGTACGCTCCAGCGTCGTATATCCTTTCTCTCCGTGAATGTCCTTGATCTTTAATTCTCTTTTATACGCCGCTTCGCTAAAAGGTGCTTCATTCATAGATTTTCGCTCTTTACGGCTTACGACGGCTACATCCTTATAGAATCCGGGAATTGTAATTTTATTGTTCTTGTCCTGCATAGAAGCAATCATCTGAGACAAGATGTTAATTGGATTGGCTACCGCACCACCATATACACCAGAGTGTAGATCGCGATTAGGTCCAGTCACTTCCACTTCCAGGTAACTTAATCCTCTTAAACCAACAGTGATTGAAGGGGTCTTGTTATTGATGATAGAAGTATCTGAAATGAGAATCATATCACATTCCAACATTTTTTTATTCTTTTTACAAAATGTCTCCAGATTGTTAGAACCTACCTCTTCTTCTCCCTCGATCATAAATTTGACATTGCAAGGAAGAGCATCGTGCTGAAGCATGGCTTCGAATGCCTTGATGTGCATGTATACCTGCCCCTTGTCGTCGCAGGCACCGCGTGCATAGATGGCGCCCTTGGGGTGGGTTTTAGTTTTTTTAACCACAGGTTCGAATGGAGGAGAATCCCAAAGTTCCATCGGATCGGGTGGTTGTACGTCGTAGTGTCCGTAGACCAGTACGGTAGGTTTGGTTTTATCTACCATTTTCTCCCCATAAACAATCGGGTGACCTTTAGTAGGGTAGACCTTGACCTTTTTTGCTCCGGCAGTTTTGAGTTTTTTAGCTACAAATTCTGCCGTCTTTTTGACGTCTTTTTGGTAGGCCGGATCGGCGCTGACAGAAGGGATACGTAGAAAATCGAGGAGTTCTTCTAAATAACGATCCTGATTTTCTTTGTGGTATTTTTTAAGTTGATCCATATTGTTTTTTAATTTGGTGCAAATATAAACAATCGGAAGGGAAAAGGAAAAAGGTTGGTAGAATGATTAGCGTGCAGCATTAAATAGCAAGCGATTTGTCATCCACGTTACGCTAAATCATTCAACAGGCACTAGCTAAAACTGGTGTTCTTTTCGTATTTTTACAAAGAATTGAAAGGTGGAGTGTACAAAGTATATAAAACACTGCTGTGCATAACGCCCATTTCAGCGCCTTGATTGATGAAAAAATAGTTCGCCTTTTATCTCAATCTATTTAATCGCCATTCCTAAGACAAAACAATGGAAAAAAAGATCATTATCATCGGTGCCGGATTGTGCGGAACCTTACTCGCCATACGTTTGGGACAACGAGGATATCCTGTTCAATTGTACGAAAAACGAGGTGACCTCCGTAAAACAGGTGTCGAAGCAGGTCGTTCGATCAACCTAGCTTTATCAGACCGTGGATTGATGGCTTTGGAACAGGCAGGTTTGGCAGATGCGGTGCGGGAATATTGTATTCCTATGTATGGTAGAAAAATTCATCCGATAGGTAAAGCCCCTTTCCTTTCTCCTTATAGTGGTCGAAAAACAGATTATATCAACTCGGTTTCTAGAAGTGGATTAAATATTGCCTTGCTGGAAGCCGCAGATGAAATGGATCACGTCAACATTACTTTTAATCATAAATGTCAACACGTTGATTTAGCAGACAGCCGTGCCCATTTGGTCAATATGGAAACCGGAACAGCGTTTACCGATGAAGGCAGCATTGTCATCGGGACGGATGGGGCAGGCAGCGCAGTCCGTCGTAGCCTGATGGGACAAACGACAAGACTGCGGTTCCATTATGAGCAATCTTTTTTAGAGCATGGTTACAAAGAATTACATATTCCACCGGGAGAAAATGGTAGTTATCAGATTGAAAAAAATGCGCTGCATATCTGGCCACGGGATGCGTTTATGATTATTGCCTTACCGAATTTAGATGGTAGTTTTACCGTTACCATGTTTCATCCTTACAATGGAAAAGAAGGACTGGATGCCTTAACGACGAAAGAAAAGGTAAAGCAATTTTTTGAAAAACATTTTGCTGATTTGATTCCATATATGCCGACCTATCTGGATGATTATTTCAACAATCCAACAGGAACACTTGGGACCATTCGTTGTGCGCCCTGGCAAGCCTACGGACGTACCCTCGTGATGGGAGATTCTGCTCATGCGATTGTTCCTTTTTATGGTCAAGGCATGAATGCTTCCTTTGAAGATGTCCGTGTTTTTGATGACATCCTCGATCAAAACAAAGGTGACTGGAATACCATTTTCCAAAAATTCCAAAAAGAACGTATCCCAAATGCCAACGCCATTGCCGACCTCGCACTGGATAATTTTTACGAAATGCAAGACAAGGTAAACGATACTATTTTTATCAAAAAAAGAAACCTTGAACGACAACTCGAACAAACCTTCCCTGATTATTATTCCAAATACTCCCTCGTCACTTTCCAACCCAAGCTGTCCTACGCCGCAGCGATGAAAAAAGGCCGATGGCAAGATGAACTACTAATGGATATTTGTAAAAAAGAAGAAAACCCAAACCTCGAATCTGTCATGGAACAAATCAGGAATGGCAATTAAATAAATGGAGATCCTAGACGAACTATTTTGCCAATACCAATCGAACGCTCATCTAAAGCTACTAAAATACGATAGAAAACTATGTGCCTTATGTCCCTATGTGTTAAAAAAAAAATATGCATTCAACCCTATATCGACTTTTTAGTAGCTGGATAATCCTTTGCATAAGCACCGTAGCCCTCCAAGCCCAAGCGACACCCACCACCATCGAATCTATCGTATTTACAGGACTGGAAAAACTAGAGGAAAGCTATCTACGGGAATTACTCCTCACCAAAGTAGGCGACTCACCCGACGAATCTACTATAAAAAAAGATGAAGCCCAATTACGGCGCCTTTCCGCAGTAACGATCACTTCAACAACAATCAAACCCAGTCAAAACAATCCTCAATCAGTCGTCCTTACTTTTGACATTACAGAACGACGCACCTGGCTACCCATTTTTGGCGTCGGTGGAATTGAAGATAACTTTTGGTTTTTACTTGGCCTGGCCGAATACAATCTTGCAGGTAGAAATCAAGTACTTTCTGGACAATACCTAAGCAATGATGGGTTACCCAATTTCCATATCTATTACCAAAACCCCAGAATCAAAGGTAGCCGTTGGGGATGGGGAGCGGAACTCCGCCGCTCTGCCTCCGAAGAACCTCTTTTCTTCTCGGAAGCTACCGTCAACTATCGCTATGTCAATGAAGGCATCGGCCTGACTGGTACCTACAACTTTACGCCCAATCAACAACTTTCCTTCGGCAGTCAACTTTTCCGCGAGGACTACCTCAAACTCACCGAAGGCAATCCCAATGATCTTCCCGGCCCTAATGATTTACAACAACTCAAAATCCTGACTGGACTATATTTTAAGCGCAATAAAATTACTTATGACTACTTTAATTTATCCGGTCATCAATTAGACGCCAGTATTCAAGGAGTACATACTTTTGGCGAAAGTATGCCTTTTACCAGTTTTATTTTACAAGTTAATAAATATTGGAGACCTCGTCCGACTGTTAATCTAGCGGCCAGGGTTCGCTTTGGTATTGCGAATAATCGGCCTTCTCCTTTTGTTCCTTTTGTGTTGGATAGCCAGTTTAATCTACGTGGTGTCGGCAATCGGGTAGATCGTGGTACGGCCCAACTTGTTGTCAATCTCGAATACCGACAAACGCTTTTTGCCAATGGTAATTGGGCGAGTCAAGGAGTGCTGTTCTCTGATATTGGTAGCTGGCGTGATCCGGGTGGACAGTTAAAAGACTTGGCGGATACGGATCAGTTCAGGCATTTCTTTGGTGCGGGAATTCGTATCATTTATAACAAATTTTTTCAAGCTACTTTTCGACTAGATTATGGAGTGGATATTTATAACAGGGAGGAACGAGGATTTGTAATTGGAATGGGACAGTATTTTTAATGCTATTTAGTAGCTAGTGCGACGAACCTGGTGCTCATTAAAAATTAACCCGATACATCAACAAGGGAATGATCGAAAGTCCCTGCTCAATCACGACCTCCTCCTGCAACGGATCAAAATAAATATTCCGTTCTCGAAGGGAAAGCGTCGTATTTTGGATATCGAGTTGAAAAGTATGAGTGACGTTTTTGCGATTGAGTTCTACCTTTATCCCCGTATCGAGCCGACGAATACCTTTGAGTCGTTCGGAAAAAGGACGTTGAATATCATAAACCGTTCGACCTGTGCGAGTAGAAGCAGCCAGGTCAATAGGCGTATAGGGCTGTCCTCCCTGAAGAATAAACCGTAAGTTAACTCCTAAAATATTCCTTCCTTGTTTCCCAAATTTAAATTCCTTTCCAGTCGCCACATTAAAACTTATCGCCTTATCAAAGCGCGTTGACAATTCCGTAATCCGGTCATTGGAAAACGTAGACTGAAATAAAGACAAACTGCCCAATACATAATAGCTTTGCGCAAAACGCTTTTCCAAAGTCCATTCAATACCATAATTCTTAGAAGTCCCCAAATTAATCCACTGCTGCGGGCCAATAAGATTCCAGACGCTGGAAGAGTTGACCTGAGTCAAAACACTGATATTGGATTCAGCTACAGGTACATTGTAGAGGAATTGAAAATAGGCTTCTGTTTTTAAATACGTATTTTTTCCCAGTCTAAATTGCCACCCCAATCCCGTATGCAAAGACTTGATTACATCCAAATTTTGGTTGCCCTTCACCACATTACCTTCCGAATCTGTCCCTTTTACAAAATAATACGCTTCATGTAATAACTTACTGTGCCGCGAAGCAGACGCCGTAAAACGATGCCGACTATTCGGTTGCCATTGAAGGGAAAGACGTGGTTCAAGAGAATAGTTTTTATTAATACCAAAATAGACACCATGTAAGCCGAGGTTGAGTGTCAACCGATTTTTCCAGCGATGCTTCCATTGTGCCTGTACCTGCGTGATGCTTGTATACCCACGCGCCTCCAGCCGTGCTTGATTGTTACCTGGCTCCGTATCGTTGGGTGTATCCCGATAGAGATACCCGAAAAAGCGATGATTATAAGTCGCCCCAAAACGAAGGGTAGAACGCGCATTTATTTTTTTCGTCAAAGTACTGGTGATGGTAAAATGATTGTTATTGATCCCCTCAAAATATTCAGGTATGGTTGAAAACGGAAACTCGGGGAGTTGAGGCGTTTCATTAAATTTATAATAAAACTGATCGTCCGAATAATCCCAATGACTAAACGCTACAGTGGATTTGATAAAACTACTATTGGAAATAGACTTTTGATGCGAGAACCCCAGCACCCCCAAACGCCCGCTCTCTTTCCATCCTCTCTCAATACTAGATGTATCAATCATCAGATTTTCCGGGCTGGGATTTCGCGCACTTTGATTAATTCCTCCCAATCCAAAAAGGTCAAAAGTATGCCCATTCTTGACCGGTAAATGCACCTTAAAAGAAAGATCCTGAAAGACCGGAGGCAACACCCCTCTGCCCGCTGGATAGATCCCAAATCTCTTCAGCAAGGCCAGCGTACTAAACCGATAATTGACCAAGTAAGAAGCATTTTCTCCAAGCTTCAAAGGCCCCTCGGCAGAAGCTTCCAAGCCTAGGGTTCCGATCATAACACTATATTCTCTCGTATCCGTATTTCCATTTCTCATTTTTAAATCAAAAATACCTCCCAACGCATTTCCAAAATCTGCCGGATAAGCACCTGTATAAAAATCAGAAGTCGCCAGTGTCGTACTACTCAACATACTGATGGCCCCGCCGCTGCTACCCAGCGTAGCGTAGTGGTTGGGATTGGGAATATCAATGCCTTCTAATCGCCATAAATTTGCTGTCGGAGAATTTCCTCTTACGCTAATCGTGTTATCCGTCGGATCACTGGTCGCACTCGTCACACCTGCATAATGCGTGACCATACGCGCCGGGTCTTGAAAACTTGCCGCATACCGACTCGTTTCTTCCACTGAAAAAGATCTGGCACTGGTGAGCGCCATTTCATTTAGTGGGCGGCTTTGCTGAGGATTGGCTTTTACGACCACTTCTTTGAGTTTGGTTGTCAATTCCTCCAATCGTACTTCCAGCACCAGCTCCTTTCCGGCAATGAGCAGTAAATCTTTAAGCTGCGTAGCGGCATACCCCACATAACTTACCTGAACAGAATGTCGTCCAGTAGGAATTTTAGGTAGAAAAAATTGCCCTTGGGTATCGGTGATGACGCCTCGGAGTTCGCCCCTCATGTTGATCCATACACTTGCCCCTACCAGCGGTTGACTGGTTTCTCGATCGACTACAAATCCACGGATAGATTGGGTGACTTCCCATACCTTAGCAGGAATCGGGAGACTGGGTTTGTTTTGGGAAAGTTCCTGTGCATTACGGGTTGCCCTGCGAAGGATAATTTGTTGTCCAATCACCTTATACTTAATGGGGGCTTCCGCAAAAACAAGGTCAAGGACTTCTTTTAAGGGGGTTTGCGTCACATTGATGGTAACTGATTGCTTTAATCGAAGCTTTTCCTGGCTATAGGCAAAAGGAACGTTATATTCCTGGTGAAGTATTTTGAGTACTTTTTTTATAGAAACGTCTTCCACTGATAAATCAACCGATAGATCGAGCAGTCCTTGCCCAGAGAGGGTGGGGAACCATCCAAGACAAAGTATCAGTAGTAGAAACCGCAAGAATTTACTATTTTTTATGTTAAGCAGAATGATCTAATTGTTTTAAACCTATTATTGAAACAAGTTATAAAAAATTACTCAGATAAGACGTCTTTAACATACGGGTTTGAGGTGTAAACGGATTTGCGGATGAATTAAAACACATTTTGTCGGAAAGTGGTTGTTTAGGATCAATAAAAAATAAGCTACCCAAACCTTTATATCTTATTCGCACCCTTCTCCCTTGACAATCACATCTTCTCCTTCTTGTGCAAAATCTAAATCCAGTCCAAAAGACAGCCCTTCGAGTGCTTCTGATAACTGTCCTCTCTGGAATTTACCAGTAAAAGTGCAATTTTTGATAGCGGTGTTGGATAATTTAAAATCTACTTGATAGAATGCGGCAAGGGCAGGGAAAAGTTCGCGCAAGGGTTCGTCTTGAAATTGTAGACTTTGCTTTTGCCAATTCAGGGTTTGAAGAGATACTGCGGTGGATTTAGATAATTGCTTTTTAGGCGTTAGGTAGGTTCCTTTTTCTTTTGGTAATAAAATCAAAGAAGTAGCGGCTTGATGTCGATCTGCAAAAGATACCTTTCCGGTAAATACGGTGACAATCGTTTCGCTGTTATCATTTTTGATATTAAAACTGGTTCCTAATACTTTAGTCGTAGTATTTTTAGTGAAAATAATAAAAGGACTAGCGGGATCATGGGTGACTTCAAAGAAGGCTTCTCCTGTCAGCGTTAATTGACGCGGTTGAAATGCAGCATCGTAGGATAGGGTAGCGCCTTTGTTGAGGATAATAGTAGATTGATCGGGAAGCGTTACTTCCATTCGAGCTTCAGTAGCGAGTACTTGAATCGGCGCAGCTGCATTAGAAAATACATTCCAACCCCAAAACGCACCTGCCAATAACAAGATAGCCGCAGCCATCCGACTAAGATTGGATAACCAATTTCGTCGCCCACTGGTAGGCAGTGCAACCACAGGCGCAGTCGTAACCGGCGCAACTTGAACCGTATCCATCGCCTTTTCAAAACGACCAAATGCACGATCCACATCCACCGGAACTGACGGCGAATAGCTACCCGAGTACATCCATCCTTTGGCGATATCTTTTGCCATATCTTGGTTTACCACGTCCTTCGCCAGCCATGCTCTGAATTGCGTATTCTCCGCCTCGGTGAGTGATCCTTGCAAAGATCGGTGGATCAGTTGTATATATTTTTCTTCCGTCATTTAGAATTACACCTGTTTTAAATAAACTCGTTTTATAGCGCAGTTGGCTACGCTTGACAAAGTATACAATAAAGTTATTCAATACCTTGACGTAAAAATTACGGTACCCCCTAATCGTTTTCTCTATTTTTTTTAAGCACCGCTCGAAGCGTCTTGAGTGCAGTAGTAATATGTGCTTCTACCGTTTTTATGGTGACCCCGAGATGATCGGCAATCTGCTGATTCGTCATCTCATCCTGCCGACTCAAGACAAATACCGCTTGACATTTTGGCGAAAGCCCCTCAATAGTTCGATGAATTAAGGTCTCTAACTCTATGTTTTCCAGTTGTTTAGCTGCGTCTGGTGTAGCTGTTTCCAGATGCGCCAAATTACTTTCAATATCTACGTGCTGCACTTTTTTTTGTTTCCGAATATCATCGAGGCAGGCGTTGACACAGCTACGGCGTAGGTAAGCTTTGATGGCAATCGTGATATTGAGCGCGTCCCTTTGGTGCCAAAATTTTAAGAAAACATCTTGTACCAAATCTTCTGCCCGTTCCTGATTCCATATCATACGATAAACCACCTGCACCATCTCGGAGAAGTATTTCCGGAAAATCACTTCCATCGCTTTCCGGCTATCGCTAGCCAAAAGATCCAGTAATTCTTGATTGGTATAATTGGGTGTAGACAAAGAGGAGTTCGTTTTTAGTTTTTTGGCAAAGATAAAAAAGTTTTGTACTAGGAGGTGAATGGTGTAAGCATTCGCTCCGGCCCGAAGTTCCCTGCCCGTTGACGGGCAATTCAAAAGTACCCTGCTCCAAAATTTTGGTACCTCTTTTACTGATTGCTGTGCATTGTATTTTTGTACCCGGTAAGTAAAAGTGTGAATATTAATGGGTATTGATTTACAGTAGTCGGCTTTGCTTTGAGGGCTTTTATGCCAGCCTTCTGCCAAGGAATACATCTTTGCTGATTTTGTCGTCATGTTTTTTTGCGCAAAGCTAAAACCTATATTTTAGTGGGAGAAGGTAGAACTTAGCGAATGCTTACACGGGTACGTCATTATGGTCTGCAGGCTGGGAGTAAGTATAGTATAATTCGGGCAAATGGAGTTATATCCACTGTCCAAGTCTCCTCGAACCAATATTTTCGGATATCTTTTTAATTGCTCTTTCTTTTTCTAACGATCAGTACTTGTTCGGAACTAAATGTCATATATGAAAAGTCGTAAATATGGTGATAATATTTTCCAGCTTTGTTGATAGAGTATCCGGTCATGTAGTTAAAATTAAATT
>Ga0114957_1003700_pt1 | contig 13581 bp, 12 predicted proteins | sample BantaG_FD_87175 | JGI IMG/M metagenome (GOLD analysis project Ga0114957, IMG submission 87175) | Marine algal microbial communities from Bantry Bay, Ireland - BantryBay_4 metaG | ecosystem: Host-associated > Algae > Red algae > Unclassified | place: Bantry Bay, Ireland | collected 2014-11-21 | reverse complement strand
TACAAAATCAAGTGGTTTTCTAATCCATGGTTGAGCGTTGCAATGTTGGGATCTATGTTGCTTTTGTTGGCGGTTATCTACACTCCGGTTCTTGCAAATATATTTAGTGTTGGGCCTATCTTGGCAGCTGACTGGGGAATAATAGCTATCGGCTCGTTAGCTCTGTATATATTTATGAAAATTATGGACACCTATCTAGATCACAAAGTAGGAGACAGAGCAGCCAAGCTCTTTTAACAGAGATTATAAATGATTATTCTCAATACCCAACTAATAGGACGTCCAGTTGCAAGTCTGCAGACTGGAGCGGTGGTTGGCAAGGTGGTCGGTATGATAATCGCCGCAGAAGATTTGAAAGTAATGGCACTTTATATAAAACAACGCGATACTCAAGATTCTATCTTGTACACTGCTGAAATTAGGGAGATTAATTTTACCGAAATTATTATAGATAATGCCGAACAGATTACTGGCACAGAAGGTTTGCCAAAGCTTAAAAAGATAATCGATCAAGAGCTAGAATTGCCCGGCAAAAAAGTGATTACCGAGGACGGTGACAAACTCGGCAAGATAGAGAGCTTCGGTATTTTGAGTGAAACATGGCACGTATCTAAATTGAATATCGCTCAAACTCTGCTTAAGAGCCTTACACACTCCAATAAAATCATTAACCGTTCACAAATAATTGATGTCAATAAAGATGCGGTTGTTGTTAAGTCTTCGAGCGTTAAAGTCGAGAAGAAAAAGGTGGCTACTGCTTTGAGCGGTAATAACTAACACGCCAACATGCTTAAGCTTGCAAATTGTAAATAAAGCAAATACTATGTATTCATGCTTGGGGGAAAACTTGCAAAACTAATATTATTTCTTGCTATTTTTATATGGGCGTCTAGCGCACCGGCGAGCTTTGGTTTGCAAGATTACCTTTTAATAACTCATATACAAACCGGTGGTCAAGATAGCGCTTCGGACGAGTTGATAAAAATCCAGAATACAACAGCGCAGGATTTGAGTTTAGAGGGTGTCGTTTTGCAGTATAAATCAGTCAATGGCTCTAGTTGGTCGACTAAATCAGAACTATCAGGCAGCTTGGCCAGCGGACAAGAAGCAGTGGTGGCTAGCGAGCAGAATGAAGAGTTCGATTTGGCAGACTTTATTCTCAAGTCTGGAATGGCGACCAGCTCGGGACACGTAAGGATATTTGATAATAATACAGATTTGGAGCTTGATTTAGTTGGCTGGGGAGAGGCTTCTAATCCTAGCGGCAAACCGACTCAAGCACACGACAAAGGTGGATACATATATCGATTACAGAATTCTGAGGATCTGTGGTTTAACACAAAAGATAATTCAGCTGATTTTGCTATATATAACATTCCTTCCGAAGAGCCTGCCGACAACAACAGCCCGACTGCACTAGACGGCTCTTTAGAGAACTACGAATTAACATTTACCACATTCCCAATTATCGAAGTTACAGAAATAATGCCTGATCCAAAATCTCCGCTTACTGACAAAGAAGATGAATTTATCGAGTTATTTAACCCTAACGCAGAGGCGGTTAATCTCGAAGATTACGTTATTTCCGTCGGTCTGAACAACAGCAAGGCTTTTGTTATGCCCAAGTTTAGTATCGGTCCAGGTGAATATTTTGCTCTATTTTCCGAAGATAGCAACCTGACGCTATCTAACACAACATCACAAGTAAACGTCGCAGCCCCTAACGGCGACAAGTTGTTTGAAAGCCCAATTTATGAAGATGCTCAAGCCGGCGAGAGCTACATATTAAGTAGTACTGGTCAGTGGCTGTGGACGCAACAGCCAACTCCTAATAAACTCAATGTGTACAAAGCAAAAATTGAGCTCGCTAAAGCTAGTTCTGATACAAAAGAATCCGAGAGTGAGGATTCTAACACTTTTGGTTCGGGCGGCAGCGACAGGGATTATAACCCCGATGAAGTCAACGTATACGAGCGGCCAGCCAGCGTCAACCAAGCTAGTTTAAACACAGCAGTACTTGTCGGAGTGGGTGGTTTAGCGCTATGCTATGCTTGTTATGAATATAGATACGACCTTAGCAATAGATATCACCGACTTGTCGGGTACTTTAAAGCTCGCTAAAAAACTAGCTAAGACCCTCAAAGGTGGGGAGGTGATTGAGCTAGTCGGAGATATTGGTGCTGGCAAAACCACATTTACAAAAGAGCTAGCCAAGAGACTTGGTGTTGAAGAAGAGGTTGTATCTCCAACTTTTACTATCAGCCGTCGGTACTCTGCCAGAGACGGCTTGAGTCTGCATCATTATGATTTTTATAGACTCGATGATCCAGGCATTATGCAAAACGAAATACTAGAATCGGTAGCTGAGAACAAAGTTATAACTATCATAGAATGGGCGGGCGTGGTTTCTGGAGTCCTGCCTGCCAAGCGCATTACCGTTAAAATATTATCTACTGGTGAAAGTTCTCGAACTTTTGAAATTAGCGGAACAGAAGATTTTCAAAAGCAGGAGCCCCAGCGATGAAGATTCTTGCGTTGAAGACAGACACTAAAGAAGCACAGATTTTACTAACTGAGGGCACGGACGTTTTGTCCGAAGAAAAATGGCAAGCCCACAAAGAGCTTTCAGTTACACTACATGCCAAAATAGAAGATCTCTTAAGGGTCAACAATATTGACTATAAAGACCTACAGGGACTGATCGTTTTTCGTGGTCCAGGCAGCTTCACAGGTCTGCGTATTGGGATAACTGTAGCCAATACTCTGGCTGATGGCTTGAATATTCCGATAGTCGGCACACAAACAGATGATTGGATTAATCAAGGAATGGGTAAGCTCAAAGATGGCAAAAATGATCGGCTGGTCTTGCCTGAATATGGGGGTGAGCCTAACATTACTAAGCAGAAGAAGTAGGTTGTCTTACCAGACAGGGATGTCGTTAGGTAACGACGAGACCTTTGTTCATTTTTTGTGTGCCCAAAAAATGAACCAAAAAATGCAGCCCGGCACAAAATCACGATATAACAAAAAGAAATGTTTTGTTCTTCAAAAAGATAGTCGTTTTCTCCCAGAAAACAGCTTTTTGAAGCTCAAAGACACGAAACACCTCTTTTTGCTATTCGGATTTTGCTTATGGGCGTTAAAGACCATGGATGCTTCGCAAGTGCATAGATTGGAAAAACGCAGCAGTGTATCAGCTTAACCTTCTTACTAACATTAACTTGTAGTTAATCTTACTAGGAAAGCGACAGGCAGACATAGGTAAAGATACCATTAGGATCACAACACAAGAAGAACAGGTTGCAGTACCAAAGTATTTGCACTTATATCCGCCTGCCACAGACATTTGCCTATTTTCATCTCCTTTCAAGATATGAATGATTGGGATTCAGCTTGATGAGAGCAGTGCAACCGCCCATGCACCAAAGCCAACAGTACAAGCTCCAAGAATCAGTCCTAGGAACAAATACGCAATTCCCGCAGGACCTTCGTTGCCCGCATCCCACGAATAACCTGCACCCATAGCCGATAAGACCGCGAGTATTATTGGTAGAGCAACCATATTTCACCTCCTTTCGAGATGGTGAAGTTGGTCAACCTCTATTCCTAGGGGCTGAAGCTGAAAGTTGTGCTCGTGAAGACTCCGTCGCAAACGAAAGCCTCCCGAACTTGACCGTCTGGGTTGGTGCCACGGATGGTGAATTTGGCATTGTCGAACCTTGCACAGCCACTGAAGTCTGTGATGAAAGCATCCTTCGAGAGGATTTCGATTTCGGTCCAGCCTGCAGCTTCAGCTGCTGGCACTACACCGTCATCACCAGTAGCTGCTCCACACGCCCACCATATAAGGACTGCGATTGGGATGAGTGCCAGGGTGAAAATTACTTCTCCCCAACCATGCAGGTGGTTGCGCCGTTTCCTCGATGTCATTGTTGTGATTTCCTTTCGTTTTGACATTGGGTTTAAAGTTAACTAGCTAAATCTAACTAACTCTAAACCCAATACCATTCAAAAGGTATGTCTGTCTGTCAAAGTACACTCCCTGATTACAATCAGCAATCAAGTATACAAATAATCGCACTTTATCAATTGAATGTCAATGAGAAATATATTATACAATATCTAGCACTCACAAAACCAAAACTTATCCCACCCCTGTTAGAGTCGTAATTATTGGTGAAGTCAACATAGTATAGATCGTCACAACATCTTCGAAAAGAGTTCGAGAGTTATTCCTACTCGCAAACTCCCCAAGTTTACTCCTCCTGTTGGCATGTGCCTCACAATACTTATTGTGCGAAGCATCCATGGTCTCTACTGCCCATAAGTAAAATCCGAATAACAAATAACTATATTTTCTGTCCTCTGGGCTTCAAAAAGCCGTTTCTTTGGAAGAAACAACTCCTTTTTGAAGAAGAAAATATAGTTATTTGTTATATCGTGATTTTGTGCGGGCTAGATTTTTTGCTTACTTTTTCATCAATGGAAAAAGTGAGACTCAATTTGTTACTTTGGAAAAGTAAATGATCTGTCGGATCGCTCCGACAAGCCCGCGAGCGGCTAGTGCAAAACATTAAATTACAGTAAGCAACACTTGTCTGCAGGAGTAATCCCAAAGTGCTATTGCTTGACCATACAGCTACAGCGAGGTACTATGGATATACAATAAATAAGGAGGACCATGGATTCATTAACAGACGAATCGTTGTCAGTAGTTGACGAAATTAAAGATTCTTTAACAGGGATTTTAACCACAGCTATAGACTACGTACCAAGAATAATTGCTGCAATTATTGTAGTAATAATCGGCATGATCATAGCAAAGATAGCCGTCAAAGTAGTAACTAAATTGTTCGGTATCGTAGAGGATAACTCTATGGTCAAGAACTTGTTGGCAAAAGCTAATCTCAAGCAAGTTAAGCTAGGTAAAATCGCCGGAATGATTACAAAGTGGGTTGTAATGATCGTTTTCTATACAACCGCAGCTGATTTGTTGGATATGGCAGTTTTATCGGATACTATTGAAAGTATTTTGGGCTACTTACCTAAAATATTCGGTGCATCAATCGTTGGTGTGATTGTCTATTTGGCTAGCAACATTGTTAGTGACCTAGTAGGCTCAACAGCTAAGAACGCTGGTATTAAAATACATAAGGCACTGTCAACTGCTTCAAGAGTTGGTATCCTCGTCTTCGGCATCCCGTTGGCTGCTGCTCAATTAGGAATGAACCTAGACATAATTAATGACAACATTACCGTGATTGTGATGGGTGTTGTTGCAGCCTTCGCACTAGCTTTCGGGCTTGGTGGTCGACATGTAGCTTCTAAGATTCTTGATGATGCTTACTCAAAATATAGCAAGTAACTAGTACTTTTGAATCTTGTCTAGTATAAAACGGAGCCATAAATCTGGCTCCGTTTTTGGTATAAATATGATAATATTATAAGCGTTGAATTTAACTAACTGATACTCATTACAGAAAGTCAGCGAGACAAAATCAGTTATTGATAAATTAATTATTATTTAATTCCCACGATCAACAGGGAAGAAATGCGAGGAAACAATGGAACCCATTTCCATTTTAATAGGTGTTATTGCCTTAGCCGTTGGCTTTGGCGGAAATGCTGTAGTATCAAAAAAACGAATCGGGGAAGCCGATCAAAAAGCAAAAAAAGAATTAAATAAAGCCAAAGACGAAGCTCAAGATCTGTTGTCAAAAGCCAAGGACGAAGTTGCTAAGGTTAAGGACGACGCTCGTTCGCAACTTGAGCAAGATCGTAAAGATATCAAATCGACTGAAAAGCAATTGCTGGACAGACAAGCAAGTCTAGACAATAAGCTCGACGAGCTAGATAAGCGTGCCGAAGGTTTGCGAGGTCAAGAAGACGAAGTCGAGAAGCTTAAAGATGAAATTCGGGCAATCCGTACCAAGCAACAAGAAAAGTTAGAGAAAATAGCTAAACTCAAAAAAGCTGATGCCGAAGCTCATCTTTTAAAGATGACAGAAAAGGACATCAAAGCTGACCTAGAGGGTCTAATATCTAAACTGCAAATTGATGCCAAAGAAACAGCCGAAGAAAAGGCGCAATTAGTCGTGCTGACTGCAATGGAGCGTATGGCCAGCGAAGTGACTGCCGAACGCACCGTAACATCGCTCAAGCTACCAAGCGATGACATGAAAGGTCGTATTATCGGTAAAGAAGGTCGTAACATCCAGGCTCTACAGGGTGCGACCGGCGTAGACATTATGGTAGACGAAACACCAGGAATGGTTGTGTTGTCTAGCTTTGATCCAATTCGACGACAAGTTGCAAGGATTGTTCTAGAGAAGATGATGAAAGATGGGCGAATACACCCAGCTAAAATTGAAGAAACAGTAGCTAAGGCTCAACAAGAGTTGGATAAAGTTATAATGCAAGCTGCTGAAGATGCTTGTCGCGAAACCGGCGTTGTCGGCGTACCGAAAGAGATTATGCGATACTTGGGCGAACTTAAATTCCGAACAAGTTACGGCCAAAATGTCCTAAAGCACTCAACCGAAATGGCTCATATTGCTGGAATGATAGCCGAAGAGATTGGTGCAGATGTGCGCATTGCTAAGACTGCTGCGTTATTGCACGACTTTGGCAAGGCGCTGTCGCACACAATGGAAGGCAAGCATCACCATATTGGCGAAGAGCTAGCTAAGAAATTTGGTATGTCAGACGAGATTGCTCACGCCATAGGAGCACACCATGACGACGTAGACGCTACAACCCCAGAGGCCTACATAGTTCGTGTAGTTGATGCAATATCCGCTGCTCGTCCAGGTGCCAGAAATATCTCAGCCGAAAATTTCTCAGAAAGAATGCGTGATCTAGAAAATGTAGCCAAAGGCTTCGAAGGTGTTAATAAGGCCTACGCAATTTCTGCTGGTCGTGAAATCCGCGTAATGGTTGAACCCAAGAAAATCGATGACTTGACTGCAATCAAGCTGGCACGTGATGTAGCTGATAAGATTGAATCTACTATGCAGTATCCGGGGACTATAAAGGTTGCGGTTATACGCGAGACTAGAGCCATAGAATTTGCCAAATAACCCCACAACTCACTACAAAGCGTATTTTACGAGTTTAGCTTACAGTGCTCAGTCGAAGTGGCGATCTCCACATCTCCTTCCGCGCTTCCAGCTATAACTCATAAACTCAATCTTCGTAGAGAGCCGCGGATACGTGGAGCATATTTAATTTTCTGGCTTTCAGCTATCGCTCCGCTTAGTTTGTAAAGTTATTGTGAATGAAGTCGCTGAAGAGAGACTTTGCGAAATACGGGGATTTTATCAAAGGTTAAGCTTGAGAGAGACTCTTTATTTAAATTCTACAACCCTATCTCTTCTATATTTTATGAATGGCATCTCTTCGCTACTGGAGTATATATAAGTTTTGTCATAACTGGTGACGTGAATACTGCGCCATTTATTCGAACTTCCTTTTCTGGGACTCTGGTATCTAATACTTATCATCCCATTCGACTTGCCCTTAAGATAATTCTCAAAATCTTCCTGATTAACTTCGCGGCCGCCTACACTAAAGTCTGCATTCTTCTTAGTGCTTGTCTTAGCTTGATAGTTTGCAGCCCGGACATTAACCGGAGTGACGTTATCTACATGCTCTCCGGAGAAGTCTGTCGTGTATAGTTCCTTGGCTTCCTCTTCAGGCTTCGATGTACTTTTTTCAAGTTCTTTAAACAGGTCTGACTTTTTACTCTTTGAGCTATCATTAAAATACTTCTCTATGTATTCAATTAGCGCCTCTTTTTCATTTTCAGTATCCATCACCCAATCATAGTAAGATATGCGGTAAAAGTTCCATCCAGCAGTCTCTAGAGCGCCTTGACGCTCCCAGTCACTTTTGACGTACACTTGACCGTCTCCATCCTCAAAATGGGTAGGACCATCACACTCAATAGCAAGCCTTCTGCCGCCCTTCGAAACAACTAAGTCAATCTTAAAGCCTAGAGAGTTTATTTGTGTAGCAAGCTTATAGCTGCGAGCATCTAAATTTTTGGCAAGATAAGTAAAAACGTTCTCTTCAAATTTTGAGTCAAATTGCTGGTCACCAGCATTATGTCTTCTGCTTATTACTCCATACTTTTCAACATATTCTAGGTATTGCTTTATCCAGATACCGTCTGGCCATAACTCTGCTGGCAATGAGGTTACGCAATGAACCTGTAGCTTTGCTCGGCTAAATGCAACATTTACCCTTCCTTCTGCAAGCGACTTATTTATCTCGCCACCCTCACCGGTCATCTTAACGTATCTGCGTTTGTCTGAAGGGTCTTTAAGTACGAAAGAATAGATTATAATATCTCGCTCGTCTCCCTGTATGCCATCGATAATGGATACCTTTATATCCTGGTCATCTATTGCTTTTCTTAGCTCTTCAGCCTGTTCATTGAAGAATGTAAGGACAGCAATTGACTTGTCTTTCAGAACTGAGTCTTGCTTTATCTCTTCAATTAATTCAACAACCTTTTTAACTTCTGCAATGTTTGTCTTTAGGCCAATCTCTTCATCATTGTTAGGCTGTACAATATGAGACAGCAATACTCGGCCAGTATCTTTGTACGGTACAATATTATCATTGACCGACTCAAGGTTGCGGCCAATTGGCTCATAGAATGATTTATTAGAAAAGCCGATTAACTCTTGTGGTGAGCGATAATGATACTTTAGCGTTGCATTCTTGAAACCGTTTAATACACCGATGTCCATGACGGAGTTGACTGCACTCTCTTCGGGTTTTATCTGGTAGGCCTCAGGAATGTTGTTCTTTTCAGCAATCGCCTTCAATTGGTCGTTTGACTTAAACATTATATTATCGTCACGCATCTGTAGGCTGTCGCCAAAGAAAATTGTATGCCTTGCTCTGTACATAGCCGGAAATGCATACGCAAAGTTACACTGAGACGCTTCATCAATAATTACATAATCAAATGCATTGGTCTCAGTAGGTACTATTCTGCTAACGTCATCTAAACTCATCATCCATATGGGCAGCACTTTTGTCATTGCATTAAATTTATCTGGATGGTGCTTTAGTTTGTCGAATGTTTTGTTTGCTTTCTTACTTTTCCTTAAGTCTTTTGAGACCTGCGCCAATATTGCACGAGTGTTTTTATCGCTATTAGCCTCAGTAACACGTGTCAGTATGCGGTTGCGTACGTAATTAGTTGTATTGTTTTTATAGTACTTCTTAACATCTTTAATTTCCTCATTCAGCTTATTCGCCGAATAAAGCTCAGCTTCATCTAGCGCTGTAGTTATCTCTTCGTACTTAGCGAGGTCCTTAAATGTATTTTCCGGACCTCCATGGGCGTCCACAGCACTCTTGAACATGCCAAATTCATTCGCCGAGAGTTTTTTTGATTTTAGTGTTTTGTCAAGTAGCGCACTATTTGTGGATATTTCATTCGCATAAGAGGCGTGCAGGAAGTAGTTTCTTAAAACTCCTACTAGCTTGATTTTTGTAGATTTTGTCTCCTCTGAGAATAATATTTTCTCTACATCTACGTATATCTCTTGAGGTGTTGTGCGGAAGACGTCTTTAAGTTTATTTTTGAGCTTTACGTCGTTAATCTTTGAACTAAAAAAACTAGCACGCTCTGGAATATTATTCTTGCAGTGCAAAGTCATGACATCTATGGCTTCCGAAACTGCACCTTCGTCTATATCTAGACTGCTGTATTTTTTCTGCCCTGCCTTTATTGTTTTGTCGCTAGTTTCTTCTAGCTCAGACTTTTTGTCGGACAGTTCGTTTATGGTTTTCTCTATTTCTGTACATTGATTGTAAAAATCTATGTCGAGGCCGTACTCATAGAAATTGTCTAGATAATCAATCTTTCTTCTTTCCTCAAATAATGCGTAAAGATTGCGCTGATTTTCAAGATTGTTGTTATATAGCTCTGTTCTGTCGTGAATGAGTTTGAGGGGGGCTTTCAAATCTCCAATCCGGCCTTTCTGGAACTCCTTGTTTAGAGCTACAAGAGTATTTGCCGCACTGTCTTTTTCATCCTCTTCTGTATATAGCTTAGATGTTTTATCGGGTATGTAGCCGTAAAGGAAAGGAACATCAAGCGTCTTGAGCTTATCTTTAACGCCTCTTATTGCTTGGTCTTTTTGACTAGCAAAAAGAACTCTCTTGCCGGTAGCTGCTAAGTGCACTAATAAGTTAGATATTGTCTGGGACTTTCCTGTACCAGGTGGTCCTTCGACTATCATGGCTCGATTTTCTGTAACTCCAAGGACCTTTAACTGGTATTTATCATATGGGAAGGGAAAGAATATTTCAGTACTACCATTATCTGAAACTTCTTGTTCTACGGCCATATCCTTGTCATCCACCCAGCTGCTCAAGGATGTTTCCAGCAGCTCTTCCTCGTCAAGTTCTAAAATTGCCTTCAAGTCTTCTGCTAAGAAGTGATTGGTTTTACCTGCTATCGCAATCTTAAGATGTTCGAAAGAGGGTACCTCCGAAATGCTCCTTGCATCCGAGCTTTCTAGATAAGTCTTAGTCGCAGACCACAACTCATTTGTGAATTCTCTTGTGGACGGTAATAAGTGCTTATCGTTTTTCTGTGCGTCAGTTAATAGTTCAAATATTTTGTCATAGTTCAGTTGCGGTAGATAATTTTTTAGAGGGTCAATTAGGGCTTCTAGATATCGTTCTTCAAGCTCGAGCTCTACAGTGACACCCTCCTCGACATATGAGAAACCTAGACCTGTGACAGGTATCTGATAAAGAGGCCCTTCGTACTTTTCATACTCTTCGCTAAATTCATCGTCCTTGAGCCGCTTAGTCTCGAAGCTAATAAGTCCAGACTGCAGTACTATTCTCTTTGTGTAGCCATTAGTCTTTATCTTGGTATCAATTTCTTGAAGTTTCTTGAATATTTTTCGATGCCGAGTGAGGATTTTTTCGGCTTTAATCTGTTCACTAGATTTTTCTTCCTGCTTGGTGTCTGGTTTGTACTTTTTATCGAGAGAAGTGATTAAGCGCAGCTTGGCTGTGACCTGTTCATCTTCAAAGAATAACTCTAGGGCAGAAAGAATATCAGCATCAATCTTATCTGTTTCTACCGGCCGAGCTCGTGAAGAACTACTAGAAATAAGGCTTACGTAGTCAAGCCCGTATTTTGCTAATTGCGATATGGTTGTTTTGCTTTTAGGTGTAGCCATTGATTATCACCATTATAACTCATATTAGTTAGTTATAAAATTAATTTGAAGACGAATTAAAATGTATTAATAAGCACTTTGTTACGCAAGCCATATTTGTTGGTCATATGGTTATTATTTCAATAAAACCTTCAAGCCAGCAGCTTATTGAGTGTATAATCTGAGATAGTGAAAAATAATAACCCGTTCTGGCTAAAAGCGATTGGCTTCTCGCACAACATATCAATTGCTACGCCGATTGTGCCTTTGTATTTTTTGGCTAAGGGGGTGCCGCTTTCAACTTTGCTTTTTGGCCAGGTTTTTTATTCGGCTGTATCGATACTTTCAGAAGTACCTACGGGTATTTTGGCTGATAAGATGGGGCACAGAAAGTCTATATTCTATGGGGCAATTGTTGCCTTTTTGGTATCGCTAGCATACATATTTGTACCAAATGTTTGGGGTTATTTTATAGGTATGTCGATCGCTGGTGTCAGTGAAGCATTTTTGAGCGGTAGTTCTGAGGCATTGCTGTATGACAGTCTGGAAGATAAAGAAAAGCCAAAATATCAAAAACATTTTGGACAGGTGTTATCTAATGGCACAATTGCTTTTTCTGTGGGTACAGCTTTTGTTGGGCTAATGTTGGGTCTATGGGATTCATCAATCTATCTAACATTGCTAATAGTCTCGGCTGCTACAAAATTACTGACTATTGTATTTAGCTCAAGGCTGGTTGATCCACCAGCCCATAAAAACCTGAAGCCAAGCGACTCAAAAATGTGGCAAAGTTTTAAAGAGAGTCTGAGGTTTATTAAAAAAGATAAGACTATATTTAACTTAACTTTATCCAAAGTCCTAACACTTCCTGCCCCATACATAATTTTTGGAGTTTATGGTGTCTACTTTATGGACAACGGAGTGGACGCGGTTTGGATAGGGCTAGTCTTGACTATTGGATCGTTTATCAATGGCCTGTTAATGAGGCAAATGCACAGAGTTGAAAAATATTTATCTTTGGATAAGGTTATTTTGTATTTCAACATTGCAATAGCTGCTACATTCTTTGCCTTTTCTGTCGTAACTTCTCCCGTTGCTTTGGTAGTTTTATATATACTATTACAGGCTCAATTCAGGCTACAGGATCCAATAGTCAGCGATTATCTAAACGAAAGAATAGAGCCAGCCAACAGAGCGACAATACTTTCCGGCATAGCTTTAATTAGACAAATAGGTAATGTTACTTCTAAGGTAATATTGAGTTTTGCGGTTGCAGGAGTGGGCATAACTGGGATGCTGAAAGTCCAGGCGGTATATTTACTACTAGGGTCTCTACTAACTTACTGGTTATTGGTCCGTTGTGGTTGTGTGTATAAGTTAGATAAATCCAGTAGTCAATAAAGGGATATAGCCAAAGATAAGCAAAACCAGTCTTTATGACTGTACTTCTTGGCCCATAAAGCAGATTTTTGTATGAGATGTATCTGTAGTAGCGTGTATAATAAGTCTATGAATAATTACGCGTTCATAGATGGCCAAAACTTACATATGGGTACCACGAAATCTAGCCCCAAGTGGAATGTCGATTTAGTGCGACTAAGAATATACCTTAAAGAGAAATATGGTATTGATAAAGCTTTTTATTACTTAGGTTTTGTTCAAGATGGGGCACACGCAGAGAAACTATATGAAGACGTACAGTCTGCAGGCTTTGTTTTAAAATTTAGGCAACATAATACTGCTATGCTCAGCAAAAAGAAAGGCAACGTTGATGCCGATATAATCTTTGACATTATGCGTCGGCTATATAAAAAGGAAGACTTTGATAAAGTAGTTCTAGTGTCAGGTGATGGCGACTATAAAATGGTAGTAGATTTTTTAATTGCCGAAGATAAGTTTGCAAAAATTCTGTTTCCCAACAGTAAGTATAGATCCTCTCTTTACAAAAGTATTTCTAGTCAATACTACGCATCTCTAGATCAACCAGAAGTTCGCAGGAAGATTGAATATAGAGTAAGACAACGAAAAAAGTCCATTAAAAAAGAAAAGGGTCCTTAGGTATGAGCCGTTCGGAACCTTTTCGTCTTGATGAAACAATACTAGCAAATTATCTTCTAAATGTCAATAGTGAGATGGCATCACCTTTAGACAGAGTTTGTGACCAATATTGATGGAAGAATTCTTGTTAACACACGGATATTGGCTGATGGGATTGTTTTTACTGGGTAAGAGCTTGCCCGTTTTAGGCGGGTTTATATCAGGCAATACGGCTCTTTACTTGAGTGGATTTTTTGCGGGCACGGGTGATTTACGATTAAGTCTAGTACTGTTAATTGGTTTTGCAGCAGTATTGGTTGGCGATACGGTAATGTTTATAGTTGGT
>Ga0114957_1003697_pt1 | contig 13587 bp, 11 predicted proteins | sample BantaG_FD_87175 | JGI IMG/M metagenome (GOLD analysis project Ga0114957, IMG submission 87175) | Marine algal microbial communities from Bantry Bay, Ireland - BantryBay_4 metaG | ecosystem: Host-associated > Algae > Red algae > Unclassified | place: Bantry Bay, Ireland | collected 2014-11-21 | reverse complement strand
ATCTTTTCGTTAATACACTAGAAGAAGGTTGTTACAACTACCCACTGATTGGCTGGGACTTTGACAATGGACTCATTATGCCAAAGTGTCTAGAGACAACAACTACAACTGCTGCTACGACCACTACAACAACCACAACACTAATCCCTCCTGAGTATATTGCTGCAGATGATACAGTTTCAGGAACTTCTCCTGGAACCGATACAAACTTTAATGTTGTCACAAACGATACTGTAGAAGCAAGCTGCGAACCACTGTCTCTTACAAGCAGTTCGTTAAACAATGTAAATGTCTCGCTTGATGGGCCTCAAACTTTTAGGATTACACCAATCAACCCTGGCTCATGGAGTTTTACTTATACTGGAACATGTAGTGGTGGGTTTAATGACTTTGCTGTTGTTTCCGGAACGACTACTGGCGCTTCAACAACCACGACCGTACTAGCTGCAGGTGGCTCAAAGGTTTGTAAAATGTTCTATGCTGAAGGCAATCCCTTTGCTACCACACATCCTGATGCCTTCCCAATTTATAACCCAACGCCCCCAAGTTCTCCTCTTTATGTCTTGACTCAAGCAGGTTCAGGGCAAAATGTTTCTTTTAGAATGCTACTAACAAACCCCAACCAAGGACCTTTGAGTAATGTTACTACTAATTTGAAGTGCCCTGTTGGAATGACATATGTCTCCAGCGCTGTAGATGGTGCTCCCGGAAGTGTCTACGATAGCTCTGCAGGTTTATGGACAATTCCTACTTTTGAAAAAACTACTATCCCTCTAGTTAGCACAGGTCCAAATGCCCCTCATGGCTTAAGCTTAACTTGCTCAGTTCCTGCTAGTGGAGGAGGGCTTACGCAAACACAAGCAGTGTTCACTACCAATTATACTAACTATGTAGATGGCCAAATATCTGAAGCGTGTAAAGACTTTACTCCAACAGCTAGTGCTGGGGGACCGGCTGGTAGTCTGGAAATTTTTCATAATGCTAAAGAAGCTAGAATTCAACTTTGTAATAATCCTTCTCCATGTGGTATTGGTGGAGGTGGTGGAGGTGGTGGTGGGACCACTACTACTACAACCACAACCGTTCCATCAAGCTGTCCAAGTGGGTATAACTCCTACAGCTCACAGCTCGGCCACACCGACATAGCTTGGTCAGGAACACACTCTGCTTTTGGCTATAAGGTATATGGATTAAGTCCTAGTACTTTAAGTATCGGTCAAACAGCGACAATTGCTAATAACATGAATCCTACTATTGGAACTCCACCTACATACTGCCCAGGGATTGTAACTAACCCAGGTCAAACTGGCTGTACGATAGGAAGAACTATTCGCCATGCTTATACACTCTATAAAACATATTCTAATGGACTTAAGTGCCGGAAAAATTTCAATGGCTCCATGATTCGAAAACATCGTACTTTTTGTACAGCAAACTACCCTAATTGTTCTTGTGGATCTCAAGGGATAAATAACCCTGACAATACATGGGAAAGTAGTGTCACTATTACGAGAACATCATCAGGCTTAACTGTATCCAATAGCTCAGGCTATGGAGGAAGTACTAACCTTCAAATAGAGCCATCTGTAACTTCATCTGAAATACTATTCTCCACTATCCACTCTGCTCCTCCATACTATTGCACATCAGCAACAGGAATAGATTCTTCTAACGCTATAACAATAACGACAAGTCCATAGAGCAAGATTACTCAATTCAGATACCACATAAAAAGCTTGCGGAGGTATGTATCTCCACAAGCTAAAATATAACTTTTTACTGACAACAGCCTGACAATACTCTCAATTTAATGTATTACTCTCAAAGCTATGAAAGTGATCACCATAACATTATTTTTTCTATTTATATTAAGCTATTCAGTTTTTGCTTTAGAAGTAGTAAAGTTCAAACGAATACAACCAATCAAGCTCACATTTATTCGCGCTAATATCGGAACCTTTGGCACATGGACACTCACTAATACCAAGGGAGTTGAAATGGAGCTTGTATGTGCAAAAAATAAGTATTTCGATAATAGTTCCCATGCATTTCTTGAGTATAAAAACTTCTATCGCCAAGTTGCAGGAAAGTTTCAAATTACTCCAAACAGTGTTTGCAAAGAACTCTATCAATATTTCAAAAAAGTCTATGGTGTGATCTCGCAGGAGAATCCATTTACTTTTGAACTAGATCCACAAAAAAAGACTGTATATAAAATCACTTACCCAAAGATTGATGAGTTTGCCAATGATGGGTTTCTAGAAGATCTTCTTCCAAGAAAAGTAGTGCATCCGAATTTCAAATTAAAAAGAAAAAAAGATTTCTCTAAGGTTGAAGCTCTAAAAGAGCATTGACTCTCTCCTTATATTAAGAAGTCGTACTCTAAATATAGAATGCGGCTTCTTTTTAAGATCAAGCTAAATCATAAAATTCTATAAATATTACGTCCTGACTATTTTTTGTACACAAAAAAAAAGGGGCTTGTACACAAAACTTTGAATATTTTTTAGATCCATACTACCGTTGGTATGTAATGGAAATAACTAATAACATTTCAATCTATTCTTATAGTGATCCGATCTTATTTCTTAATGATTTTTGGAATCAAAAAAGAGAAGTAAATAATAAATACACCGTTAGGGCCTGGTCTAAAAAGATGGGGCTTAAATTTCATGGCCCTCTTTATGATATTTTGAGAGGACAAAGAAAAATACCAAAATCCTATATCCCCGGTTTTATTAAAACTCTCCCTCTTGATAGTAAGGAAAGTATTTATTTTGAGACTTTAGTAGACATTAACAGAGCAAAGAAAGCTGATGAAAAAGAATACTTCATCTCGAGACTAAGTCAGCTCTCTCCTAAAAAAAGTATCCGTTTCTATGAGCTTGAATCATTTTCGTCAATGAAAGATCCATTGCACTTTGCGCTGATTGAAATGACTCAACTCAAGGGTTTCAAATATGATTTGAACTGGATTCAAAATAAGTTAGGAGTAAAAAGATCCATTTCTGAGATAAAGCAGATGATTGAGAGACTTGTGTCCCTCGGCCTCCTTATAGAAATAGATAACTCTCTCCAACGAACGGCTCAGCATATTTACAGTAAACAAGATGTTCCTGATTTAGCCCTTCGTGAGTACCATAAGTCTCTATTAAAAATTAGCTCTCAAGCAATCGATCAGCAAGAAATTAGCGACAGAGAATATAATGCTACTTGCTTAAATATAAAAGAAGATGATATTCAATCACTCAAACTAGAGCTTCGAAGTTTTATGCAAGAAATGATCTCTAAATATGAAGCAAAACCTGGAGATGCAAAAGATACTTATCAATTAAACACCCAACTATTTAATTTAAATAAAAATATTAACAAAGTGAATTTTCACTAAGGCTCAACAATGAAGAAACTTTTTATTTTTGCACTATCTTTGAGTTTCCAAAGCTTTGCTCACAGCGGCGGTGGGGGAAACGGAGGGTTCGTTTATAAATGTCAAGACTCAGTGGAGCTCGTTGACTTAAAAGAAATTGAATATCTAGAATCAACAAGGAGTAAGATTGAAATCAAGGAAGATAACCTTCCCTTTCTTTCTCAGATAAAAAGAAGAATTCAAATCATCAAAAAGTACTCATCAGAAATTGCCAAAGAGCTCGATCTTTATGTTCAAAACACTATTGGCAGTATGCAATTTAGAAGGGACATTGATCAAGGAGAACCAGATGACTACGGGTATGTACCTAAAATAGAAGGCTGTAAGCTCCTAAATGTTATTCAGTATAAAGATAAGATATTCTTTACAAAAAAAGACCTGTTTAACTCTCTATCAGAATTCCAAAAAACTGCATTAGTTTTCCATGAAGCTATCTCTCAATTATCATTAGCAAAAGATATTTATTATTCTTCTATTAAAAATTCTATCCCAGCGAGAAGAATTACGGCGCTACTATTTTCAAGTAATCTAAACGAGAACAGCGCGCTCTTTTCTGAACTTATCAACTACTATCTAAAAGCAAACGGAAAGCAGATAGAAGTCACCGCTGATATTAACTTTTGCCTTGATAAAAAATACATTTTCCCACTCAGCTCTACTTCACTTCTAGAGAAAAAAAATATATCCAGACTAGAATTCACCTTAACTAACAAGAGGCATGACGCCTTTAGAAAAGGTCATCAATCACTAAGACTTCTCAGCGAAACTAAAATCAAAGGAAGGAACTTTTCTCTCTCGGAAAAAAGCTGCGATGGATATCAAGGAGAAAGTTACAACTTTATAATCAAAAATGTTAAACTCCAAGGAAAGCATCACTTTAGTTTAGAAAAAAACTTTAAAAAACCAAGAAAATGGAAAGAGCTTGATGCTTCACTCACCATAAAGGTTACAAATGTAAAGACTCAAGAGGCATTGAGAATCCACTTCGTACGAGATATTAAAACATCAAACATTTCTAATTACACTGAAGAGTTCTCTGTGAATACTCCACTCATTTTTAACCCTGGAGCACAAGTCCAAGCAATCATAGACAGTCCTGGATATACAGTGCCAAGAAACTTCTCAGTTATTAATACTGACGCAGGATTTAACCGAAAAAATGTACAATATACTTTTTATGATAGAAGTCAGTCTTCTGGAGCTGTTCAAAACCTGGCCTACAAAAAAGTCGATGATTCTGAAGACCTTAAAATAGAAGTCTCTTCATCCTCCCCTCTTCCTTCAATCATTACGATCAAAGAAGAAAAGTCAGGTATAGGTTCACATTTCAGTTTTGATATTAACAACCCACTCAGGTTTGTTATTTCAAAGCATGATTCACAAGAGATTCGAAAGTTCCAGCTCTCTTTCCAACAAGGTGCTGAATTTGCAAATTTTACCATCACAGCTAAAGAGGGCCCATCTTTGTCTCAACAGGTTAAAGTAAGCCTTGAAAGTATAAAGTCTTTTCCAAGTATATATACTCCTCCTCAACATTTAGACTTTTATGTAGAAAAATAGATATTTACTTTTAAGCTTCTATTAGAAATAATATCTGAAAATTAAAGCTTAAGAGGTCAACATGCAACTAGAGAATTTAATATCTACAATGTTAAAAATAAACCTTCAATCTAGACTGTGGCACTGGATGACTGACTCTGTTCAACAGCATACGACCTTTGAAACATTCTTAACCCAAAATGAAGCATTTACAGACAGCTTTGTTGAGTCTGCCCTTGGAAACGATATCCAGCTAAGCTTTAAGGAGCTTACCATCAACCAAAGCAAGGCTCCCAGTTTTGATATAGATTTATCTAGAAATGAAATAAAAAGCTACAGAAAACTTGTCTCTCAATTTAAAAACAAACTTACCGAATCAAAGTTAGATGGCTCAGATGAGTTAGTAACGATACTTGATGATGTCACGGAACTTTGCTCTAAGACACTTTATCTCTTAAAGCTAAAGTAGTTTCTCTCTAAGACTAATCTTCCAAATTAGCGATATATTATAAAATTCAAAGCATAGGGTTTTGTATCTAAAAAAGAAGGTAGAGAATATGAATTTTAACAATAATCTTTCGGACCTCATTTCTGAGATTTGGAACTTGCAGATCATTATGATCGATAGTAATGCAATCACGATTGGGACATTACTTGTTGGTTCTACTTTTTTAGTTATTGGTATATTTGTATCACGTTACCTCAGCCGAAAAACCTTTCAGGTTCTTGGGACTAAATTTAAGGTTGATCGAAATGCAAGGCATACTTTTGAGTCTATTACTTTTTATATTTTAATCTTCTTATCTCTTATCTTCTCAATGAAGATGGCCAATCTTCCACTCACTATTTTCACTGTTTTAGGAGGAGCTTTCGCCATTGGATTCGGTTTAGGTAGTCAAAACTTAGTTAATAACTTTATGAGTGGGCTTATTTTAATGATAGAGCGCCCAATTAAAATTGGAGACTTCGTAGAAGTTGATGATTTTTATGGAGAAGTAGAAACTATAGGACTAAGAAGCACTGGAATAGTCACAGCAGGCAATCGACATATTATTGTTCCTAATAGTTTTTTCTTAGAAAAAAATGTTAGAAACTGGACTTTAACAAACTATGAGGTCAGGCTTAATATTGAAGTTGGCATTGCTTATGGTTCTGATACAGAGTTAGCTCAAAAGTTACTCATTCAAGCTGCCAATGAGGAGCAAATGACTTTAAAGAATCGAGCTCCAGAAGTTTGGTTTTCAAATTTTGGTGATAGCTCACTCAACTTTAAATTACTTTTCTGGACACGTTTGAGAGGAATTAATGATAGAAGTATTGTTGAATCTAAGCTTAGGTTTCGTATAGACAGACTCTTTCGTGAAGGTAACATCTGTATTGCTTTCCCTCAAAGAGATGTACACTTATTTTTAAAGGACTCTATCAAAGTTGCAGATGATAAAAGAAGTCAAACCCCTTAAATATATTCGGTTGGAGAATTAAATATGCCACGTTTTTTAAAAAATAAAGAAGCAGCAATAGGTCAAATCCCTGGTGCAGCTATATTTATTGGCAAAAAGAAGATGGATTATTCAGAAATAAACATCATTGACTACACTGAAGATCAACTAGATGAAGCAAGTATTAATAAAATTGAATCTCTAGCAAAGTTTAAAGATCAAAAGTCGGTCACTTGGATTAACGTTAATGGCCTACAAGATGCAAAACTTATCTCTAAGCTGGGTAAAGTTTTTTCTCTTCATCCCCTAACGATTGAAGATCTTCTTCATACAGGACAGCGTCCTAAAGTAGAAGAGTATGATAACTATTTATTTTTTTTAATGAAAATGTTAGTAATAAACCCTTCTACTAGAAAGATCGAAAGTGAACAGTTTAGTATTATTTTGGGAGATAACTTTCTCATTACCTTCCAAGAAAGTGTAGGTGAAGTTTTTGAATCTTTGAGAAATAGAATTCGAAAACAAAAGGGCCGAATCAGAAAAAACCAAACAGACTATTTAGCTTATGCCCTTCTAGATACCGTTATTGATAACTATATACTCTTAATTGGTCAGTTAGGGGAAGAAATTGAAGAGATCGAAAATAAGGTTATCAATAATCCAACAAAAGAGATTCTTTTAAAAATTTACTCCCTCAAACAAGAAGTAAATTACTTAAGAAAATGCATACGTCCAAGCAGAGACTTTATTTTACATTTAAGTCATATTGACTCTGACCTGATTCGTGAACAAACAAGCCCATTTTTAAAAGACCTTCTTGACTTGGCAACCCAAGCAGTTGAGATCATTGATGTTTATAGGGAGATGCTTTCTGATCACCTCGATATTTACAATACAGGTATTAATAATAGATTAAATGAAATCATGAAAGTCCTCACTATTTTTTCAGTAGTCTTTATTCCATTAACCTTTATTGCTGGAATCTATGGAACGAACTTCGAATATATTCCTGAATTAAAATATAGATACGGCTACTTTATTTTTTGGGGAGTATTAGTAATCACGGCCATTGGAATGCTTACATATTTCAAACGAAAAAAATGGATTTAATAAACTCTCATCACCAATATAAATTTATTAATCAACATTAAGAGTTGGTCGGTCATATACATTGATACCGACGCCTTCCCCTAAAATCCAGTTAAACGTACTATCATCTACTTCGCTTCCCCAGCAATATGCCACCTGGTAAGTAGGATCACCATCAGTTATCGCAAGGCAACTATTTTGGATTCCCGCAGTAATACTTGTAGGGATATAGCCTGCAGGTAGATTTGTGTCGTCAATTAAAACTGGCATCCAGTTAACAGCATTTGTAACAATACCGTTTCCAATTTGCTCATGCTCATCAGAGCCCCAACAAAATACCCGGTCTAAACTTGTAATTCCGCACATATGTCTATGACCAGCACTAAGCTCCACAAAGAATTCTCCTGAAGAAAGCCCTGTTTGATCAACTAAAGTAGGAGTTTGCATATAACTATCAATAGCTCCATCTCCTCTTTGACCATAATCTCCAGCTCCATAGCACAGTACCTGATTATTTATATTCACCCAACAGGCGAACCCATTACCCATTGTCCCTGTAGAGAAAACCATATTATATGGAGAATTAGGAAGAAGTTTGGGAATGATATTCTCACTTGAAGCTGGTTGCCCAATTTGCCCAAAGACGCTGCTTCCCCAACAAAAAGTTCTATTTTCATTTGTAAAAGCACAAGTTGAGATTGCTCCTACGAAAGCTTTCGTAAAATACTCACTTGAGTTTAAATTATCTGTATTCACAGGAAAGGGACTCGAACTATTTGTCTTCGTCTGATTACCTAATTGGCCTTCAGCATTTCTTCCCCAACAGTACATTACATTGTAATTTGAAATCGCGCACTGGTGCATACTTTGAGTTCCCTTGGCCAAGAAAGAAAATTTCTCATCTGGACGTTCAAAGTTCGTAGTATCAACCAACTGAGGAGTATATATCATAGGCGTAGAACTATCAATCCCAAGGACGCCAAAGGTATTTACTCCCGAACACCAAATTCGTCCTTTATTGGTAAGAGCACAAGTAGATGCCCCGTCATTATCTTGATAGGTATAAAAATTTGTCAATGTCATATCAACAAACTCTTCTCCTGCCAGCCACGAACCAAGTGATGGAGCAGAGTTTGCCGAAGGTATGGCCCTATCTATTTGAGTAGAATCTCCGATAGCGCCCTTTTGGTTTTTCCCCCAGCAATGTAGACCATCTTGTTCATTCAAAAAGCATGCATGTAGATCTCCCGTACTGACAATACCGCCGTGCGCACTAACTATGCGAAACTCTAAAACTTGAGAATCTGTTAAGCCTCCCTCATCGGTAACTGTAAAAATGAGAATGCTTCTTCCTAGCTGATTGCCTGAGTGGCTAAAGTTCATTGTACAGTTCGGCGCTGTACCAGTAAATGAAACATCCCCAGGAGCTAACACATTACTATTCGAACTCGTCATACTTACTGATGTGGTGCAGTCAAGAGTTGAATCAGGATCACTAATCAAGAAACCTGCACTCGGATTTATTTGCGACGCCGCAACTGCTAAAGCATTTTCAGGAATATCAATATCAGGAGCTTGGTTTAATCCTATATTATAGCTCACAAGATTATCATGGTAATAACCTTCTACGTTGATTGCTACAATAAAAAACTCATAGCCCCCATTTTGTTCTACAGAAGGTATCCAAGAAATAGTCCCTGTCGAATCATCGAAGGTCAGTCCTTCAATTTCATCACACTCATTAGAAGAAGAAACAACACTATCTATCGTATTATCGTAAAAGCAAGTAAAGTCATAAGCACTTTGCCCAGAAATAGATTCACTAAATTTAAATTCATAATAAAATTTTGGCCGATCGTTTTGTTGATTTTCAGATGTATTCTCAGAATTACCTTCTCGTAAACTACCAGGCACGCAAGAGAGCATTACTAAAACTAAATATAAAACAGAATATTTCATCATATTCTAAAACCATCCTCAAAAACTATATTGTGTCAGAGTTTATTCTAAGGCTTAGGGTTGCCATTCTATTTAAGTTATTGACTTTACTTGGCCAACAAAGAAATTCAAGGTTTTGAATATAAAGGTTTTGCCCATAATTACTGGCACTAGAGTCAAAATTTAAAAAAATATAGCGAATTTTTGGAGGAGACGATCGGATTTGAACCGATGACTGTACGGTTTTGCAAACCGTTCCCTTGGACCACTCGGGCACGTCTCCCTAATAAAATATGAATCTTGATTTTCCTGAAAACGCGCTGTTATGTCAATGTTATTGAGGTTACTCGTCTTTGATTACGTAGTGTTCTTTACCATCATCAACCATTTTCTTTAACTGCTTTCCAACTTTGAAAAATGGTACCTTTTTTGGGTCAACATCTACAATATTTCCAGTTTTCGGATTTCGCCCTTTGTAGGACTTGTAGTTTCTATTTGCAAAAGATCCAAAACCTCTGATCTCAATTCTTTCATTTTCCAGAAGTGTAACAATCATCGCATCAAACACAGTATTTACTATCTTTTCAGCCGCAGAATGGGGAACCTTCCCTTTCTTTTCCAGTACATTGATTAAATCTGCCTTAGTCATATCGCTACCTTAAAAAGTTAAGTATAAAACCACCTTTAGACTTATTATATTTCAATAAGTTACATATTCTCCAAGGTAGGAACATTTTGACTCTAAAAATATGCACTTCTCAACTACTTCAAATGAGAGTTAAACCCTTCAAGTAACTGATATTACGGGATTTCACTTAATAGACGTTAAGATATAAATAAAAATAGCCGATAATCTAAGTATATGATTTGGCGTAGTTTTAAACTCATTGTTCTCTTCTTCTTTTTGGCCAGCTGTATGGTTCAAAAAACTTCTAACCGTGCAAACCGTGAGGTAGATAGCTCAGGGAATCTTTTTGTAAACTCTAATATTCTTTTACAAAATGCATGTGCTTGCCAAAACTCCACTGCCATTAGTAATAAATCAGAATGTACCACATTTTGCTCTTCTAAAGACCACGAAGACCAAAGGCTTTATGTTGATGTTTTATTAAATCCAAAGGTCTATGCAAACTCTCAAACTCCTAACCTTTTTGACTGGTGCAAAAAAGAAAGAGTTCTTGATAATGGAACAATCGAAGGAGCAAATCCTAATTGTTATATCCAAGTTGAAGATTCTGAGGGAATCTCATCATCACTTGATGTTGTAGTAGAAAGTGGTCGTGAATCTCTTAATTTTAATATTGATGGCCTTGAATACGGGGAAAATTATCGTATCTCTCTTATCCAAACACCATCTCTAGATGCAAGTGATGAGATACAATTTATTAAAGCACACCCTTTAGAAACTGCCGGTCTTGGACGTTTGGCAATCACTCCTATTAATTATTATGAATGTGAACGCTTTGAGCTAGATGCTCAAACTCAAAATGTATTTTATAGTTACCGCCTCACTTATTACTTCTCTAATAAACTTCCAAGTATTATGCCTGCAGGCTATCCATTTGCGATATGCCACGAAGGTGCAGTGGGAACTGATGATTCAATTGATAAACCAAGACTCGCTCTTGATTCGGCTCAATTCTCAAGTTGGAGTCTAAGCGATCCTCGTTTCTATGATAATGACAATGATAGTAAACTCGATATTCACAATATTCTTGAGATAGAAACTGGAATTGAATTACCTGTTATCTTTGAACCTTATACCCACGCAACAGATCCTTTAAATGCGGATGCAACTTTAGGTTTTTTTATGAATGCTTGGATCGACCCAGATACACTTCAAAGTTTTTGCCTCGATAATACTCATTACGAATCTGATAACGTGCTTTTCCAAGAGCTCGGCTTACTAATTGGTGTAGAAACAGAAGGTTTCTATAGAGCAAATCGGGCAAGCCCCTTTGAATATGTTTTAAACCCTGAAAGCAATATCATTGAAAATATTAATAAAACTACATTCGTAGATTTAAGTGAAACACAGTTAAAAAGAATGTGGTTTACTGTTGATCAAACAGGAGCTGAAGTTCCTCTTACGGATGAAACTGTTGCTGGTAAAGATATCTTCTTTTGGTGGCCATATGATCCTACAAAGCTCAATATCCCTCCAAGCGAAAGAGATAACCAAGAGTTATTCCAAGTCATAACACCTACGAGCTCAGGAGCTGCTCCTAGTTTCGATAAAAGAGCAGGTTGTATCCCTAAAAAATAGTAATTAAAGAAAAATTTGTTTCACAATTCTTAAAGTAGGGTCCAGTTCTTTTGGGAAAGCGAAGTAAAAAGCTAAGCTACAAATGATGAAGATAAGAAAGTTATGAAGGGATCCAAGTAGAAATCTTTTTGAAAAACCCTGAACATCTCTCAAAAAATAAGATGACATTAAAAAGCCAAGTACCACAATCAATAAACTTATAACGGCGTAGCCTTTAAGCTTTTCATCTTTTTTGGCAATAGATAAAATATTTGGAAGGGCCTCTTCATCAACTAACCAATGGCAAGTAAAGTCTTCAAGTTTAGGGAAATTATAAAAAACTTTTCCTATAAATTTTCCTTTAGATCTTTTACGAACAAAAATTCGCATTTCCTGTACACTATAATTTGCAAATAAGTTCACCTGGCTCATCTCATCGAGGTACTTACTAAACATACCCATCACAAAACTTTGTGATTCAACTTTATCTATTTCAAGGTCATCGCTTTTATCTTGAGAAAAAGAAATCGATGACCAAGTCAGCTGCAAGATAAAGAGAAGTTTAAGCATTTTCTATTTAATATATTTAGAAAGGAATAGTACTGTTGGAGCTGCGACATATAGAGATGAATAAGTCCCAATAATAACACCAAGAACTATGGCAAAGAAAAAGTTATGAATAATTCCACCACCAAAAAAGAACATTGAAAGAGCAACAAACAAAGTTGTAAGTGATGTCCACATAGTTCTAGTCAAAGTTTCATTTAGTGCTTTATTGATATGAGTAGTTAATTTTGTCCTAGGAGCTCTTTCTTCATGCTCCCTAACCCTATCATACACAACAACAGTATCGTTTACGGAGTAACCAATGACTGCAAGTAAGGCACCTACGATTTGTAAGCTAAACTCAACCCCTAGTAATGAAAATACTCCACAGATAATTAATACGTCGTGAAAAAGTGCAACTACTGCTCCTGGAGCATATTTAAAGTCAAAGCGTAAGCCGATGTAGAGTAAAATTGCACCTAAAGCGATGAGCATTGCATAGATACCTGAAATTTGAAGTTGCTTGCCTGCTTTTGGACCAACGATATCTGTTTTTCTAATCTCAACACCTTGAGATTTAAAAGAGCTGTTTAACTTCTCTGTAATAATATTTGTGACATTATTAATATCCGCTGCCGAAGCTCCTACTTTAATCAAGAATTCATTTCCACCTACATCACCGATTGGCTGAACAGAAGAAACATTTAAATCTTTTGAGCTCAAAGTAGTTCTGATCTCTGAGTCAGTCACAGGTGCGGAAAACTTAACTTGAACTTCTGCTCCCCCCCTAAAATCTACTCCAAAATTTAAACCTTTAGAAAGAATCAAAAATAAGGACCCTAAGACAAGGATCGAAGAAATAATAACAGACAAGTTGAAGTGCTTAACAAAATCAAAATTAAATTTTTTCATAATATATTTCCTAGAGGCCTTTTAAATGCTGACCTTTTTTCCTTCTACTTTGTTCATGTAATATTCAAAAAATAATTGTCCAAGAAAGTATGAACAATAAACGGTTGCAATAATTCCAATGAGAAGAGTTACAGCAAACCCTCTAATAGGTCCTGTTCCAAAGTTAATCAAAGCAATCCCAGCAACTGCAGTTGTGAGATTCGCATCAATAATCGTCCAGAAAGCTTTTGAAAAGCCAGACTCCACTGCCGCTCGCCCGGAGGCTCCCGCTGCAATTTCCTCACGGATTCTTTCAAAGATAATAATATTTGCATCGACCGCCATCCCAATAGTTAACGCAATTCCTGCAATTCCCGGTAATGTAAGCGTTGCTTCTAACCCAACTAAACAAGCAAGAACAAATATAAGATTTATTCCAAGTGTAATTGCTGCAATAAAACCAGAGACTTTAT
>Ga0114957_1003696_pt1 | contig 13589 bp, 13 predicted proteins | sample BantaG_FD_87175 | JGI IMG/M metagenome (GOLD analysis project Ga0114957, IMG submission 87175) | Marine algal microbial communities from Bantry Bay, Ireland - BantryBay_4 metaG | ecosystem: Host-associated > Algae > Red algae > Unclassified | place: Bantry Bay, Ireland | collected 2014-11-21 | reverse complement strand
TCAAAAATCGAATACCGTGTTTTCACCGTTCCTAATTTTGATTTTGATTGACATTTTGATTTTGATTAAAAATAATGCTGAACAAATTTAGAATGAAATTTGCACTATCTTAGCTTTTACCCCATCTAATGACTATTTGCACAACATTTCTACATCGTCATTTTCTTTCTTTTTATTACCAAACAAATAATTCAAAACATGAAAAAATTGCTGTTTTTTATAGCATTTATTAGTTTTCACTTCACTTTAAGTGCTCAAGATCAAGTTATTGAAGAAAAGCCTTTTCATTTTCATATGGAAAAAAGTCACACTTTTAGCTTGGGAATAGGATTTCCAAATTTGGCCAATACTGCCTTTAATATTGGAAATTTAATTGGAGTAGAAAACGAAGGATACGCCTCACCCAATTTTACTTTAAAATATGAATATGGCTTGACTCGTCAAATCGGAGTAGGGGTACACTTGGGATATTATACTGCCAAAACACCTTCCATCGTAAGTAGTGTTTTAACTGGAGATATCCTTGATATTGTAGGAGATGTGGGATGTGAATTAGGAATAAATATTCCAGGGATTCATTGTGATACCGTTTTTGCAACTGAAAATGGCGGAACTTCTTATGATAGAATTCATGCGACAACTTTGGGCGCACGGTTAGCTTATCACAAAGAAAATTTATTGGGTTTGGAAAAATTAGATCTTTACGGAACTGCTCTTTTTGGATATAGTTTTTTCAAAACAAAAAGAATCGGTAGTACCTCAGCTGATACCGGAAGAGATGCCCTTCCCAAATTTATTTACAATACAAGTGCAGGTCTCCGCTATTATTTAAATACCAATTGGGCATTGTATGGAGAGTTGGGATATGGAGCATTGACCATAATTAATTTAGGTGCAACCTACCGAATTATTCCAAAAGGAAAGTAGATTTGATGTGTATAGGTGTATGTGTTTATAGGTGTATGTGTTGGGGTAGGACATGGAAATTATGGTGGCGAATGGTCTTCGTTTCCTCAAATCAATCTTGGATTCAATGGACGAGTTTTAAAACGTGGTGGAATATCTGGTGAGTTTTGGTTGCTACATGATAGTCAAAATGATTTCTATGGACTAATGTCTGTAAGTCTAAAATATATTGGAAAAAAAATAACTTTTAATGTTGGTCTATTCACCCCTTATGAATTAGAGGTTGTCTTACCCATCGCAGGTTTTGTTATCCCTTTTGGAAAAAAACGTAATAGTCGATATTAATTAATCCACTTTCTAAAGAAAAGAAAAGAAACGCTTACCGAATACTTACAAATTAAATTTAAACCCTACTTTTACTTTCCTTTTTATTTATCTTAAATTTATAAGTAATCATATTTCTATTTAGGAAAAAATAACATTATAATTACAAAAATTAAATGTCGAAAAAATCATCGAAACGTTGGATAGTAAGAGTGAAAGATTTAAAAAATCCACTTCCTATAAATATCTATGCTGCAAAATCATTTCCAATCCTGGGTAGCAAAAGTGCAGCAAATAAAGCCATTAGTAGCAACCGCTTATTAATCAATGGCGATCCTGCTAAAATTACAGATTGGGCCAATAATGGAGATAAAATAATACTCAAAGGTTCTGGGGTTAAAAAAATAAAGAAGATTGATTTTCATTTGGAAATCGTCTTTGAAGATGATTTCATTATTGCCATCAACAAGCCTGGAGGAATCGCAGTTAATGGTAATCGAAATAAAACGGTAGAAAACGCACTCGCCGATAAAAATATTAATAATAAAAATTCTGACGCACTCCCCCACCCTGTGGCTTGCCATCGAATAGATGTTCCGACAAACGGAATTGTATTGTTAGCAAAAACTAAAAAAGCCCTTGTAGGACTCAATAAGTTATTTCAAAATAACCAAGTCAAAAAAGAATATGTCGCTGTTGTCCATGGAAAAACTGCAGAGAAGGGACGGATTAGTTTACCCATCCAAGGAAAAAAAGCAATTACAGAATTTGAAACACTTCACCATACGGCTTCCAAAATGTTCGAATATCTTTCTTTAGTAAAACTAGTTCCAATCACAGGTCGTACGCATCAATTGCGAATTCATATGCAACAAGAAAGACATCTTGTAGTAGGCGATAAAATGTATGCAGGAAGGCAAAAAACTATTTTGGGAAAAGGAATGATGTTATGTGCTCAAAGGATTTCTTTTGAACATCCTATTTCAAAAGAAACAATAAAATTACAAATTCCTTATCCTGATAAATTTAAACGAATAATGGATCGTGAAAAAACTATTTTTAAAGGACAGAAAAAGAAAAAAAGAAGATAGGAATTAAGTTAATCAAAATCAAAATGTCAATCAAAATCAAAAAACACGAACGGTGAATCACTATTCGTGTTTTTTGATTTTGATTGACATTTTGATTTTGATTTTGATTTTTAATTATTCATTACAAAGGAATTACATTCGTACTTTTCGCCATACTCAAACTCAAAAGCGATTCTATCTTTCCTATATTTTTTACAGAAAATAATTTCTCAGAAATAAAGGCATTGTATTCTTTAATATCTTTTACAATAACTTTTAAATAAAAATCGGCCCCACCAGTTACATAATGACATTCCAAAACTTCCGAAAAACCTATCACTTGATTTTCCATATTTTCGACCGCCTCTTTGGAGTGATCTTTTAAAGAAAGAAAAACAAATGCGAATAACATTTTACCAACTTTCTCCGCATTGACCATCGCAACATAGCGATCAATGACACCTTCTTTTTCCAATCTTTTAATTCGATTAAAAATAGGAGTTGTAGAAATGTTTAATTGCTTAGCAATTTCACGAATCGTCATTCGAGAATTGTTTTGAAGGAAGGAAAGTATTTTTATATCAAGTTCATCCATTTTAACCATAACAATATTCTTTTTAACCACATTAAACAAAACAAACACATAACAATATCTTTATTTTTAGTACAATATTATAACATTTTTCCTATTGTTATAAAATATAAAAACAATAACGTAAAAAAAGCTATTTTTATAGTACAAATGAATTTTAAAAATACAAGACGTACATGATAAAATCCAAAGGGAAAATTCAAAAGAAAATACTATCAAAGGCCTTTCAAAAAGTTTGTATGGCCAAGCAGATGACAGAATTATATGAAGATAATTTTAAGACTGTTTCCAAATATGTTCATGCCACTTCCCGAGGTCATGAAGCTATTCAAGTAGCTTGTGGAATACAATTATTACCACAAGATTTCGCTTTTCCATATTATCGTGATGATGCGATGTTGCTTTCGATGGGAATGCAACCTTATGATTTAATGTTGCAATTATTAGCGAAGAAAAATGATCCTTTTTCAGGTGGTAGAACGTATTATTCGCACCCCAGTTTAAAGGATGATGACAAACCAAAAATTCCACATAATTCTTCTGCAACAGGTATGCAAGCGATTCCAGCAGCAGGTGTTGCTATGGGCATTCAATATAAAGAATTACTGAATCTCGATGAAGGTCATCGTAAAAAACCTATCGTAGTTTGTTCCATAGGTGATGCTGCAATTACTGAAGGAGAAGTTGCCGAAGCATTCCAGATGGCAGCTTTAAAACAATTTCCAATTTTGTTTTTGGTACAAGATAATGAATGGGATATTTCTGCATATGCAGATGAAATTCGTGCACAAGATGCTTATCAATATGCAGCAGGTTTTGAAGGATTAGAAGCCGTTTCCATAGATGGAAGTAATTTTATGGAATCCTATTTGACTTTAGAAAAAGTTATAGGGAAAATGCGAAAGGAACGGCGACCATTTCTAGTTCATGCAAAAGTTCCTTTGCTTAATCACCACACATCAGGTGTGAGAATGGAATGGTATCGGGACGATTTGGAAGAAGCAAAACTTAGAGATCCCTACCCTATTTTTATAAATCAACTTTTGGAAAATGGTTTTTCCAAAAAGCAAATAGAAAAACTAGAACAAGAAGCATTTTCAAAGGTTCAAGTTGATTTCGAACATGCCTTGACAGCTGACGAACCCGAGCCACAATCTATCTATGACCACATTTTCGCCCCTACTCCTATCAAAAACGAAACTGGTCAGAGGATCCCAGAGAACGGAAAAGAAGTGGTCATGGTAGATTGTGCATTACATGCCGTCGAAGAAATTATGCAGAATGATAAAACCACTTTGTTGTATGGCCAAGATGTTGGTGCACGACTTGGTGGTGTTTTTCGAGAGGCTGCAACTCTGGCTCAAAAGTTTGGAGACGAACGTGTTTTTAACACTCCGATTCAAGAGGCATTTATCATTGGTTCGACCGTTGGAATGTCAGCTGCTGGATTAAAACCTATTGTGGAAGTTCAATTTGCGGATTACATATTTCCAGGGATCAATCAATTATTTTCTGAAGTGAGCCGATCCTGTTATTTGTCAAATGGTAAATATCCAGTTAATATGACTTTACGTGTGCCAATCGGAGCTTACGGAAGTGGCGGCCCTTATCATTCTTCAAGTGTCGAATCAATTATTACAAATATTCGAGGTATAAAAATAGCCTATCCTAGTAATGGCGCAGACCTTAAAGGTTTGATGAAAGCCGCTTATCATGATCCTAATCCAGTTGTGATTTTTGAACATAAAGGATTGTACTGGTCCAAAGTTCCAGGTACCAATGCTGCTAGATCTATTGAACCAGCAGAGGATTATATTTTACCTTTCGGAAAAGCAAATGTATTGTTACAACCTTCAACTCAGCAATTGCAAAATGGAAATACATTAACCATTATCACTTATGGAATGGGTGTTCATTGGGCATTAAATGCTGCAAAGGATTTTGAAGGAAAAATTGAAATTGTAGATCTTAGAACACTCGCCCCTCTCGATGAAACTACTATTTTCGAATCTGTTAAAAGAAATAATAAATGCCTCGTCTTAACTGAGGAAGCAGTCAATTGTTCTTTTGCAAGAAGTCTAGCAGGACGGATTCAAGAAAAATGTTTTAGAGACTTAGATGCTCCTGTTATGACAATGGGTGCCGAAAATACTCCTGCGATTCCGCTAAATAGTGATTTGGAAAAAGCCTATTTACCATCCGCAGAAAAATTAAAATTGAAAGTTTCAGAATTACTACTTTTTTAATGATTAATGATTAACTGTTAATGATTAATAATTAATAGTTAATCATTAATCATTAATAATTAATAGTTAATAGTTAATCATTAATCATTAATCATTAATCATTAATCATTCCTCCTAAATATCATACTTCGCCAAATCCAATCCTTCAATTAATCGAATCAATTTTTGAGGATATTTTGGATCAGTCGCATAGCCTGCTTTTTTCAAACCATAGGCCCAACTCTTATAATCATCCTTTTCCAAATCCAACAAATGCTTGTACCGATTCTTTTGTAAAAACAAACTATGTGCTCGATAGCTTTCCCAAGCAGAAGGATATTTTCTAAAAAAATCCTTATGGTGATCGTCTGAGAAATTTCGACAATGTCCTTTTTTACATTTTTTAGAAAAACATTTTATACCAAAATGATTGTTCGCTTCCTTCGCTAAAGGACTTTTACCTGCTTGACTTTCCAATAAGCCTTGAGCCAAAGTAATGCTAGCTGGAATTCCATATTGTTCCATTTCGGCGCGAGCAACATGTGCAAATCTCCTAACATAAGTTCGTTGTTGATTACTTGCTTTCGGAAGCAGTTCTTCATTTGAGGTTAGATGTTGGAAGTTTTCTTTCCCTTTAACTTCAAAGGTATTTTTAGGGGTACTTCCTTTTTCAATAAAATTAGACGTGGTCGTTAACTCTCCAGTATCCAATCGAATTTGGATATGGAAATCTTTATACCAAATGAAAAAAGTGAAAATTAATAAATAGCCGAGTCGCCATTTAAAGGGCTGTATCCATAGCCATACAGCCTGCCCGTATGCCCGCAAAAGGCATTGCATTTTTTTTACCATAGCCAAACTTGTTTTAAAAAATTATTAAAAGAAAATAGAATAATAAGCGAGGTTAACCGTAAAATGTTTTAGAGATTAATCAACTGATAATCAATGAATTAGAATATTAGAATAGTTTTAATTTAGGTTAACAATACACTTACATTTGTAAAAGGTCTTGTTCGTTGTTGCTCTAAATTAAGTCAAAACTTTGGTTTAAAAAAATATTTTTTTCGTGGAAAAGTACTTTTGGTCGTTGAATTTTCTTTTCAAAATACATAACTCATTGAAGGAGAGAATGTTGAGTTTTGATTTTTTGTAAAAAAGAAATTGTATTGTTATAAAAAATAATTTTTCAATCAAATTATCCTTATTTTCGAAAATACGGTTGTAAGTAACGCGACTCTCTGAGTCGTGACGCCTTTCGCCAAACACGTCATATTTAATATTTTTCGCCAAATCCATTTTTCTACTATTTTGATTTTAACTGGTTTGTCGAAAGGCGTCACGACTCAGAGAGTCGCGTTACTTACTATCTTGTTTTCGAAAAACTTAATCATATGTTGCATATACAACTTATTTGTTTTAACTTTGAATTATGAAATATCAATTTTACCAATGTGTTGGCAATAGGATGAGAATACTATCAAGATTGGTGGATGCCCAATTTCGTGTATTTCTAAAAGAGTATGATATTACTGAGAATCAATTGACGATTCTATTTTTTCTTGATGCTGTTAAAAGTGTGGATCAAGGAAAGATTGGTAAAAAATTAGTTTTAGAAAGATCAACTGTTTCTAGAAATATTAGACTTTTGGAAAAAAATGGATTGGTAAAAAAATCAAGCGATTATCGACCAATTATCACTCCTACCCTATCTGGAATTAAATTAGTAAAAGAACTACGTCCAAAATGGGAAAATATTATGGATAACCTTTCAGGACAATTGGGCCAGAATGGTATTCATGCACTTGAGACTTTAGAGGAAAAATTAAAAATATAAGGCATTTTTTTTAATCTTATTGTTGTATATACAACGAAAATATTTAACCTTAAAAAATTTAAATTATGATTACTGACCTTCCTTTGTATGTGTATATTGTTTTTTTTATGGCTTTGATTTATTCAATTTATATGTTCTTTTTAGCTTCGCAAAAAGATAAAAAATTACTTTCTGCAATTATTCTGATTGGTGTTTTACAAAGTATCCTAGCCATTGCAGGCTTCTATCAAAAAGCAGAAGGAATACCTCCTCGAATTTCCCTTGGTCTTTTCCCTTTGGTCTTTTTAATTTTTACCATTCCTTTCGTTCCCAGTTTTAGAACTTGGGCCAAAAAATTTGATTTAAAAATGTTAACCTATTTATCGTTAGTGAGAATACCTGTCGAGTTTGTAATTCTTTGGGTCTATCTCGCAGGATATGCACCTGAGTTGATGACTTTTGAAGGAAGAAATTTTGATATTATATCAGGAATAACGGCTGGAATTGTAGGATTTTTAGCTTTTAATAAAAATGAACTGACCAGACCTAAATTACTTTTTGCATGGAATGTAATGTCGTTGTTATTGCTTTTAAATATTGTGATAAATGCGACTCTTGCTACACCATCCGCTATTCAGCAATTTGCTTTTGACCAACCGAATTTATTAATAATTAATTTCCCAACTATTTTATTGCCAGCGATCATTGTTCCGCTTGCGATGGCTTCGCATATCATTAGTTTTGTTCAACTTGCTGATTTAAAAAAATAATGAATAATGCGAATCAATACTTCAACAGTATTCGATAATCAATCAGCGTTAAAATCCTTTTTGAGTATGATTTTTTAACACGGATTTGTTATGATACTTATGATTTTTATGATTGTCCTTTATTCGTGTTTTCAATTTGTAGTAGTTCAATCGTTTTAACTATTGATTCGTATGAAGAATTAAGAATTTACTAAAACGGTGATCTATGTTTTTCGAAACATATTCATTATTCATTCTTTGCAGTCAATAAAAACTTCTTCAACTTATTCAACTTATCCGTATTAATTAAATCCATTTCCATTTCTATTAATTTCGCCCAAAGTTGTTCATCCTCAGGAGTCCCCCAAAGTCTTGTTTTTTTCCCTTGTTTATGAGCAGCTTGTACAAATTCATAAACCCTTTTAATGGCGGCCTCATCTACTTGATTATAATCTTCCACCCCTGCTACCTTCCCACCATTTTCACTTATAAACGGCATTAAATGTGAAGGATAATTTTTATCTAAATCTTCAGGTCTTCCATCCAAAGTCATCAACTGAAGCGTGTCATTCAATAAAGCATCAAACGGTCGATCTCCTGAAAGAATGACTGTTACTTTACCTTTATGAAATTCCCCATTTTCATAATAATTCAACATATCTTTAATTGGATACAACAAATCCCGTAATTCTTGGTAAACTTGATTTGGGTAAATTTTTATATCAATCCATAAATAAAAATCTCCTTCATATCCTTTGTAAATTTCTTTTTTACGTCTTTTATAATGGCGATAAAGTGGTTTTAAATATTGCCGATTTAAAGGCTTTAATCTCGGAAAATAACTGTCAGGCATATCATGTCCTACCAACAATTTTCCATAAATATAAAGTACATCTGCCTCTATACTTGTAAAGCCATGTTTCAATGCATCCTTCAATGGGCGGCGGCGATTATAATCGTTATGAGAATGTGCATTGGGAAGTGGAACTATCTGAGCGGTCAATAACAAATTCCAAAAAAGGAACCCAAGCGTTAATATCTTTTTTAGTAATAAAATTGAAAATTGTATATGCATCTGTAATACTATTATTTTAAATAAAAAATCCCCATTTCAATCTGCTGAAATTTCAGCAACCGTTCCATTAGTGGCTTTTATCAAATCTGCTATTTTTAATTTTACCAAAAGACCTCTCACTCCCGCATTAACGTAAACTTCTTCAAAATCGTTAGCTCTTGCATCTAAAAAAACTGGAAAATTTTTCTTCATTCCAATCGGAGAACAACCTCCTCGAATATATCCTGTAATTCCTAACAATTCTTTTACGGCGATCAATGCTATCTTTTTATTTTTAGATACCTTTGCCAAAGCTTTTAAATTAAGGGTTTCGCTTCCGCTTATTACTGCTACTATAATTCCCGTTTTATCTCCCTTTGCAACAAGGGTTTTAAAAACATTATCTACTTCTAAATAATTATCTCCTGCAATTTTTTTTACTGATAAATTTTCCTCGTTGTATTCGTATTCTAAAGTTTCGTAAGGAATTTTCTTTTGACCTAATAACCTTAATGCATTTGTTTTTTTCATTTTAATAAGTATTTGACTTCAATGCAAAACTATCTTTTTTAAATTGAAATCAAAACCATCTTTTCCAATAAACTATTAATAAAAAATAGTAGCTTTAGGAACACTAAAGTTATTGTATCATTCAAATTTCCTAACTCAATGCTAAATAAAATTGTGAAATTTCTAGGTGTTCTTATTCTTATTTTAGTTGTAGCTGCTCTTTTTAATTATAAAAAATTAAAAAGATTACACACGACTATTAATCTTTTCGAAAAAGAAAATATTGTTTATAATTTTCTAAATATAGAAAAGGAAATTCCAACATCCCTACTTTCCAAAAGTCAGGCTCCTACCCTACTCGCTAATAATCTTTCTCATACACTTCCTAAGACATTTACAAGTGGTGATAAAACCTACGACATTCCAGAATTTATCGATCGAACATTGACAACTGGATTGCTTGTTATTCATAAGGATACCATTGTATTTGAAAAATATTATAATGGGCTTACTCCTGAGACTACTCATATTTCATGGTCTGTGGCCAAGTCGTTTATATCGGGTATGATAGGCATCGCTATTGAAGAAGGTCATATCGAAAGTATTCAAGATCCTATCACCAAGTACCTTCCACAACTCAAAGAAAGTGGTTATAATAATGTCAAAATTAAGGACATTCTTCAAATGAGTTCTGGTGTTGGGTTCAATGAAGATTATGCGGATTTTAATTCTGATATCAATCGCTTTGGTCGGTATTTCGCTTTGGGTCAATCTTTTGAAGACTTTGCCATGACCTTAAAAAATGCTCGACCTCCAGGAACTTATAATCATTATGTTAGTATTGATACGCAAGTTCTTGGCATGTTGTTGAAAAAAACAACAGGAAAAACGATTACTCAATATATGAAAGAAAAGATTTGGGAACCGATGGGCATGGAACATGATGCACAATGGATTATTGATAGTGATGGAATGGAAATGGCATTGGGTGGATTGAATGCTACACTTCGTGATTATGCTAAATTTGGTTTATTATATTTAAAAGAAGGCGATTGGTTTGGGCAACAAATCGTGCCTCAAAATTGGATTCAACAATCTGTTATTCCTGACGGCCCACATTTACAACCTGGTGAAAGTGAGTTATCCAATAGTGATCAAGGATATGGTTTTCAATGGTGGATTCCTCAAAATGCAGATGGTGCTTTTTTCGCATCAGGCATTTATAATCAGCACATTTATATCCAACCCAATCGAGATGTGGTGGTGGTAAAATTATCTGCTAATTATCATTTTAAAGCGGATACTCAAGGAGAGAAATTATTGCATATTGATTTTTTAAAAAATATAGTTCAGCAATTTCCTAAAGTTGATAAGTTGGCTGAAGTACAAGTTAATGAATAATTAAGACTGAACAATTAATAATTTTCTATAGCATGATGAATCGCGTTATTCGAAATTATTAATTGTTCATTAACTTGTCATAGTTTCTAATTTCCCTACACACCATCGGTGAAAATCAATATATTCTAACAATTTATTTTCATCTTTATTTCCTTTAATTTCCAAAAGTTGTTTTTCAAGTTGTTGTAAAAATTCTTTTTGTTTAAATGGTCGTTTTGAAATTTTTCGAAAGCAGCCAATACATACTTTTTCCAACCGTCCATATCTTTTATGTTTTTTCAAAACTTTATAAGAAGTCTGAACTTCTGACCCCAACATTTGATCCCATCCCAATTCAAATATTATGATCATACGGCATAACCTTCGAACACTAATTAAAAATTCTTGAACACCTAACTCATACCACAAAGTCATCAGCTCTTGTGCCTTTTCAAATTTTCTTAAATCAATACACGCTCTAATTATAAAATAAAAGAAATAATCTCTTTGTGCTTCTGCTAATAAATATGAATTTCTACTTAAAAATTCATTCGCTTCTGAAAAAATTTTTTCACTATAATCATCATCTCTTAATTTATACGCAAGATCTAATTGTCTTCCATATTTAATATAATTAATATAAAATTGAGGTAAAGTTTTATCAGATTCTAAAGCCTCTAATTTTTCTAAAATGACAAAGAATTTTTCTTTCTTGGATAAGTTCGCTAGCATCAATAAATAATTACTTAAAGCAGGAAGAAACTTTGTTTTTGGAAACAAGTATTTATTTTCTTCTAAAAAATTTAAATAAACCTCACTTGCAATACATGCTTCATCATATTTTCTAGTGACATATCCAATCACCACTTTTGTATAATAGAAATTTTCTAATGCAGTCAAACTCAGACTATTCGATTTTTCCAATAATAAAGGGTTTAAAAAAATATCTGGATATTGAAGCGGATAATCTAAATAGATATGAGAATATTGAAAATCCCTGACCCTTTCTTTAAGCACCCTGAGTTGATTGATATTTTGAATTTTATTAGTTGCCTCTTGTCTTTCGTCACCCAAGGCTTCCAATTTTTTTATAAAATTTAAAATTCCTTGCTTAAAAAGAATCCGTTCCTCCAAATCAATCAGCTTAATAATTAAAGCAAAATCTTCACTTCGGTACGCAAGCTTTTTTGCAAAATTCAAAAGTTTCCTTGCCCGTTGTTTATTATCTTTTAGTAGTAATATTTCGATATACCCAATTAGTTTTAGAAGCTGCGAAGTATTGTTTTTATTTAAATTATAATTGAGCAAAGACCGCATCACCTGATCGAATAAATAATTCATTTCAGCGGTAAAATGATTGATGATTTTTGTGTCTTTTAATTTAGCTTTCAATTCCGCAACCTCTATTTTAGGATGGGCAACAATCAAATTATAAAGCTTTAAATAGTTCTTATCTCTTTTAGTTGGATGAGTCTGTGCTGACTTTCTAAAATAAGCCTTTTCTCTAGAGGTCATTCCATCAATAAGGTGTAAAATTGATTGCATCTTGAATTCTTAATTATTTTTTTATAAAAAACTGATTATCAGCATTTTACTAACTAAAACTACATTTTAAGACTCCACAAAATTGCAATATTTTTCTATTTTTTTATAGCTTTTGAAGCTTATTTTTGTTTTAAGAATTTAACCAAATATTAGTATTCATTTTATTTAAAATATAATTGAATTAGTAATGGGTTTTAGTAATAAATAGTGAGTTTTAATTTATTTACAAAGTCAAAGGTCGTAAACATTAATTTTACTAATTCATCTATACACTTTCCAAGGTTTGAGGCTTTTGCCTCAAACCATTTTTTTTGACTGTGACAAACGACTTCTTTTTTAAACTAACAAAAACATTTCACCTGTCTTTTACTTTCCAAATTTGGAATACTTTTTAAAGTTAAAATTTAGTTACTTTTAAGTACATAAAATTTAAATATGAAAAAGTATATCTATTTTTCCTTCATCATAAACATGTTTCTTTTGTCCTTCTTCTCTTGTAAAAAGGATGCTGTAACGTATGAGGTTGATCCTGCCTTTGAAGAATATGTTCAACGATTTGTAGCAGAAGGAACTGCCCGAGGAAAAGACATTAATTTTGATGATACAGGTTTGCTTGTTGAGTTTTCAAATACGATTGTAAATGATGCAAGTGGATATTGTTTTTTGGGAGAACATCATATTGTAATTGACAAAACAGAATGGTCTGCTTTAACGGAAGATCAAAAAGAATATTTGATGTTTCATGAACTTGGTCATTGCGAATTAGATCGTCGACATAAAAATGATCAATTCGATAACTTGGTTTGGAAAAGTATGATGAGAGGTGATCCACTTATTGGAAATCAAGATCGAATCCCTATTCCATTTTTCGGTTTTAGAAAATCATATTATTTAGACGAGTTGTTTAATGAAAATGCTGGAGTTCCAGATTGGAGTAATTCATCATTTACATATAATGATGTGAATGACGATGATAAAACTCTTTTTTTGGAAAAACAGGATCGTCCTCGTCTCAATGAATCTACTCCTGGGATTGGAGATAATTTTGAAATGGATATCAATATAAAAGGAATCAATAATGTTCCTTTTCTTACCGAACTCTCTTGGTCAAATGGATTGCAAACTTATTTTATTCAGATTTATAAAAATTTTGGCACTTCAATAGGTGTCGAAATAAGCGGTCAAGATCAACCTTTGTTTTATCATCCTATTAAAGATAATGTAGATAATATTACCATCCGACAAAATGGTGGATTTACGCAAGTATTTTTTGACGAAGTGTTTTTATTTCACTTTGATGCTTTACCAGGGATGGCAGCAATAAAATTGGAAGCAAAAGATGGTAACAATGTTTTAGTTTCAACTTTTTCGGTGGAAAATTTTGAATTGAGTGAGTTGAATTAAGGATTTAATGGTAGTGC
>Ga0114957_1003695_pt1 | contig 13590 bp, 15 predicted proteins | sample BantaG_FD_87175 | JGI IMG/M metagenome (GOLD analysis project Ga0114957, IMG submission 87175) | Marine algal microbial communities from Bantry Bay, Ireland - BantryBay_4 metaG | ecosystem: Host-associated > Algae > Red algae > Unclassified | place: Bantry Bay, Ireland | collected 2014-11-21 | reverse complement strand
TTGGATATAGGTAATGCACTAGAGAGCTATACTGGTTTTTATAATAAGCTTAAGCCTTACCGTGATAATTTCATTATAGGTAAATTTGAGGATGTTATCGATCAGCCAGGAAGTCTGATTAACCGTATCAACGAAAAATTTGATACTAACTTTGAATGTGATATTCTTTCAGATGACGCAAAGGAAAATTTTAAGCTTTTGATTCATAAATCTAATTTAAAGCGAAAAAAAACCTCTACTTGGGAGCGATCAAGTGTTCCAAGCGAGGCTAAAGATTCAGCAAAAAATAGAGTCAAAAATTCAATTGAGAATCATCCGTATTTTGCTCAAGCACTAAAAACGTATAATTCTTTTCTTGAAGATTAAATAGTAAAATTAGAGTTCAATAAACCAATGTTTATTATTCTAGTTGTACTTTTATAAAAATTGTAGAACTTGGAAGGAACGCTAAAAAAACAACTCTTACTTGAACTCGTTTGGTGGATCGTAACTGCACTCGTAGCGGTGGCTGTCATCTTTCCAATCGTCAATAACCTAACTAGTTACCCATTCCTAATATCCAATGTGGTTTTCATTGCCGTCTTTATTACTTTGACGCGCTATGTTTTTCTACTCAAGCATACTTTCTTAGCTAGGGCTCAAGTGATCAAGGTGATCATTACACTTATCAGTGTACCCTTCATTTTTATGTTGATCGAGGGCTTGAGTAATTTTCAAAACTATCTGGATGAGGAAGGACTCGACAAATTCTTACCCTTGATGAAGATAGAAAATCAGAAAGGGATGATCAATTACATCAAGAGTGAGATGATATTTTTTGGTACTGGGGCAATCATAGTAGCTATACTCTTTCCTTTTAGAATGACCCTAAGTGTATGGCGAAATAGAAATACAAACAAAATATAAAATAAGTACCTATGTCAGATTTAGTAGAAGAGTTCAATACATATCGTGAGAAAATGAATGAGCGTATCCTTTCGGAGAATAATAAATTCATGAAACGGTTTTATAACCTCGATACCAATGCATATCAAGATGGCGCACTACCTGCCAAAACTAAAGAGTTCATGGGTCTAGTCGCTTCTATGGTGCTTAGGTGCGATGACTGTATTAGATATCATGTTGGAGCATTACATAAATTGGGTATGACGACAGAAGAACTTTTTGAAGTATTCTCTATAGCTAACCTTGTAGGGGGATCAATCTGTATTCCGCACACCCGAAGAGCATTGGAGTATTGGGACGCCTTACAAGAGAAGGTGTAGTGTCAACCTTTGACTCTGTGGATGATTTTCAATTAGATAAATTTTATTCTTTTAAGTTAATTCTTGTGACGAAGTTGTAAACTTGAAGTCCAAAAAGATATATGTTTTTAGATTTACAATAAATGAAGGTTAATGGATAAGGTAAAATGTATACTTTTAGTAGACGATGACTCAACAACAAATTTTTTAAATAAGGAACTTATATCCAGTTTGGATATTGCTGAATTTACGCATATAGCCAAGAATGGTGAAGAAGCACTTGACTATATAAATCAAAAAGGAAAATTCGAAGGTGCTGACACAGAATTGCATCCTCAACCTAATTTAATTTTACTTGATATCGTAATGCCCCTTATGGGTGGTTTTGAGTTTCTAGAACATTTTTCTAAATTACCTGAAGGGAAGAGAAAAGATGTTGTAATTGTATTTCTAACTACATCTACTGTTGCGGAAGATAAATTTCAATCAAGGTCCAATGAATTTATTTATGACTTTATTGAGAAGCCACTGCGCAAAGATACATTGCTAAAATTAAGAGAAAGGTATATTAATGGCTTGGCTAAGCAAGAAAATTAATTATTGTTTAGATACATTTTTCTAGCCTTGCTTCTTGCTCTTTTCAACCTCATTTTTACGGCACTTTCGGATTTATTGAGTGCTTCAGATATCTCTACAATAGACATATCTTCTACGTACTTCATAAGTAGTATGGCTTTTTCACTCTCCGAAAGTTTATTCAGAATATTCTTTACAACTACTTCAGGTGGGGCATCAAATTTTTCTTCTTTTTTAATATCAGAAAATATGTTAATGTCAATGTATGGATCTGATGATATTAAATTTTCCTCCCTTTTTTTTCTTCTAAGGAAATCGATGCAATGATTAAAAGTTATGGAGTATACCCAAGTGCTAAAACTTGATTTTGATCCAAATTTAGGCAGGTTTAAATATATTTTAAGAAATATATCTTGAACTGCATCCTGCGCGAGATTCTCATCCTTTAAAATCGAAATGCACTTCGCATTCACTTTAGCTAGATACCTATTGTACAATACAGCGAAGTGAGAGGTTGATCTTAATTCTAGATATTGTTTAATAATATCTATATCTGGAAATTCTTTTAAGTCTAACCTTTTCAAATCTTGATCTACTGTAAGTAATTAACTAAAATTTTTCTTTCTAGGTATTTAAAGAAATATATCTTCTACATAAAGACGAAAGTATGATGTTGAAAGTCACGATTTTCATTTGTTAATCCAACGCTATGTATTTGTATCTCTCATCATATATTATCATAATAAAACCATCCACACATATTTAAAACGTAACTTAGGCAAAGGAGGGATTTTGGCATAATGGCATATACCAATCAGATAGAGGCATAAATTATATCTTCATATACGAGGAGGCATTGAATATTGGATGCCTGAGACGAATAAGTGTAGCGCAATTTTTATCTTCGTCCCTCTATTAATGATGAGTTCTATTTGGACTCACACTCTCAGATTTAGCGGATGTCTTATATAGATGAATTAAACGATGTACAAAGAGGAGCGGTAACGACTACTACGGGCCCTGTAATGGTAATAGCAGGCCCTGGCTCTGGTAAAACCAGGGTTTTGACTTATCGCATTGCCTACCTGCTTGAACAAGGTGTCGCGCCATGGGAAATCCTGGCCTTGACTTTTACCAATAAGGCAGCACGGGGTATGAAAGAAAGAATTGCTCAAGTGGTAGGAGATAGAGCAAATAAAGTTTGGGCGGGTACATTTCACTCCATTTTTGCCAAGATTCTACGTGTAGAGGCACCCAAAATAGGCTATCCCTCCAACTTTACCATCTACGATACCGATGACTCCAAAAGTCTATTGACCTCTATCATGAAGGGTATGAATCTGGACATTAAAAAAAGATATAATGTCAATACTGTAAGAGGAAGGATATCAAGCGCAAAAAGTAATTTAATCTCTCCAGCAGCCTATGCAGAGAACAAAGAATTGCTCGATAAAGATCGCGCAAATAATCGTCAAGATATTGTACACATTTACAAAGCATATATGACCCGCTGTAAGACAGCAGGAGCCATGGACTTTGATGATCTATTATATCAGCTATATGTCTTGCTACACAACAACCCTGATGGAGTTAGAGAAAAGTATCAGCAAAAATTCAAGTATGTCTTGGTAGATGAGTTTCAGGATACGAATTTCCTGCAATATCAAATTGTCAGAAAGTTGATTGAGTATGACAACAGTCCTAGAAATATTTGCGTAGTAGGAGATGATGCCCAAAGTATCTACGCTTTTAGAGGAGCTACCATTGACAATATCCTAGACTTCGAAAAGGATTATAAACCTTACAATATCAAGACGTTTAAACTAGAGCAAAATTATAGATCTACAGAGCATATCGTCAAGGCTGCGAACGAAGTCATCACCCGCAACAAGAAACAAATCAAAAAGGAGATTTGGTCTGATAAAGGGGAAGGGCATAAGATCAAAATCATCAAAGCCATCTCAGATACCGAAGAAGGAAGAAGAGTAGTAGATGTGATCTTGGAGCAGAAAAATAGATACCACCTTAGTAATTCTGAGATTGCGATCCTCTATCGTACCAATGCGCAATCCAGAGTATTTGAAGAATACCTTAGACGCCAGAACGTCGCCTATCGTATATTCGGAGGATTGAGTTTTTACCAAAGAAAAGAAATCAAGGACCTCATAGCTTACATGCGTCTATCTGTAAATCTTGCTGATGAAGAAGCACTGAAAAGAGTAATTAATTATCCTAAGCGGGGCATCGGTAAGACGAGTATCGAGAAGATAGCAAACTTTGCAAATGAAAATCAAATCAGCCTCTGGGAGAGTCTATTGCAGATAAAACTTCCAGCAAAGACCACGGCAACTATTAAAGAATTTGTAAAGCTGATCCTCTCATTTCACAAAGTAAGCGAGACGGTTGATGCCTATGAAGCGGCATCCATCATTGCGCGCAAATCTGGATTACAAGGCTTGCTCAAAGCTGATAAAACGGTAGAGGGTACTGGTAGAATGGATAATATAACCGCACTTTTAGATGGTGTAAAAGACTTTGTCGAGAACGATGAAGTGATCGAAGAGGGTGTAGAAGATAAATCATTGGCTACCTTCCTACAGGGTATCGCCTTGTACACGGATCAAGATAAGACCGATGACGAAGATAACTATGTAACCTTGATGTCCGTGCATGCCGCCAAGGGATTAGAGTTCAAATCTGTGATAGTAGGAGGTTTGGAAGAGAACCTATTTCCATCTTTCATGGCTATGGATTCTCCTGACGGAATGGATGAGGAAAGAAGGCTATTTTATGTAGCAATTACTAGAGCAGAGCAATTTCTTACCCTCACCTTTGCCAAGAGCCGTTATCAGTACGGTAAACTCAGATATAATAATGCAAGTCGATTCCTAGAAGAGATAGATCGAGAACATATCGAAAGTACCAGTGCGATCAGTAGTAGATCACTCACAGGAGAACCAACTAGAGCTTCTGTGAAAGGAAACTTTAATACCATACGTAAGCGACCTATGATGGCGCCCATGGTAGATCCAAAAACTTTCGATCCCAGTCCCAGTGCAAATATCAGAGAAGGTATGGAAGTGATACACCTCAAGTTTGGAAAGGGCAAAGTCAATAAAATTGACGGAGGTAGAGATAATAAGATAGCGACTATCTTATTCAAAGGGATCGATAATCCAGAACGAAGGATCATGCTCAAATTTGCCAGATTGCAAATTGTGGAATAGCGTACTATCTTTATTGCAGCATGCAAAATAACACCATCACTCAATTTTTAAAAGATCGTGCTTACAGCCAGGGTTTTGCCTATGTAGGAATAGCCAAAGCGGAGAAGATGGAACCTGAAGCAAAACGTCTTGAAGAGTGGCTTGCACAGGGTATGCATGGCAAGATGAGCTACATGGAAAATCATTTTGATATGCGTGTAGACCCGACAAAGCTGGTACCTGGCGCCCAGTCTGTCATCAGCCTCATGTATAATTATTATCCAGAGAATATACAATCAGATCCAACAGCACCCAAGTTAGCGAGGTACGCACAAGGAAAAGATTACCATCATGTACTCAAGCATAAATTAAAAACCTTATTATTCGATATAGAAGAAAAACTAGGCCGACAGATCAATGGCCGCTGCTTTGTGGATTCCGCACCTGTGCTAGAGCGTGATTGGGCACGTAGATCAGGTCTAGGTTGGGTAGGGAAAAACACCCTGCTGATACATCCGAAAAAAGGATCTTACTACTTTTTGGCAGAAATCATCTTGGATGTGGAGTTCGACTACGATGGCCCGATCAAAGACTTTTGCGGCACTTGCACCAAGTGCATCGATGCCTGCCCGACGGATGCTATTCCGAAAGAAGGTTACGTAGTAGATGGAAGCAAATGTATTTCCTATTTCACTATCGAACTCAAGGAGGAGATTCCTACAGAAATGAAAGGAAAGTTCGAAGACTGGATGTTTGGATGTGACATCTGCCAAGAAGTTTGCCCTTGGAATAGATTCTCAACACCACATCAAGAACCCGACTTTGAGCCGCACCCAGATCTTCTCGGCATGACGAAATCAGACTGGCAAGACATCAGCGAAGAAGTCTTCAGAAAAGTATTCAAAAGCTCAGCGGTGAAGCGAACCAAGTACAGTGGACTTACTCGTAATATTAAGTATCTAGAAGAATAGCTCTTATGCGCTAGGTACTAGCAAAAGCAATCTAGCTCCTAGTACCTAGCCGCTATCACCTGAAAATTCAAGCATAAAAAAAGCCCATACTCTTCTAAGTATGGGCTTTTTTTATGCTTGAATTTTCTCTTTACCGCACCATCTTAATCAACATCCCAGACTTTACAGAATCTGTCAGCTTCATGCCATTTATTAATGAATGTTCCTCGAGTCTCGCACTTTTAACACCTGCGGAAGTCAAAGCCTGTCTAAGTGTACCATTTGACTTTACAGTGACTATCTTGATTTTCTCCGCCTGCTTATTGAGTTTACTCGGGTCAGTCAGTTTATTGAAACTCTCAAATATACCTTGGAAGGTAGAGGAGTATTTACTAAAGTCAGTAGCAGATGCTATACCATGGAAGAAATAAGTTTTACCGCTGTAGCTAATAAGGTAGGTCATCAATCTAATTTTTGAACCATCTTCATTCGTAATATCTCCTATGAATGCCAAGGCATTCATTCCATTTACTTTTTTCTGCTTCTCTTGAATAACATTCAGTTTATAATTAGTTATTATTTTCTGCTTAATAGTATTTAAATTTGTTCCTTCTGCTAATTTAAAAATCGCACCCGCACTACCATCAGCATTTGCCATTTGCACTTGTGATGGAGAGTTTAACAGTTTCCAATTGTTAGGAATTTTATATTGAAATTTCAGACCAGGGTGATAAAAAACACTGTTTTCTAAATAGCCTTGCTGTGGGTCTTCGCCATAAGTCAAGCCATCTATTAGTCTTAGATATTGGTCTCTATTTACTTTTAGATTTGTTCTATTCAATTTAGCTTGCTCCTCAGCTGCTAATCGTTTCACTCTTGCATTTCGATTAACAGGATTAGGATGTGTAGATAAAAACTCTGGTAGGGCTTGACCAGAATCACCTTGCATCCGAGATAATGTATTGAAAAAATCAGCCATATAGTGTGCATCATAACCTACTTTCGTAGAGTACTCTACTCCTAATTCGTCAGATTCACTCTCGTGAGAACGGCTATTGCTGAGCATCAGTAGCTGTACACCTTGTGATGCTTGATCAGGAGATAGTCCAATCTTATCGGAGAAGATTGTTCCTGCGATTAAGCCAGCCTGCGCAAGTATTTGTTGGGTCTGCTGACGAGCACCATGTCGTGCGGTGACGTGCCCGATCTCATGACCTAGTACGCCAGCAAACTCAGCTTCATTATTAAAGTGAGCCAATATGCCTCTGGTAAAATAAACATACCCACCAGGTAAAGCAAATGCATTAACCACGGGTGAATCTAGTACCTTAAATTCGTAGGTTAAGTTCGGACGATGAGATACTCTAGCCATTTGTTGCCCTTTAGTATTGATAAAGGACTGAATCTTTGGATTGCTATACAGACCAAAGCTGGCAACTACACTCGGATCACTTTGTTTTCCTAGTGCTATTTCTTTTTCTTCAGACATGAAAGACAGTTCCTTCTTTCCTGTTACTGGATTTCTCCTACATGTACTCACTATGGTCACCAATACTAGGAGGAAAAGTGACTTTAAAAACCAATTTTTCATATTTATTATTTTCGTGTTTGTACCATCTACATTTTCAAACTTAAATGGCATCCTATAATTTTCTTAGACGGATAAGTTTAATGCAAAAGGTTAATTTTAGATAACAATTAAACAAATTTATATTAAAATAGATTATAATAACAAAATTATATTCATGACACATTTAAAACCTGGCGATAAAGCACCAGCCTTTTCACTTAATAACCAAGATGGTGAGACTATCTCTCTCAATAACTATAAGGGTAAAAAGCTGGTTTTGTTCTTTTATCCGAAAGATAATACCCCTGGCTGCACTGCAGAAGCATGTGATCTTAGGGACAACTTCGATGCTTTGACCAAGAAAGGCTATACCCTCTTAGGCATCAGTCCAGATTCTGAAAAAAAACATCAAAATTTTATCAAGAAGTTTGATCTACCTTTTTCGTTACTAGCAGACACAGAGCAAGAGATGCTCCAAGCATATGGATGTTGGGGGCAAAAGAAATTTATGGGTAAGGAATATATCGGTGTTCACCGTACCACTTTTTTGATTGACGAAAAAGGTAAAATTTCTGATGTAATAGCAAAGGTGAAAACCAAAGAGCACGCCGCCCAGATTTTAACATCATAACTCTAATCCATTAGATAATAATTATTTCTCTACGCTATGATAGATGGCTAAGAATGTCATAGCCATTTTCATGGCGAGGGGAATGTTATTATCTAGTTCATCGATGATTGTCCAGTCGCGCGGATCATTGACGAAAGTTGTATGCACAATAAATTCACCATACGTATCTCCACGCAGCCGCCACTCGCTAAAATTTCGCGGATGCTTGCTACGCCATGTCAGCGTCTTTCGATTATTCGTGATGCGCCACTCACTCGGATCATCTCGCCAAGCGGCACGGCAAGTCACCACCTCATTGCCCAGACGTATTTCCCACTGCGTAGGATCATCCTTCCACAGCTGTCTGGCGGAACCAATTTTATCATCAACTGTGAAGTCCCACTCCTTCCAATTCTTATCAGCCTGCCATCTCATCACGAGCTGACCACTAGGATCTATTGCAATGACCTCTTCACCATCCTCCTCGTGGACTGTTTGGTTTCCTTCCAGCGTATAGATGTCCCATTCCGTAAATTCATCATCCCAGCGAGATATCACAGCATCCAAAGTTTGCGCTTGAGTAGCTACAGATGCCAACACGAGCATCAAAATTATAAGGTTCTTACACATATCCATATGATGTTTAGACGCAGTAAGATAGTCTAGGTATCAAGGTATACCAAATTTAAGATATATTTAAAAGAGTGATTTTGGGGCTATCCACAGCCCAGATTCCGCCAAAAGCTCCATCTGGACGTGGTCGGGCTCTCCGTTATATACCCATGCCGCCGAGCGGCATGGGTATGCCACTGCGATCCCTTATCTCTTACGCTCCCGTGACGAGCACGGGATTTGTCGAGCTTGGTCGCCTTCGGCGAGTCGCGAATTTTAATCGTTTATTTGCGGGTTTGGGTATTGGCTTTTTTAATGGTTTATTAATGGATTCTTTAATTCAACAAATGAAGAAATACACGATTTAATAAATTGACAATTTCTTTGCGAGAGGGGTAGAAGTGCCTGCCTGTCTACGCTGTCGCTTGACAGTCAGACAGGGTATGAGGTGCTATAGGTAGCTTATGAAGTAAGTTGATCTGCAGGCTCGACGAATAGGAGAGACAAAGAACGGCTATACTGAATAGCTGTCTAGAGTACCGAGTAGGAACGGATGACCCGACCCGATCTCTTCATCGGGGCTCGCCCACAATATTGTTTAACTGTATACCTTTTTATTTGTGGATTTGTTTTTTTGAAAAAAACTCTATTAGTCTCGCTCGAATAAACAAATACACGCATAAACAAATGAACATTGTACATAACAAAGCCTCGAACTACTGGGAAAGCAATTCGAGGCTAAGGTATAAAAACGATTAAAGATTATTTTCTATCCTAGAACGGTAAATCGTCTGCTGCTGTAGTAGCTGGCGCATCACTCGTGGTTGGAAATGATTCATTGGCTGGTGGTGGAGTTGAAGTCTGGGCTGCATCTGCACCTTCTATTTTCCACGCATTGAGATTGGTGAAGAACTTTTCGTTCCACTCTCTTCCTCTCAGGTCGAAAAATACTTTGATGTTTTGGTCTACTTTATAGTTATCTACCAAGGCACATCTATCTTGTGTAAGTTGAAACTTGACAAACTGAGGATACATACCGCTAACTTCTATCACAAACTCTCTTGCTTGGAAGCCATTGGTTCCTTTTGTTTCCGTATCAAATATTTTGTGTAATCTTCCTACTACTTCAAATGACATATTCGTGTAATTTTGTCTTGCGAAGATACGAAATAACCATTGTATAAAAAAAGGCAAACATCTTATTCTTATGAACAATACGCCAAATATTTTGCATTTAGAAACCAGCACGGAGGTTTGTTCTGTAGCTATAAGTCAGGCAGATAAGATTTTGGCTTCTCGAGATTCTCTCTCGGGTTTTGAGCATAGTGCTAAAGGGACACTTCTTGTGCAAGTTTGCCTAGCAGAAGCAAACTTGAAGATGGAGGATCTCGCGGCAGTGAGTATCAGTGAAGGCCCAGGATCATATACTGGGCTTCGAGTGGGATTTGCTATGGCTAAGGGATTTTGTTATGCTTATGATCTAAAGCTGATATGTATACCTACCTTATTGGCTTTGGCGGAGGGGTTCAATAGTGAAAAAGATACTGCAGTGATCACACCTATGCTCGATGCGCGTCGTATGGAAGTCTATGCTGCTAGCTATAATAGGAGCGGAGAAGAGCTGCGAGCAACTGAGGCTGTAATCCTTAGCGAAGAAAAATATAACAACTACTTCGGAGGTAATACTGTTAACGTATTTGTCGGGGATGGTGCCCATAAGGTAGAGCCTTGGTTGCGAGTGGGACGTGATCGTATCGTAAAAAAGGGCTGTAATGCAGCAGATCAGCGCATATGGGCGCATAGAAAGTACACAAAAGCAGTATTTAGTGACATCGCATACAGTGTACCTTTATACCTCAAACCACCAAATATAACGGTTTCAAAGAAAAACTTGCTACTGTAGTTTGGGGCACATTTATGACGGGCTGAATGACGGACTAAAAAGCACTATAAATAAGGCTTTTGTTATATTTATTAAAAAAAATTGAGTATTTTTAACTAATAATCAATACACTTACATATAACAAAAAAAATGGTGATGTTAATTTGGCATTATATTCGAATATTGATTGCCAGTACTAACAATAAAAGATAATGAATATGAGAAAGCAAAAAGACGAAACGGTTATACTTAATAGTGGTGTAAATCAAATCGAATTAGATTACGCCGAATTAAGAAAAGCTGTTTTGGTTTTACGCGCAGTTAATCACAAGTTGAGACAAAGCATTATTGATCTATTGGAGGAAGGGAATAGAATGACCGTTACGGACATCTATATAAAACTCCGTTTAGAGCAATCTGTAGCATCTCAACACCTTGCAATCTTGCGAAGAGCAGGCGTGGTTAGCACCGACAGAGAGGGTAAATTTATTTACTACTCAATCGACAAAGAGAGATTGAATCAAATCTCCAAGCTAGTCGAGGAATTAGCTTCTTAATTGAACGCTACTCCATGATTTAGTCCCTAATTCCAACAGAAAAAATTTAGCCTTATAGTTTATTCTAAAAGCTGAAAAAATAAAAAAAGCTGTATATCATTTGATGTGCAGCTTTTTTTGTGTGTACATACCAATTATGTTTGAAGATACTGCATTAGATTATGAGTTGAATTTTTCAAGATTGAAATGACTGACCGTTGCGTAGCAATATTGAACAACTGTTCAATATAGGAAAGCTTGCCTGACTATTTTGAGGCGAAGTACTACTGCAAACTAGTTATAGCGAGACCATATTTCTCGAGCTAGCTTTAGCTATCACGTACTTGGATCTATCAGGATTTAAAGAAGAGATTAAAAAAATCTGCTATTATATACACGGTATTCTCAAGCATAAATGGTGTAAGTTTATGAAAAGATGAAATAAAATCGCATATTTGCTATGTATATATGTATTGACCTCAATACTATTGAGCAAAACGAACGACCACTAATGAGAAGAGCACCAGACGCTATAGATACTGAGAAGTTAAGTCAGTCTACGGAGATACTCCGTGCCTTAGCTCATCCATTGCGAATGCAGATTCTCAAATTCATTGATGATAATGAAAACATTAATGTTAATAAGATTTACAATACCCTTGGTCTAGAGCAATCCATCACATCTCAACATTTACGTATTCTCAGATTGGCTGGCATAGTTAATACCAACCGTGACGGCAAGTTTATTCACTACAGCATTGACTATAACAAAATCAATAATGCTGTAAATGCAGTGGATAACTTCTACGCTGAAGATGTCGATGCCTAAGGTTTTACCATTAAAACAAATGTAAGTATGTCAAGTGTAACTAGAAGCAAGTTGCCCACAATGGTAGCACTGCTAATTGGTCTAATTTTTCAAAGCTGCACTATATTTAGTCAGACAACTTCAGATCAAGCGGTTTATCATTTTGGAGATTCTCCTTGTGGAGAAACTTTTAAGAGTAATCCCAATACACAAAGTGAATTTAAAAGGCATATCACCAAACGAACATTTCCAAAAATGATCCAAGGTGTAGCAGGAAGTTTAGTCATGGCTATTGCTGTCAATAGATCAGGTAAGGTAACCTATGCCGAATACCTTCCAGACTTATCTACAGTTAAGAATAAGCAAGCCATTATGTCTGCTATAGAAACAATAGCCAAAACAACTTTTGCGGAAAATCCTGACGCAGCTGAAAGCGAATGCGGATTGTGGACTATACGGCTAAAGGGAGAATAGGGTGGAGGTTAATTTTCCATGGTAAGAAAATGCGATACATCGGCGATTTTGAAATGGATTTGAATATTCATTTTGGATCGTGAGAAGACGCAAAGTATTGCGTCTTTACGAATGATTCTGCTCATACCTTAGAAAAGGCATGCCTCGCCTGAAAATAGTCGAGCAAGCTTTTCTCTATGGCTCGTCTCTGTTGCTTTCTTCCTCCTCTTGCTCTTGCTCAATCCTCTTGCTGTTTTCCTCTTGCTCGGAACTCTTGCTGCTTTCCTCTTGCTCGGAACTCTTGCTGGTTTCTTCTCCTTTGAAAAATGACCTCTGAAAAAAGATGATATTCAAAACGCCTGCGGTGATAGCTACATCTGCTATATTGAATACGGGCTTGAAAAATAGGAATGGTTTATTGCCAAGATAAGGAACCCAGTCTGGATAGCTGCCTCTCAATAAGACCACGTGTAGCATGTCTACTACTTTACCATGAAAAAGACCTGCGTATCCACCTTCCTCAGGCAAAAAATGAGCGAGACCACCGTGATAGGCTTCAGAAAAAATGAGCCCATAAAATGTACTATCGATGATGTTGCCGAGTGCCCCAGAAAGTATGAGGCTAAAGCTGATGATCAGACCATAGCTTGATTTTTTCTCTATCAATAGCTTGATAAAATAGCCGAGGCCGCAGACTGCTACGATTCGGAATAGGGTTAGAAATAATTTCCCATATTCGCCGCCAAAGGAAAAACCGAATGCCATTCCGTTGTTTTCAACAAAGTGCAGTTTTAAAAACTCTTTACCAATGATGGATATGTCTGAACCATAAGCCATATTGAGTTTTACCCAAACTTTTAGCGCTTGATCACAGCCAAGCACAATCAGGATAACAAGAAATACAGCAAGTTTACGATTCAATAGTTCAAGTTAAATTTTGACCACTTAAAAAATGAAAATTTGGACTGCAAAAGTACCTTATTCAAGGTAATTCTTTAGGCTGTTTACCCAAATAATGTCACAAATCTCAAATGCATTTTATATCGGGTATCTCTCTAATACCAACGACATTCTCATTTGTATATGGTATAACTGGAGATACTACATTCAAGTTGCCTAAATAGCTGAGGATTTATTCGTCAA
>Ga0114957_1003692_pt1 | contig 13605 bp, 8 predicted proteins | sample BantaG_FD_87175 | JGI IMG/M metagenome (GOLD analysis project Ga0114957, IMG submission 87175) | Marine algal microbial communities from Bantry Bay, Ireland - BantryBay_4 metaG | ecosystem: Host-associated > Algae > Red algae > Unclassified | place: Bantry Bay, Ireland | collected 2014-11-21 | reverse complement strand
TTTTTCAATTGTGCTGAGGACTTTTTCCAAAGCATCGGGCGTATGTGCGTAATCAACGATTCCGATGATGCCCGTTTTTTGATTTTTGATATAATCGAATCTTCCTTCGGCAGATTTTAGTTGGCTCAAAATCGTGAGCGTTTCTAAACTATCTTTTTCTAACAATACTCCTACGGCGTAAGCTGAAAGTAAATTGTAAGCATTGAACTCGCCGATTAATCTTCCGAAAAATTCGTTATCATTTATTTCAAGGTGGAGTCCCGAAAGACTATTGTCCACTATTTTTACTTTAAAATCTGCTTTCTTGCGCAGACTATATTTTTGGATTTTAGCTTTGGTATTTTGCACCATCACCATTCCATTTTTATCATCTATATTGGTCAAGGCAAATGCATTTTTTGGCAAATCATCGAAGAACTTTTTCTTCGCATTCAAGTATTCTTTGAATGTTTTATGATAATCCAAATGATCGTGAGTGATGTTAGTAAAAACGCCACCTGCGAAAGTCAGCCCTGCAATTCTTCGTTGATGAATAGCATGGGAACTCACTTCCATAAAAGCATAATCACATCCTGCATCTACCATTTCGGAAATCAATTCATTCATCGCCACCGCATCTGGAGTGGTGTGCGTGGAAGGAATTACTTTGTCCCCAATTTTATTTTCGACCGTGGAAAGTAAACCAACTTTGTAACCCATTTTGGAAAATAAATCATGTAAAAGGGTGACGGTAGTTGTCTTTCCATTGGTGCCTGTGATACCGATTAATTTCAATTGCTCAGATGGATTTTCAAAAAAATTGGAAGCCATTACTCCTAGTGCTTCACTCGAATCTAAGACTTGAATGTAAGTCACACCTTTGTGTAACTCTTGAGGTAAAACCTCACAAACGATTGCCATCGCTTTATTTTGAATTGCTTTTTCAATAAAATCATGACCATCAACTTGCGTTCCTGAGATCGCTACAAAGATGCTTTCGTCATTTACTTTTCGAGAATCAAAAGTTATATTTTTAGTCTTTAAATTTTGTTCTCCGATCAGTTCTTTTACTGATATATTTTTTAATATTTTATTTAACTCTTGCAATTGACTTGTTTATTTTTTTTATAAAAAAGATTTTTTTTGAGTCAAGCGAAAATTAAAATTAACTCTCCCTTCGGTCATTTTTGCTTTCAATTTTAACTTGACAAAATCTTTTGTATAAAATCGTTTATTCATTTTTTCTACCTGATCTCAAAGTTTTCGACACATTCTAAATTCATCATTCAAAATTAACCTTGTGTTTGGAGTCAGAAAAAAAGTAAAATCAATCGCCTCCAATAGCATTTTGATTTCTCCTTTTTCCTGACAAGAGTTTAAAACTCCAAACTTTGTTTAGTTTCTTTTTTTCAAAAAAAACTTTGTGTAGTGTTTCAAATGTGCGAGAAGTCTCTCGTACTGTTTGATGTGTAAAAAAAAGTATGTTTAAGATTGGCATTTTTGAAAATTGCTATAATTTAGTTTAGCCTTCTAAAAGCAATTTTCACCAACCGAAATTTAACGGTGAATTGTTAATGCTGAATGATTAACACCACAGTTTTGACACGAAGTGGTGTAAATTGTTAACCACTCACAGTTAACCGTTATTTATCTGAGTTTCAAATTTATTCTTTGTCCTTTAATTTTTGTTCCTCCTTTGAGGGACTGTTGGACTACTTTTCCTGCACCTTCAAATGTTACTTTTAGTCCTAAGTTTTCTAAAATGTAAAGTGCATCCCTCAAGCCCATCCCTACAACATTCGGCACTAAATCTCGACTAATATATCGAGGTGCAATATGAAGTGTATCTGTGTCAGCAGTTAAAACTGCCCAATTTTTCACACCACTATCGGTATGTTTTAAATTTAATTTTTTCAAAATTTTATCTACATCTTTTCTGTAGCCCACATCTAATTGTGGTAATTGTTTTTTTGTTAATTTTCTTTTTTGTGCTATATTTTCTTTTGGGTATAAATCTTTTTGTTGGATAAAACATTTATCCGCTATTTCTCTAAAAATAGGTCCTGCAACTTCTGAACCGTATCGTCCATTTTGTCGAGGTTCTTCAATCATTACGATGCAAGAATACACGGGATCTTCTGCTGGAAAATATCCTGCGAATGAAGCACGGTATTTGATATTTTCTCTTTGGTCAAATTTGTAATAATTCATTTGAGCCGTTCCTGTTTTCCCTGCAAATTTGTAGCGATTTGATTTTAATTTCTTTGCCGTACCTCTCTCGACTACACCTTCTAAAAGTTCTTTTACTTTTTTAATGGTTGCTGGTTTAGCAATTTGTTTGTTAATTACAGTCGGTTTAAACGTCTTTAGTGGATCTCCAAAATGTTGAATTTGAGTCACTAAATAAGGCTTCATCATTCTTCCATCATTAGCAACTGCGTTGTAAAATGTCAATAATTGCAATGGTGTTAATTCAACTTCATAACCGATTGACATCCAGGGTAAAGAAATTCCACTCCAGTTATCAGCAGAGCTATAGGCTTCTTTTACATATGGTTTATCTTCTCCATTGATTTCAATTCCAACTAGTTGATCTAATCTAAAATCTCTTAAGTGTTGGATAAACTTAGCTGCATCATCTGTGTCACCGTAATATTTTTGAATCAATTTTGCGATACCAACATTTGATGAAATTTCAAATGCTTTTCGAATCGTGGTAGAATCTAATTGATGAAAAGAAGCATCTCGCATTTCTTCTTCATAAAAAGTATGCAATCCTTGTTCGAGATCAATAGAATCATCTAGGTCGATATATTCATCTTCCAAAAGTGCCATCATGGAAGCCAATTTAAAAGTCGAACCAGGTTCTACTTTTATTCCAACTGCGTAATTATAATCTTCGTACCATCCTGTTGAAGTTTTTCCAACATTAGAAATGGCTTTGATTTTTCCAGTTTTTACTTCCATCACTACTACCGTCCCTTTTTCTGCATCATGATGTGCCATTCCTCGAAGCAATGCTTTTTGCACCACATCTTGAATATTCACATCAATAGTTGTGACGATGTCATCACCACTTTTTGGCTTAATAGAATTTAAGTTATCAACTGGAACTAAGATCCTAGAAGCTGCTTCGTAAACCTTTAGTTTTTTTCCATCAGAACCTTTAAGTTCTTTGTCAAAAAAACCTTCCAAACCAACTCTTCGATCATTTAGAGAATAGCCCAAAGTTCTTCGAGCTAACATTCCATATGGTCTTTCCCTTTTAAAATCTTCTTCAGCGATAAAACCACCAGTCATTTGACCTTTTCTAAAAATCGGAAGTTTTTTTATTTTTTCATATTCAGCATAAGAAGCACCACGCTTAATCAGCATATATTGCCTTCCCGCATTTCTTGCTCTAATCAAGGAATCTCTAAATGCATAATCAGTCATCATAAAATCATTACCAACAAATGGCATCAATCCTATCACTAAAGAATCAAGATTAGCGTTAGTCCATAACTCTTCTGATGGTCTAGTCAAATCAAAAAATATGTCAAAGAACGGAAGCGAAGAGGCCAATAAAGCACCATCTTCTGTCATAATATTTCCTCTACTGGCTTTTACTACGTGATTTCGAATATGATCTTTCTCACCTTCTTGTCTCCACTTTTCACCTTCCAGCACATTTATTTTTACTGCATTATAAAAGATGAATCCCGCGAAAACCACTAATATTCCCAACACAATGTACACACGGTATAAAACTTCATTTTTATTCTGACTCATTGCTTTTTTTGAGTATTGGGATTTTTGGTATTGGGAGGTTTATTCCTCCGTACCCTTTTTCACGATTATTCTTTTTGGAGTAGAGGTTGAATTTTTTAGTCCAATACTTTCTACTGCCTTTGCCACTTCAGATTGCTTCGTTTGATACATCAAATTCGCTTTGATCGCATCATATTCCCATTTTAATTCCTCAATTTCATTTTCATATTTTTGAATCTGCCATAATTTCTTTTCGGAATAGTGAGCATTCATGATGTACATCATCCCAATCAATCCTAGAAACAGAATAAAAGGCAAATTTTTCAAAACCGTTTCCGCACTAAAATCTAGCGTCAAATAATCTCTTAATTCTTTTGGTCTATTCTTTGCCATGATTAATTTTGAATTTTGAATGAACGCTTCGCTAATTTTGAATACTGGTTCCGCTTGTTCTATTTTTCGAGTTCTGAACCTATTCAAAATTCAAAATTATTTATTCAAAATTAATTTCTCCGCTACTCTTAAGCTAGCACTTCTTGCTCTTGGATTTATTTTCACCTCCTCCTTTGAGGGAAGTATTGGTTTTTTGGTAATGACTTTGAAGGGGCGATAAATATTGCCGTAAAAGTCTTTTTCAGGTTCTCCGTCGAAGTTGCCTGCTTTTAAAAACTTTTTTACAAATCTGTCCTCAATCGAGTGATAGGTAATAATGACCAAGCGTCCTCCAGGTTTCAAAACTTCTAACGACTCTTGAAGGAATGTTTTTAAAACTCCCATTTCATCGTTTACCTCAATTCGTATTGCTTGGAAAACCTGCGATAAATAACGTAGTCTTTGACCTCTAATGTTTGGTTCAGCTACTCTTAAAAAATCGCTGGTTGTAAGAATGGGTTTCAATTGTCTTTCTTTAACTATAGCTTCAGCAAGTGTTTTTGAATTTCGAACTTCTCCGTAATCACTAAAAACTTTTTGCAATTCACTCGCAGAATAAGAATTCACTAATTCTTTTGCGGAAAGTGCATCTTGCTGATTCATCCGCATGTCGAGTTCGGCTTCAAATCGATATGAAAATCCTCTATCGGCTTCATTTAATTGATGTGACGAAACACCTAAATCTGCTAAAATCCCATCTACCTCAGTTACGCCATGCAGTTTTAAAAATCTTTTTAAGTACTTAAAATTGTGGTGAACGAAGGTAAATCGATCATCGTCTGGCAAATTCGTCAGCACATCTTCATCTTGATCGAAGCCGAAAAGCCGACTGTTTTCATCCAATCTTTCAAGTATTCCTCTTGTGTGTCCTCCTCCGCCGAAGGTAGCATCCACATGGATGCTACCTGGCGTTATCATCAAAGCATTTATGCTTTCATCCTTCAGAACGGGGTCATGGTAGGTCATAAAGTTTAAAGTTGGTTGTTGGTTTCGTAAAAAACTACGCCTCTCCAGGCGAAGTCCCTTTATTAACCTTACCCATCACCTCTTCTGCTAGGTCGGAGAAATCTTCAGGTTCTTCTTCTAGAACCTCATCATATTTATCTTTTGCCCAAATTTCAATTTTATTTGTATGTGCGAAAAGGACTAATTCTTTGTCGATTCCAGCATAATCCAATAATTTTTTTGGCAAATTAATTCGATCAGAGCTATCTGTATTCAATTCAGTTGCTCCTCTAAAAAAGTACCGAACAAATGCTCTATTTTTTTTTACATAAGTATTTAACTGATTCACTTCTTCACTTACATCATCCCAAATTTCTTTAGGATACAAAGTCAAACAATCTTCAATTCCTCTATTCACCACAAAAATATATGACTTCCCCTCTTCTTGTTCCCCCAATTGCTTCAAGAGTGGAGAAGGCATTCTTACCCTACCCTTTGCATCGAGTTTACAGTCATATTCTCCTAATAATTGAGGCATTTTTGTTTTTACTCTACTTAGTTTAGTGAAAAAAGAGTTATTTATATCAGAACTTAATTCAAAAGTATAAATAATGCCCACAAATTACCACTTTCTGCCACTTTTTTTTTGCAAAAAGTTATCCACATTTTTTGCATTGTATTTTTTATAAACAAATGATTGTCAAATCAACATTAAATTGATCTTTATGTAATTAAATAGTGTATATATTATAATTTTTTTTGATATAAAAAGTTTAAATTAGCGTGGGAGGAAGTGGTAGATAAATATTCTTTTTGGAAAAAAATGAAGTTTGAAGAGAAATAAGGATCTTATTCGATAAAAAATATATCAAAAGAAGACTGACTTTCAATGTTTTATATATTGAAAAAAAGATGGTGGGAATTTTAAAACTGATTTTGGAAGAAAGTGGGAAATTGTGGATGGATTTTCTATTTTTTTTAGAAAAAACAGATTTAGTATTTATGTTTGAAAAATATAAATAAAAAAGAAACCTAAATGGCTAGAAAAGAAAAAAACTCAACTCGTTTTTCCATACGAACTAAAAAAGCTCTTCCATTTCATATTCAAAACGCCAAGAATCGCTTCTTTAATAATTCCCCCATGCATTTTGGAGTCTCCTTCTACTCTATCGGTAAAAGTAATTGGCACTTCTGCTATTTTGAATCCGAGAGATCGAGTAGCAAATTTCATTTCAATCTGGAAGGCATAACCAATAAACCTAATGTTATCAAAATCTATTTTTTCTAAAACTTGACGAGAATAACAAACAAATCCAGCAGTTGGATCTTTGACTGGCATCCAAGTAATCATTCGTACATAGAGTGATGCTCCGTAAGATAAAAGGATTCTGTCCCAAGGCCAATTTTCTAATTTTCCTCCAGAAACATATCGAGAACCAACTGACATCCCGCCATTATTTTGAGCAGCTTTATATAATCGAATCAAATCTTTTGGACTATGAGAAAAATCTGCATCCATTTCAAAAATAAAATCATAATCTCTTTCCAAACTCCACTTAAAACCATGAATGTAGGCAGTACCTAATCCTAATTTTCCCGTTCGTTCTTCTATAAAAAGTGATTGGGGATATTTACTTTGAAGTTCTTTGACAATAGCAGCAGTTCCATCTGGTGAACCATCGTCCACGATCAGAATGTGAAAAGATTTATTGAGTGAAAATACTGCCTCAATGATTTTGGCTACATTTTCTTTCTCATTGTAGGTAGGTATTATGACGATGCTATCCGACAAGGTGGTAGAATTAATGGTGACTTTATTATTTTTTAATTGATACAATGGCAAATATAATTTTTTTTTAGTGATACAAAAGACTAAAAAATAATATATGTTTTGATGGGAAAAATAATATTTGGAGCTTTTGTCAGATTGCATTCATTTTTATCGAATTTTTGAAAATCTACTCGGCTCACCTTCTCTCATCATATTATATATAACTTCAAAAATATCTTCAGCGTTGGGTTTTGAAAAATAATCTCCATCTGAACCATAAGGTGATCGATTTGGACGTGCAGTAATGGTCATTGGTTGTGCATCTAAGTATTCATATGCGCCTTGTTTTTCCAAAACTTCTTGCATCATATAAGCAGTTGCTCCACCAGGAAAATCTTCATCTAAGAAAACGACTCGATTCGTTTTTTTGATGGATTCTACTATTTGATGTTCTAGATCAAAAGGTAATAATGTTTGAACATCAATTAACTCAACTGAAATATTATGTTTTTCCAACTGTGCAATTCCAGCTTGAGCAATTCTTACACATGAACCATAAGTAACTAAAGTTACATCTGTTCCTTCTTGTAAAATTTCAGGAACTCCCAATGGAACGGTAAACTTGCCAATATTATCTGGCAAGGTTTCTTTCAAGCGATAACCATTCAAACATTCAATCACTATTGCAGGATCATCTGACTGTAATAATGTATTATAAAAACCTGCTGCTTGAGTCATATTTCGAGGAGTCAAAACGTACATGCCTCGTAGAGAATTGATAATCATTCCCAACGGTGATCCAGCATGCCAAACTCCTTCCAACCGATGCCCTCTAGTTCGAATAATTGCAGGTGCTTGTTGTAAATTATTACTTCTCCATCGCATCGTTGCCAAGTCATCTGTCAATGGTTCCAAACCATAGATTAAATAATCCAAATATTGAATTTCAGCAATTGGTCGCATTCCTCTCATCGACATTCCAATGGCCTGTCCCATGATACTCCACTCTCGAATTCCTGCATCAAAAATTCGCTCAATTCCATACTTTTCTTGCAACCCAGCAAACCCTTGATTTACATCTCCAATTTGTCCCACATCTTCTCCAAAAGCGAACATTTCAGGAAAGCGTTTCAATGCTTTATCAAAACATTTATTCAATACCTCAAAACCATTTAACATAGGTGATTTTTCTGTATAAACTGGAGGAATAACGGGTACTCTCAAAGCAGACTTTGGAGAGTTACTATAAAGATGAGTGTGGTATCTTTTATCTCCCAATTGTTCGACACGTTCAATCCATGTAACAATACTTTCACGGGCATTGCTTTCGGCTCCAATAGTTGCAAACAACATCTTACGTGCATTGGCTAAAACCTCCGAAATCATTGGACTAAAGAGGTTATTCATCTTTTTATGAATAGCATGAACTTCTTCTGGATTGTTAACTTCGCCTTGCAATTGAGTATAAATCTCGGAAAGTATTTGGATCTCTTTTTTGATCGGATCAATAAACATTTTCCAAGCATTATTTTTAGCTTCTTTTACATATTTTTTTGCATTTTCTCGAAGTGTTTCAACATCTTCTTGAGAAATGAATTTTTGGTCGATTATCCACTCTTCCATTCGTTTGATACAGTCATTTTCTTGCTCCCAAATCAATCTATCTTTTGACTTATACCTTTCGTGCGAACCAGATGTAGAATGCCCTTGTGGTTGAGTCAATTCATCGACATGAAAAAGTGCAGGATTATGAGTTTTTCTCATCGTCTCTGCGCCATCTTTAAACATCTCTCGAAGTCCAACATAATCCCAACCTTTCACATTATACATATTGTACCCAACTCCATTTTTATCTATTCGGAATCCTTCCAAAAGAGTTGAAATATCTCCCTTCGTCGTTTGATATTTTTTAGGAACAGAAATTCCATAACCATCATCCCATACACAAACCGCCAAAGGTACATTTTGAACTCCCGCAGCATTAATCGTTTCCCAAAAAATTCCTTCTGAGGTACTCGCATCTCCAATCGTTACCCAGCTTACCTCATTCCCTTTATTTGAAAATTGAGTACTCTTTAAAACTTTAGATTCTCGATATTTTTTAGAAGCCAAAGCTAACCCGAGTGCTCTTGCCATTTGCCCAGCAGTCGAAGAAATATCTGAAGAAACATTATATAAATCTTTATGATCCAACCAATCTCCTTTTTCATCAAAAAGATTCGTCGCATAATGACTATTCATTTGCCGACCTCCTGAAAAAGGATCATTATCAGGATCTGCATACAATTGAGCAAAAAACGCTTCCACAGTACTTAACCCCATCGCAAACATAAAAGTCTGATCTCGATAATATCCAGATCGCCAATCTCCTTTTTTAAAAGCACGAGCAAGGGCAACTTGAGGAACTTCTTTTCCATCACCAGTTATTCCAAACTTAGCTTTTCCAGTTAAAACTTCTTTTCGAGCCATCAAGGATGCTTCACGGCTCACTAGGCAAGTCCAAAAATCTTCCAAGGCTTCTGAACGAAGTACATTCTTATTTTTCCCTTTCTTTGTAATTGATCTTAATATAGGATTGTCTATCATGAGGCTGAACGATTTTGTTTTTTTATGAGATTCATGGAAATGCATTTTTTGTGAAAAATTACATTGAACCACCACCCAACTTTATGGCAATAATTAATTCTTGGGAAGTATAAAATTCGCTATTTGTTGTTAAGAAGAAGATAAAAACAACAGTAGTTGGTTTAATCCGCAATTAGAGTTCAAAAGTACGTAATAATGAAGCAAAATCAGTAATTTTTACCCAAAATCAATGGGCATATAATTTGCACCCTATAAGTTACTTCTGATTATTTTATAGGTCAAAAGGTCATATTATAATTCAACAACTTAATCATTAACACGTTATTAACCTTATAAAGAACTAAGAAACTTTCTTTTTGGAAAATATATCTTTATTTTTGTTTCGTTATATGATTTCAAGACATTAATTAAAATTTAAATAAAAAATACAATGAAAAAATTATTCTCACTATTCACACTATTGTCTTTTGCGGCATCTATTTCTTTTGCTCAAGTTCAATCTACTACTCCAGTTGCTGAAACTGCTGATGGGCCAGCAATGGAATTATCTTCAACTACTGTTGACTTTGGTACTATTGAGCAAGATTCTGATCCATTTAGAACAATTACATTTACTAATACAGGTAATGAACCATTGATTATCAAAAATGCTAAAGGAAGTTGTGGATGTACTGTTCCTACTTACGAAAAAGCACCTATCCTACCAGGAGAGACTTCGGAAATCAAAATCCGATATGCGACTAATCGTTTAGGTAAAATCAACAAAACTGTTACACTTTATACTAATGAAGGAAAAGATGTAAAAAGAGTTCTTAAAGTAGTAGGATTGGTTAACAAAAAAGCGGAACAGCCTGCAGCAGTTCCAGCAGCCGCTCCTAGTATTTTAACTAATGGTAAAAGTCAATAATCCATTTTGATTTAACTTGGCTGATATTATTATTCAGCTATAAAATAAAAAAACCTACTCTGTAACCAGAGTAGGTTTTTTTATTTGTAGGAACGGTACATTGTTTTAATTATTTCCCCTTCTCGAATAAGTAAAAAGAAAACCCTTGCTCCGAAAGCAAGGGTCTCTAACCCAAACAAATAAACACAAAAACTACTTTTAAATATTTTCGATTTAGCGAAAGTAAGATGAATTTATTAACACAACAACTATTTTGGTTTTTTTTGTGACATAAAAAAACAACATTTATCTCACAAAACCCCTACAAAATATAGGGAAATCTTAAAAAAGTGGGAATCGTTTTTTTCAAATATATTCCATATTTTTGTCACTTATTAGCTATCTGATTACATTTTAAAAAACATCATGTACCTTTATCATAAGGTGACTTGCGAATCTTCGCTTAAATTCAAACTGCCTCACTTATTTAACGGTTAAATAATAAGTCCGACAAGTCGGATTTATTCTTTTGCCCTTACTTACATTCCTTCTCCGTGAATTAAAAAAGATTCAGGCAGAACCGATTTTATATATCCAAAAGAAAAATTGGCTAATCTTATTTTAATTGATATTTTGCATTTCAAAATAAATCAAGAAAATCAAAATGGACAAATTAAAATTTATCATCATTTTATTGGCAACCATTTCTCTGACCTACTTTCTCAATAATCCAATTCATCTCACCAATACCGTCCCACCTTTGGGCAAATTATTAAATCCATTTACTGGTTTTTGGCAAAATGCGGAGAAAGTAAATGATTTCCCAAAAGTAGCCTCTTTGGATGGTTTGGATTTGAATGCTCCAGTCAAGGTCATTTATGATGATAAATTAGTTCCACACATTTTTGCTGAAAATTTGTCGGACGCAATGATGGTTCAAGGTTATATTGAATCTAAACATCGCTTATGGCAAATGGACTTTACCACCCGAGCTACGAGTGGAAGACTCTCCGAAGTTTTGGGGGAACGAACGATTGAATTTGACAAAGGCAAACGGCGAAAAGGGTTAGTTCATGCCGCTCAAAACACGCTCAAATCTTGGAAAAAAACACCTAAAGAGTTCGCCTTAGTAGAAGCTTATGTAAAAGGTGCTAATACTTATATCAACTCACTTTCACCAAAAGACTACCCACTCGAATTTAAATTTTTAAATTATAAACCAGAAGAATGGACTCCGCTCAAAAGTGCCATCTTCATGAAAGCTATGGCGGAATCGCTTTCTTCCAGAGAAAATGATTTGGAAGCAACCAATGCTTTGGCCACTTTCGGTCGAGCGCAATTTGACTTTTTATATCCTGAACGAAGTGAGAAAGAATCACCCATTATTCCAACTGATGTGGAGTGGAATTTTTCTCCTAAAAAAGGTTGGAATTCTGACATTGATTATTCTAATGATTTGATAAAAACACCCAGCGTTGGAGCTATATTTCATGAACCTTATGAAAAACCTCACGAGTCTAATGGAAGTAATAATTGGGTCGTAGCTGGAAGTAAAACAGCTTCTGGAAATCCAATTTTATGTAATGATCCTCATTTGAGTTTGACCTTGCCAGCGATTTGGTTTGAACTTCAAATTCACACACCTGAAGTCAATGTTTATGGCGTTTCATTGCCTGGCGTTCCTGGCGTGACGATTGGTTTTAATGAAAATGTAGCTTGGGGATTTACCAATGTTGGACATGATGTTTCTGATTTATATAAAATAAAATGGGCAGATGAAAGCAAAGAAACCTACATTTTTGATGGCAAACCGAAGCCAACTCAATACGTGATTGAAACCATAAAAGTGAATGGTCAATCCGATGTTTTAGATACAGTAAAATACACGCATTGGGGGCCGGTGAGTTATGAAAACAAAGATCATCCTCGACAAGATTTGGCTCTTCATTGGTTAGCTCACGAGAGCAAGGGTAATGAATTAAAAACTTTTTTAGGGATTAATTCTGCCAAAAATTTTGAAGAATTTTATGAAGGCATGAGGGAATTTGATAACCCTGCTCAAAATGTAGCCTTCGCCATAAAAGATGGAACGATTGGTCTAAAAGTTCAAGGAAAATTACCCATCAAAGAAAAAGAACAAGGTCGATTTGTACGAGATGGAAGTCTTTCTTCAAGTGGCTGGAAAGGATATATTCCTTTTGAACAAACTCCTTTTGTCAAAAATCCAACGCAAGGTTTTGTCGGTTCTGCCAATCAATTTTCTGCCGATACCACTTATCCATATTATTATAATGGTGGGTTTGAAGATTTTAGAGGACGGGTTTTGAATCGAACTTTAGCAGCCATGTCAAATATTACCATTCCAGATATGAAAGATTTGCAGAGCAATAATTTTAGTATCAAAGCTGCTGAAACACTTCCCATTTTTTTACAATTTTTGGAAAATGAAAATTTGAATACCGAGGAAAAAGAACTCTTTGATCTTTTAAAAAAGTGGGATTACAATTTTGATAAAGACAAAGTTGCTCCCGTTATTTTTGATAATTGGTATAATGATTTTTATGAAAAAACTTGGGATGAGATTTATGCTTTGAAGAAAAAAGAATTTCCAATGCTACTCCCTGAGCATTGGCGAACCATCGAGTTATTGGAAAAAACTCCTGAGAATATCTTTTTTGATTTAAAAGAAACAACTGAAAAAGAAACGGCAAAAGACATTGTTTTGATGACTTTTAAAGAAGTTATTAAAAATGTAGTGTGGAAAAAAAATGACAATTTTGTCACTTGGGAAGATCATCGAAATATTAAAATTCCTCACATGATTAGTAGTCTGAAGGGTTTCCAATCTGATTTTGTTTCAGCAGGCGGACATGGAAATACGCTCAATGCTTTTGGAATCAGAGGGAGCAATGTACATGGCCCATCTTGGAGAATGATCGTGGAACTAGGCGACGAACCCAAGGCTTACGGAGTCTATCCAGCGGGACAATCTGGCAATCCAGGAAGTCCTTTTTATGAAAGTATGGTCAAAACTTGGGCCAATGGAGATTATTATGAATTGCTTTTTTTCAAAGATAAAAATGTGGAAAATGATCGGATACTTTTTAGTCAAGAATTCAAATAAAACGAACATAATACCGAATTCAATACTTAGGCAAAGTTCAATAATAAACTTACATTCTTGACTGTTTCTTTTATTCCTATTTTTCACTTTAAAATCAGTCATTTATCCAGATAAACTCGTGCTTTCAAAGCA
>Ga0114957_1003688_pt1 | contig 13610 bp, 13 predicted proteins | sample BantaG_FD_87175 | JGI IMG/M metagenome (GOLD analysis project Ga0114957, IMG submission 87175) | Marine algal microbial communities from Bantry Bay, Ireland - BantryBay_4 metaG | ecosystem: Host-associated > Algae > Red algae > Unclassified | place: Bantry Bay, Ireland | collected 2014-11-21 | reverse complement strand
TAGCTCCAGTAATATCAAAAAAAGTAACTTGTGCAGCCATCATTTTATATACATCTACAGCAACTTCAACTTCCTTGTCTTGAGCACCACGAATGTCTGCTTTTTTGATTTCTGGTAAATCTTCAATTTCGTCTTGAAGGTATTCTGCAAATTCCTTCAATTTTTGAATAGGGTAATCTCCAGAAATATTAATGTTTAGAATTGGCATTTCTTCAGAAAGACTTAGCTCAAAAACATCTGGTTCTACTTTTGCGCCATTAAAGGTAGGCCAGTCTTCGCTAGAGGTTTCGGTATCAATTTCATCTTTAACCTTCTGTTTGGCTTGGTCTACGGTAATACCATCATCAAACTCAACAACCAACATGGCATAATCCTCTTGAGATGTTGAGGTAATTTCTACAACATTGCTTACTGTTTTTAGTTTATCTTCTAATGGATCTGTGATTAGTTTTTCTATATCCTCTGCTGTGTTTCCAGGATAAATAGCACTCACATAGATTTTAGTTTCATTAACTTCTGGAAAATTTTCTCTTGGCATGCTAAAGAAAGCAGAAATACCTAGAAAAAAGATAACAGCAATTAAAACATACATTGTAGTTTTATTATTAATTGCCCAAGATGATAAACCAAATTCTTTGTCGACTTGTTTTTTCTTTTTAGCCATGTTTAGTAGTTTATTACTTTAACTGTTTGTCCTTCTTTAACACTACGAGCACCTTCCAAAATTAGTTCGGCTCCATTTTCAATACCTTCTAAAACTTCTATAATGTCACCTTGTGTTTTTCCTGTTTTAATAATGACTTTATTTACCTTACCTTCATCATTATTTTTTTTGTTTTTTACAATGTAAACGTACTGCTCACCTTCTGCATTTTCCGATATTATACTTTGTGGAACAAGTATGGCTTTTTCGTTTGTATAATCATTAATTTTAAGCCTAGCAGTTAGATTAGGTTTTATACTTTTATCTTTATTAGGAATGCCAATTTCTACTTTAAAAGTTCTATTGGCAGGATTAATTACGGCACTTGCTTGGCGAATTTCTGTGTCTAATTTTTTTCCTAAAACGGGAAATTCTACAGTAACATTTTTACCTTTTGTTACAGAAGGCACATAGCTTTCTGGCACATCTGTTTCTATGTACATATTATCTAAGTTAACAATTTGCATAAGTGGTGTTTGTCCTGCGCCAACCACACTTCCTTTCTCTGTAATAACATCATCTATAGTGCCATTAAAAGGAGCTCTAATAACAGTTTTGTTTATTTGTTGTTGTATTTGGTTTATTGCTTCTTGTTGAGATTCGAAAGAAGATTTAGCTTGTAAAAATTGAATTTCGCTACCAATTTTTTGATCCCATAGTCTTTTCTGGCGCTCGAAAGTTGTTTGCGCTAAATTCGCTTGTATTTTATATTGTGCTAGTTGTTGGCTTAATCCACCATCATCAATTTTAGCTAAAGTTTGACCTTTAGATACACGTTGGCCTTCCGTTACATAAACATTGGTTAATATGCCATTAAATTCTGGAGTTATTGTTAAAAGGTTTTTTGTTGTTACATTACCTTGTAATTCTAATACGTGATTAAAAATTTCTTCTTTAGCTTTAAAAGTTGTTATTAAAGGAATATTTTTTGTGGTGTCTAATTTTTTAATTCTTTTATCTAACAATTTTATTTTAGAATTAACAGTTTCCTGCTCCGTTACTAATTCTGCTCTTTTAGTTCTAATACTTTCTAAGTTGTTAGTTTCTAAAACCTTTTCAACTGTATTTTTTTTGTCACCTCCACAAGAAGTTAGTAGAATGGTTGCAGTTAATATTAAGAATATATGTTTCATATTATTTATTTTTTTTGGAGTTGATTTAATTTTGAAGGACTGCATTTAAAACGGTTTCTAAATTTGCTTTTTTGGTAATAACATCTAGCATGGTTTGTAGTAATTCGTTTTGCGTTTGGTAGAGTTGTGTTTGCGCTTGGCGTAACTCAAAACTTGAGCCAATACCCTCAAAAAATTTGGTTTGATTTTTTTTCTCTATACGCTCCGCAAGTTTTAGGTTTTCCTTTTTATTGCCATAGTCTTCAATAGCAAATTGGTAATCGCTTTTAGCTACAGCTATTTGGAGTTTTAATTGTTGTTCTGTTTCAGTAAGATTATTTTTAGCGATATCTAAATTTATTTTTACGCGTTGCGTTCTGGAACTTTGTAATCCAAATCCAAATATGGGAATTGTAATTCTTGCTCCAAAATTTGCGGTACCAAGCCATTGTTGGTTATTATTTAAAAATGTAAATTTTTGGCTGTTTCCTAAATAGCTGCCGTTAATAAAAGCTCCAACAGTTGGTAGCGCTTTACTTTTTTCTAGTTTTACAAGAAGTTCTTTAGAGCGCTTATCATTATCAGCAATTTTAAAATCTATAGTATTTTTAACATCATCACTAGCGTCCAACAAATTAATTGATATATTTTTTTCGGCTAAAGTGTCAAGATTATCGGTAGCAATTATTGGAGCGTTAACATCTTTTCCCATTGCAATATTTAACATTTTGTAACCAACAACTTTAAGCCTATTAACATTATTAAGATTACTTTTTACACCAGAGAGCGTAATTATAAGTTGCTCAACGCTTTCCTCTTCCTCTAATCCATTTTCGTAAATTTTGGTTACATCGTTTAAGTTTTTTTCTAGAATATTAATGTTTTTTTCTAATATTAGGATACTTTCTTTTGTTAGTAAAACGTTTCCATAAGCATTAATAACAGCTTTTCTTACTTCAAGATTTGTTTTTTCTTTTGCATTTTTTGAAATTTCTAAAAACACCTTCGATGCTTGTAATGCAACTAAATAAGAACCATCAAAAATTAACTGATTTATAGTAGCTTGCGCATTGACAGATTGCTTTGCACCAAAATCTATAAAACCATTATTATCGAAATCTACAGGTTCCGTGAATTGTTGTTTAATATTATTAATATAGTCTATGGTAGCTCCCATTTGTGGTAAACCAGCAGCAGTAGTTTCCCATTTTTGTGCTTTAGCAGCATCAATATCTAAAGTTGCATTTTTTGCCTGTTGGTTATTTTCTAAAGCATAATCAATAGCTTCTTGTAGTGTAAAGCTAGATTTTTCTTCTTGCGAAAACCCTATTGTTGAGGACAACAGAACAAGTATTAGTAAAATTTTATTAGTCATTCTTATAATTTGTTTTTTGTTATAAAATTATTTAAAATGTTTAGCCCATTATCTGTAACTATAGCTCTTAGGTGGTATTCTAAATAGCTTTCCATTAAGTATTCCATATTAAATTTTTCCTGCGGAAATAGTTCACCATCCTTAATACCATACATACCATTAAAGTACATTCTAGAGATAAAATCGATATCTATATTAGAGCGAAACAATTTCATTTTAACACCTTTTTGAAGACTTTCGAACACAGATTTGTGCATTTTTTCAAATTGCTTAATTTTTAAAACCTTATAAATACTTGGGTAATATTTTTTAAGCTGAAATTGAGGTGCCGTTTTTTCGTTTTTTAGATAATGCATTACAAACATTTTAATATCGTATAATTCCTCAATTGGATTAAAAGAAGCTTCGCAAATACCGTCAATACCACAACAAATACTATCGAAAAGATGAAACGTAACCGCCTCTACTAATTTTGTTTTATTAGTAAAATGCTTATATATTGTTTTTTTGCTAATACCCATTTCATTAGCAATATCGTCCATTGTTACGCTTTTAAAACCTCGTGTAAGAAAGAGTTCCGTAGATTTATGTATTATATTTTCTTTCATAATTTGGGCACAAATATACAAAAGGAAACTTTAAAAACAAAAATAGTTTCCGAAGTTTAATGTTGTTAATATTGCAATACTGTGTTTTTTTTAATAGATAGAATTACTTTATTTTTGCATGATGCAGAATACCCAAGACTATCAAAGTACGTTTGTAGATTATTTAGAAATGTTTTCTAAAGTTCGTGAACCTAAAAACTTATATGAACCTATTAATTATATCCTAAAGTTAGGAGGTAAACGTTTGCGCCCAGTTTTAACTTTAATGAGTGCCAATATTTTTAATGGCGATTATAAAAAAGCTTTAGATGCCGCTCTAAGTATAGAGGTGTTTCATAATTTTTCGTTGGTTCATGACGATATTATGGATGCTGCGCCTTTGAGAAGAGGCGAGCAAACTGTGCATGAAAAATGGGATACTAAAACTGGTATTTTGTCTGGTGATGCTATGCTTATTATGGCGTATCAGTTATTCGAAAATTACGAACCAGAAACCTTTCAAGCCTTAGCAAAACTATTTAGTAAAACAGCTTTAGAAGTTTGTGAAGGACAACAATACGATGTGGATTTCGAAACCAGAGACAACGTTACCGTTTCAGAATACTTAAAAATGATTGAGTATAAAACCGCAGTTTTAGTTGGTGCTGCCATGAAAATGGGTGCGATAGTTGCAAATACTTCTAAAAAGAATCAAGATGGTATTTACGAATTTGGACGCTTATTAGGTATTGCATTCCAGCTTCAAGACGATTATTTAGATGCGTTTGGTGATCCAGAAACTTTTGGAAAGCAAGTAGGCGGAGATATTATTGAAAACAAGAAAACATATTTATATTTAAAGGCTTTAGATTTTTTAAAGGCTTCGGAAAAACAACAACTTGAACAATTATTTACAGTCAATTTAGAAGATAATTTCGAAAAAATTAAAACAGTAAAGCAGTTTTTTATAACGAGTGGTTCTTCCGAAGCAACCCAAAAAGAAATTGAAAATTATACAAATAAGGCGTTTTTAGTTTTAGAAACAATAGCTATTTCAAAAAAAAAGAAATTATTATTAAAAGATTTTGGTAATGCACTCATGACTAGAAAAGTTTGACCTACAATACACATTTAGCGCAGTAGAACGACTTATGAAACTACCAACAACATTTCAAGATCTAATTGAAGAAGCAAGCCAATTAAACTTGTACAAAAAGCTCATTCTTCAACTTAATAAAGATTTTTTATATGCAAATATCGATTTAGATTTCGATGAAGACATTCTACCATCAAGTTTAAAAATAATGCTTCACGAAACAGTTTATAGACTTATTCAAGAAAAATTTACAGAATATCTTAATTTGCTCTATATCATAGATGTTCCAGAACATGCTGTAAAGGCTTTAAATGGAGACAATACTGTAGAATTGGCAGCCCAAGTTTCATTTTTAATACTAAAAAGAGAATGGCAGAAAGTTTGGTTTAAGAATAAATATAAATAACTAAATTTTTTGCCACTACCATTTATAACTGCTTACCATTCTAAGAATTGCACTAAGGAATTTTTTTAAAAATAAACCCTTACAAACGGTGCCCATGCATTTGCAGTAATACTTTTATTCTCGTCGTAAAGCACATCGTAACGTACACCAATAGTTACATTTCTAGTGCTATAACCAGCACCAACAAATAATGAAGGTATCCAGTAATTATCATCTATTAAAGCTGGATTATTGAAGTTTCTACTTACATGGTTTTGTTCAAACTCTCCAGATAATTGTATTGCTGGAATAGGATTGTATAAACTAATAATACCTGCACCTAAAATAGTAGATTTTAGAAAATTCTTCTGGCTTAAATATGTAGCATTTAATGTAACACCTAAAGAAAATTGAGAATCGAAATCGTAAATTGCACTTGGCGCAAGAGTGGCACTAAAAATATTATTTCCTGTACTCAAACCTATACCGCCTCCAAAACGAACATTTTTCCAGAAATCGCTTTTTTGTTTATCCTCCTGAGCAGAAATAGAAGAAAAACTAAGCAAACAAATAACGAGTAATATAACGATTTTTAGTGTTGAATGTAATTTTAAACCCATAGTATAATTATTTAGATTATAAAGAAAGAGATAAATATAGTAAAAGCTACGCTATTTTTGAAGAAAGTTGTATTTTTGATAGAAATTTTGTTGAAGCTAAAAACGACTTAAACCAAATAATGGATAAATATTCCTTTTTAAACGCAGCACATACAGCATATTTTGCTGATTTATACAAACAATACCAAACTAATCCTGATTCTGTAGAACCAAGTTGGAGAGCCTTTTTTCAAGGCTACGACTTTGGTAGCGAAAATTATGGTATAGATGGAGAGGTGGTAGAAGGCGTTTCTACTCAAATCCCAGAACATGTACAAAAGGAATTTCAGGTGGTTAAATTAATAGATGGCTATAGAAATCGAGGTCATTTGTTTACAAAAACCAATCCTGTACGAGATCGAAGAAAATACGAACCAACATTAGAATTGGAGAATTTTGGCTTATCGCAAGCAGATTTGTTTACTGTTTTTAATGCTGGAGAAATTTTAGGTATTGGTGCGCAGTCGCTTCAAGAAATTGTAAAACACTTAGAAAGCATTTATTGCGATTCTATTGGTGTTGAATATATGTACATAAGAAAACCTGAAGAAATTGAATGGATCCAAAATAAGCTTAATATTAACGTTAATCAACCACAGTTTTCAAAAGATGAAAAAAAACATATTCTTAAAAAGCTTAATGAAGCTGTTTCTTTCGAAAACTTCTTGCATACAAAGTATGTTGGGCAAAAACGTTTCTCTCTAGAAGGAGGAGAAGCTTTAATACCAGCGTTGGATGCCATGATTGAAAAGGCAGCAAAACTTGGTGTTGAAGAATTTGTAATGGGAATGGCACATAGAGGGCGTTTAAGTACCTTAACAAATATTTTTGGTAAAAGCGCAAAAGATATCTTTAGCGAATTCGATGGTAAAGATTACGAAGAAAAAGTGTTTGATGGTGATGTAAAATACCATTTAGGGTGGACTAGCCATAGAGCATCAGACTCTGGAAAAAACATTAAACTTAGTATTGCTCCAAATCCATCTCACTTAGAAACTGTTGGTGCAGTAGTTGGTGGTATTGTTAGAGCAAAACAAGATGAGTTTTATACAAACAATTTTAGTAAAGTTTTACCAATAATTGTGCATGGAGATGCAGCTATTGCAGGTCAAGGTTTGGTTTACGAACTTGTACAAATGGCGCAATTAGATGGTTATAAAACCAATGGCACCATACACATTGTAGTAAATAACCAAGTAGGTTTTACTACAAATTATTTAGACGCAAGATCAAGTACATACTGTACAGATGTTGGTAAAGTAACCTTATCTCCAGTTTTACACGTAAACGCAGACGATGCGGAAGCAGTTGTACATGCTGCATTATTTGCCTTAGATTTTAGAATGAATTTTAAGCGCGATGTATTTATAGATATGTTAGGCTATAGAAAATATGGACATAATGAAGGAGACGAGCCACGCTTTACACAACCAAAATTATATAAAGCTATAGCAAAACACGCCAACCCAAGAAATATTTATGCCGATAAGTTAATGGCAGAAGGAGTTATCGATAAAGGGCATGTTAAACAACTAGAGAAAGCATACAAAGATAGTCTTGAAGAAAAATTAGATGCTTCAAGAAAAGAAGATAAAACAGTTATTACCCAATTTATGGAATCTACATGGGAGAATTACACTCGCGTAGATGAAAATGAAATGATGAAAACCATTAATACAACTGTATCTAAAAAGAGTTTAGCAGAAATTACAAAGGTCATCTCAAATTTACCAGAAGATAAAAAGTTTATTCGTAAAATTGAAAGACTCATCCAATCTCGACAAACCATGTTCGATGAGAACCAATTAGATTGGGCAATGGCAGAACATTTAGCGTATGGATCTTTACTAACAGAAGGCTATAATGTTAGAATCTCTGGTCAGGATGTAGAACGTGGTACATTTTCTCATAGACATGCAGTAGTAAAGGTTGAAGACAGCGAAGAGGAAATAATTTTACACAATAATATTAGCGAAGACCAAGGTCAATTTTATATTTACAACTCATTATTATCAGAATATGGTGTTGTAGGTTTCGACTATGGTTATGCTATGGCAAGCCCAAAAACATTAACCATTTGGGAAGCACAATTTGGAGATTTTAGTAATGGTGCACAGATTATGTTAGACCAATATATTTCGGCTGGAGAAGATAAGTGGAAAACACAAAATGGTTTAGTAATGTTATTGCCTCATGGTTACGAAGGTCAAGGTGCAGAACACTCATCAGCAAGAATGGAGCGTTATTTACAATTATGTGCAAAAGATAATATGTACGTTGCAGACTGTACAACACCTGCAAACTTTTTTCATTTGTTAAGACGACAAATGTTAGTAAACTTTAGAAAACCTCTTATAGTTTTTACACCAAAAAGTTTATTACGTCACCCTAAGTGCGTTTCTAATGTTAATGACTTTGCAAACGGAAGCTTTAAAATGGTTATCGACGATGATAAAGTAGAGGCTAAAAATGTAAAAACACTGGTGTTTTTAACTGGTAAATTTTATTATGATTTAGATGAAGCACGAGAAATCTTAGACAGAAAAGACATTGCTTTTATAAGAATAGAACAGCTGTTCCCACTACCATTTAAAGAAATTAGAGAAGCACTTAAAAAATATAATAAAGCAACAGATGTTGTTTGGGCACAAGAAGAACCGCGTAACATGGGCGCATACAGTTATATGCTAATGCACTTACCAGAAACCAAAACATTTAGAGCGGCATCGCGTCGTGCCTATGGTGCACCCGCTGCAGGAAGTAGCACGCGTTCTAAAAAAAGACACCAAGAGGTTATAGACTTTGTGTTCGATAAAACAAAAAATAATCAACGTTAAACATTTTATATTATGAAAAAAATAATAATAGTAATTGCATTCTTAACTTTCGGATTAACTTATGCTCAAAATAATAGAGCAGAATCTAAAATAATCTCGCAATTCCAAACAGCATTCAATGCGTCTAATTATAAAGCAATTTATAATATGTATTCTAAAAGCAAACAGAATACTACAACTACAGAAGATATTAAAGTATTTTTTGAAAGAGTAAAAAATAGTAAAGGTGATATTGTATCTCTAACATTTAGTAATACAGATGAGAATTACAGTATTTACAAAGCTGTATTTTCTAAAACAACAGGTGAAGTGGTTGTAAAATTAAATAATAAGGGTAAAGCAGATATCTTAAGTACCAGAAGCACCCAAAGATAAAATATATAACAGATATAAAATTACATTACGATGATTTTAGAAATGAAAGTACCTTCGCCAGGCGAATCTATTACAGAAGTTGAAATAGCAGAATGGTTAGTTGCAGATGGTGATTATGTAGAAAAAGATCAAGCTATCGCAGAAGTAGATAGCGATAAAGCTACTTTAGAATTACCAGCTGAAGCCAGTGGAACCATTACTTTAAAAGCCCAAGAAGGAGATGCTGTTAATGTTGGCGAAGTGGTTTGTTTAATTGATACTGAAGGTGAAGCACCAGCACCATCAACTTTTGAAGGTGGTGATGAAGGCGGAACATCTAAGGCAGAAAAAGTAGATTTAATGGAAGATATGGATGCTGCCTCAAAAAAGGCTAAAGGTGAGAACCATAAAAAAGCACCAAATCCAGCAAATAAAACATACGCCTCTGGAGTAGCTAGTCCTGCTGCAAAAAAGATTTTGGCTGAAAAAGATATGAATGCTTCATCTGTTTCTGGTACAGGAAAAGATGGTAGAATTACCAAAGAAGATGCCGTAAAAGCAGTACCTTCCATGGGTACACCTACTGGTGGAAATCGTGGTTCTACAAATTCTAAAATGTCTATGCTACGCCGTAAAGTAGCAGAGCGTTTAGTAGAAGCAAAAAATACAACAGCTATGCTAACTACTTTTAACGAAGTAGATATGTCCTCTATATTCGAACTTAGAAAAGAATACAAAGAAACCTTTAAAGCCAAGCACGGCGTAAGTTTAGGTTTTATGTCTTTCTTCTCTTTAGCAGTTGTAAGAGCATTACAATTGTATCCAGCAGTTAATTCTATGATTGATGGAAAGGAAATGAAAACCTTTGATTTTGTAGATATTAGTATCGCAGTTTCTGGACCAAAAGGACTAATGGTTCCTGTAATAAGAAATACAGAAAATTTATCTTTTAGAGGTATAGAATCTGAAGTAAAACGTTTAGCACTTAGAGCAAGAGACGGACAAATAACTGTAGATGAAATGACTGGTGGAACGTTTACAATCACCAATGGTGGTGTGTTTGGTTCTATGCTATCTACTCCAATTATTAATCCACCTCAAAGTGGTATTTTAGGCATGCATAATATTATTGAAAGACCAATAGCTTTTAATGGAGAGGTTGTAATACATCCAATGATGTATGTTGCACTGTCTTACGATCATAGAATTATTGATGGTAAGGAAAGCGTAGGCTTCTTAGTAGCCATTAAGGAAGCGTTAGAAAACCCAATAGATTTATTAATGAATAATGACGTAAAAAAAGCTTTAGAACTTTAAAAAGTTTTAGATTTATATAAATACAGAAAGCACAACTTAAAAAAGTTGTGCTTTCTGTATTAATGTTAGAGAATATTTATTTTCAATTTATAAAAATAACAATAAGCTCTATAGACATTACAATTCCTTTAATAACAATAACTCCCGTAAAACATTAATTATTTTTTCAAAATTAACTTTGTTTAATAGTAAAATTCTGTACCGTTTATAATACAGAGTTTTTTTAATTAATTTTCCCTTAAAAATAATTAGTGATTTTTGAGTTATACCTTTAGCTTCTGTTTTATTTAATTTTGATAGACTGGTTTTGTCGTTACTATTATAGTAATTGTTTTATAAAAAATACTGTGCTTGAATTGGGAACGATTTATTCTAAAGCAGAACTCATTAAAGCATGCCTAAATATGCCATTTGCTAACATGAGTTGATATTGCTCTCAGCCATGACTTAACCTGCGTAACTATGATGTGTAATTGTTTAAAATTTGCATCATTATTACTATATATCTGTTCAATATCGTATTTTTCCTTTAAAGGTAAGTATTCTCTCCATTTATTGGTTATTATTTTAGCAGTGGTATTTATGTGTTCTTCAAATATTTGGGTTAACGATTTTGCAGAATAGTCATCAATAGACTTTATGTAAACTCTTTTTACCTTATTGTAATACGTCAATTCTACTGCTATTACTGCCTTTTTCATTTTTGAATCATACCCTCTTCTTTTCCCCTACTGCAAACGCGTCAACATGCATTAATGTTTCTAAAAGATGTTTTTGACTACTTTGCACTAACCTGCGCACTTTCGTATAAAATATAAGGCCGTACCGTGTTGAATGCTAAAACGTTTCATAATTTGAATACTCGAAATGCTTTTACTACTGGTACTCATCTTAAAGGCAATAAAAAAGCTTTTTGTAAACCAAATTTAACCTTGTGAAACAATGTATTTGCTGTCGCACTTTCCACATAATAACATAAATAGCAATGGTAATTATAAACTAACTTTTAACAACTTTTTCTGTGCCCACATTTACTGCAAGTAAAACCATCCTGGCATTTTATTTTGGCTAAATAAGCCTTACAAGCTTAATCTTTGGGTAGTTTTTTTTATAAAGTTTAGTATATTTTGTCCCTCAATTTGCTGCATTTACAATGTTTTTAAGGTATTAATACACGGAAATTAAATGACTAACTCAATAAATGAATTTGCGGTAAGAATAGGAAAGAAAATAAAAATAATTGAAACTGAAGAAATATTTTTTTTTATAGTGAAAACTATGCTAGATATTTAAGGAGTAATAATTCTAACTATATAATAAACGCTACCTTATTTGTTTTAAAAGATAAGTTAAATTCAAAGCACTTTTTTTAGAGTCAATAGAAAATTTATTATTAAGAGACAAGCAATTGAAAATGTAATGTCTTATAAAAATAGTAGATTTAAAATCGAATTAAAAAAAACAATATCGCTAAAATAATTGTAAGTCGAGAGCGATCAAAGATTTTTAAAAATTGGATAGATTACTAATCTATTTTCTTCCAAAATCGGCTGGTATTTCTCCCCAAGCTTTAGTTTCCCATTTTACAATAGTGGTTTTATAGTCGTTTTCTTTTAGCCAAGTAATAGCACGTTCTACTAAATCGTAAACAGGTTTGTTTTTTGTATTACGCTCTAATTTACTGTTGCATGTTTTTTTGCGAGCCCAACTCATGGCAGTTCTAGAATCTGTATAAATAATACGATCACTATCATGCTTTTTTAAAAAACTTAATCCATGAACTAGAGCTAAAAACTCTCCAATATTATTTGTACCTTCAGCAAAAGGGCCTTGAATAAATAGCTGTTTTTTAGATTTTGTATCTACACCTCGATATTCCATAATTCCAGGATTTCCACTAGATGCAGCATCTACAGAAATAGAATTGTAGTTAGGTTTACCTATTTTTTTAAGTTGCTCGGCAGATAATTCGCTTTTAAAGCTTTTATTTTTGCCAATATAATCGAAATAATTTCCTTTCAAAGCTACTTTTGCAGCATCGAAAGTGGCGAAAGATTTGTATTGTGCACCTTCGTAGTCTTTTATTTGCGCTTTACAATCGCCCCAATTATCAAAAACTCCTGTATGGTGTCCTTTCCATACTGTGTAGTATTTTTTTTTCTTTTTACTCATTTAAAATCTTTTCAACCACTTCAGGAAAATACTTCATCTCCAATTCATGAATTTTAGCAGCTACATCTTCAGCAGAATCTGATGCTTTTACCTCACATTTTGCCTGAAAAATAATGTCTCCTTTATCATAATGTTCATTTACGTAATGAATTGTTATGCCAGTTTCAGTTTCTTTTTCATTTACAACAGCTTCATGAACATACATACCATACATGCCTTTTCCTCCAAATTTTGGGAGCAAAGCTGGATGCACATTTATTACTTTATTAGGGAAATGGTTAAGGATATTTTTAGGGAATTTCCAGAGAAAACCAGCCAGAACAATTAGATCTGGTTTGCTAGATCTTAAGATATTTAGCACATCTTCTGTCTCTGTAAATGCTATTTTATTAAATGATAAGGCACTAATTTTCAGTTTTTTACAACGCTCCAAAACTTTGGCACGTGGATTGTTAGTTAATACTTGAATAACAGACACATTGCCGCTATTTTGAAAAAACCTTATTAAATTTTCAGTATTACTTCCGCTTCCGGACGCAAAAATTACTACACGTTTCATTTTCTAGAATTCAATGTTAAATCTTCAAACAAAAAAAAGAATAATTATTAACAATTATTGGCTAAAATTGATTTACTTTAATTTAAATTATTAACTTTCTAAGTCTTTTTTTATAGAAAGATGGGTTTTAAAATAAAGTTTTTTATTTTTGCCACTTAATTAAACCTAAAAACACATTAAAATTATGTCAGACATTGCATCAAGAGTAAAAGCGATAATCGTAGACAAATTAGGAGTTGACGAAAACGAAGTTGTAACAGAAGCTAGCTTCACAAACGACTTAGGAGCAGATTCGTTAGACACTGTTGAATTAATTATGGAATTTGAAAAAGAATTCGATATCCAAATTCCAGACGACCAAGCAGAAAACATTGCAACAGTTGGTCAAGCTGTATCATATATTGAAGCTGCAAAATAAGCACTAATATTTATGGAACTTAAGCGAGTTGTAGTT
>Ga0114957_1003687_pt1 | contig 13615 bp, 11 predicted proteins | sample BantaG_FD_87175 | JGI IMG/M metagenome (GOLD analysis project Ga0114957, IMG submission 87175) | Marine algal microbial communities from Bantry Bay, Ireland - BantryBay_4 metaG | ecosystem: Host-associated > Algae > Red algae > Unclassified | place: Bantry Bay, Ireland | collected 2014-11-21 | reverse complement strand
GCTGCTTGAGCAATGGTATCGGACAGACTTGTTCTAGGTAAAGCAAAAGAGGTACGTTTTTGGTGAGATGTAAGGGTGAATTTGGAATTTGGAATTAGAATTAAGAATTAGAATTAGAATTAGAATTTGGAATTAGAATTAGAATTAGAATTAGAATTTGGAATTTGGAATTTGGAATTTTCTTTTATATCTAATAGTTCAGCTGTTGTTAAGTCTGGCCTTTAGTTGGTTTTATAAGAGACTTTTTAGAGCGCTCTTAAAGCATGACCAGATGAGCCCAAAGAGTAATGTCTGATAAGGCATTAATGAGGGAAACGCGGAAGCGGAAGGGTTAGGCCACTATAGCTAAACAAATGATAAAGAAATCTCTGATTTTTCTACTCTGCTATTCCGACTCCACTTTTTGCAGCCGTTCCGCTCGCTCCCACATCACACTCTGATTATTATTCATAATCCTAAAAAAGCCGCGATAGACCGCATAGTTCATAATACAGAAATAATAAGGGACAAAAAAGGCTTTCATCTTTATCTTTCGGGTTTCCAATAAATATCCGATCAATGCCAGTCCGTAAAACAGGACTTGTCCAGCCAGCAAAAACTGGTAAATTGGTGATCCCTGCGCGGCTAGTACGATATTAGTAACAAGAATAATTGGCAAAAATAGCGGCGCCAGCGTCCAGCGAAGGACTCGGTGGCTGATGTACTGAAAACTCAGCATCCCGTATTTAAAGATATTCAATAAGGAGCGTAACCGAACAATGGCTTGTATCCCACCGGCAGCAATCCGAATCTTTCTCTTTAGTTCTTCTTGAACAGAAGCAGAAGAGGTTTCCACCGCGTATGCTTCCGGTTCGTAAATAACACGGTTTCCCTTCTGGGCAATCCTTAGCGTCATATAAAAGTCTTCAATAATCGTATCGGGAGCAACGGCCTCAAACAGTGCTGTCCGAATAGAGAAAAGTTCTCCTGCCGCACCCACTACAGACTGCATCTCAGAGTCCCATTTTTTTAAGGTAGACTCATATTTCCAATAGATGCCTTCTCCCGCAGAATTGGCCGCATCCTTGTCGCCTAACTCAATTCTCTTCTCTCCAGCCACCGCTCCTACTTTAGGATTTTGATAGTGACGAACGATATTTCTAATCGCCATTTTATTGACAAAAGTATTTGCATCCGTATAGATAACAATAGGCGTTTCTACAAAAGCCATGATCCGTTCTACAGCAGCAATCTTTCCACGTCGAGCAGCTTCGTGGAACACGCGAATTGTGACATCGGATGGGGTAGGGTATTCCCTGACTACTTCCGGCGTCGCATCATCCGATCCATCAGTGACAAAGAGATAGTTGATTTTATCTTTTGGATAATCAAAATCAAGGCAGTTCTTAATCTTCTCTACCATATAGTCCGCTTCGTTATATGCCGCAACTACAAAAGTAACTTCCGGCAATTGATCATCCGAAGGCAGTACTGGTTTCGTAGGTATACCTTTAAAGATTCTTTTTAATTTGATAAGTATAAACAAAACCAACCCATATCCCACATAAGCGTAGAAGACAATAAAGAGTCCGACCCAAAAAATAATTTTTAGTGTAATCATAATAGGTGATAGTACAGGAATCGTACCTAAATTTAAATAAAAACTAATGTGTTTGCCACACCAGTAACAGCAATTATTAAGATAGATTGGTTTGTAGGGGAGAATTAATTGCTGCGAAGATACCTATTATACGGTATCACAGCAATGATCTACCTACTTTTAAATATTCGCTATATCAGATAAAAGAGGTAATCTTTAGCATATAAGCTGAAACTCGATGGATTTTCGCCTTTAGTGTAAATTTAACACTAAGAAATGAACATTATATATTTTAAGCAGTTATCCTAGTGCAATCATGATGAGTAGGACGAGAATATCTTATATAATAGCTTATTATCTACCCTATATAGGTTAATTTTAGCTAAAATCAGGGAAAACCCTGAAAATTATGTTACCCAATCAAGGAATCGAGCGTCTTAACTATGCAGATTGTGACATACTAAAAGTAGTATTGATTGCAAAAGGAGGTTTTTGACAAATAAAATTTCCTTTTTACATTATTAAAAAAAAAGCGATATGAAAAATACCTGATTACGGGTATATATTAAGGCTTAAAACCCCTTACTTTTGTAAGTGTAAGATTTATGAGAATATGAAAATAATTAGGGGTTAGGTCAAATTTTTAATATTATTAAAATAATGACTATTAATCCTTCTTTGACGAAAAAAAATCTTATCTTTGTAGAAGTTATCGCATTGTTAAACTAAATTTTAAAGCAATTTAAGCATTTGCGAGAAGTCCTGTGAACATATAAATCAGAGTATTTTTGCTTCTATTTTAAGATTCATTTCGTCCCAACAACCCTCCTGGGGAATTTCACCCCGGCAAGTTGCAAATTAACCCTCAGACTAGACTTCTCAATTAAGTTACGATTTTTGGTTACTACTTAAACTTAACCAAACCGATTGTAAAGCTCCCCTGTAGCGTCTCCCCATTTATTCGGGAGTCAGTACAGTATGCTTAAGTATGACATTTATGGCATCTTATTACCCTCCTGATTAGAATACATTCAATCACGGAACAATATAGTAATATGAAACGCAGAAATAAAATACTTGTAATTGAGGACCATGACAGCATTAGAATGCTGCTTAGCAACTTCCTCAGCAAAGATTTTGACGTAGTAACCAAAAGCGACGGCTTCGAAGGCCTGGCATGGCTCAGTAGTGGGAACATTCCCGACTTTATCCTACTGGATTATGATATGCCTAGAATTAATGGCCTCCAATTTTTGGAGAACATTCGACGCAGCGGCTTCTTCCAATCCATCCCAGTTATACTGGTAACGGCAGAAGAAGACCTGGAACTACAAGCAAAATGTAAAGAATTCGGAATTACAGATTATTTAACTAAACCATTTAACCCCATTAAGCTCAGAGAAAAAATTCAAAAGGCACTAGCCACATCGGCCATACCCTGATTGCTCTTGATCAAATAACAACTACAGAAGACTTTTACTAAGGACAACTATTAAGACTACAAATTTTGATCAACAAATCCATGCTGACATGAACCAGAAATTTACGACAACTGAACTTACTACCTCCACCGAAATTAAAAAAATCCTTATCATAGGATTCGACAATTATTCCTACATTCTTTTAAACGAGAATCAAGACCAGGATTATGGTCACTACCAGTTTGAGAAATCAAACAACTCTTTCAAGGCCTATAGATGGTTGGAAGAAAACATGCTATCTAACTCGGAGGAATCAGTTGCAGTAATCTGTAACTATAATTTTCTTAGAAAAGATAACTTTAACCTGCTCAAAAATATTCAACTCAACAAAACACTGAAAACAATGCCGTTTTTAGTAGTTGCTGAAGAAGAAGAATTTGATCTGGATAGAGAAATCGCACTGAAAATGGGTATCGATGATTGCTACACCGAACCAGTTAAATGGAACGACCTACGTAATCGCCTGGAATTCTTATTCAACTTCAAACCTGCACTCATCAAAGCAAGTAAGCAAGAAGAAGAAAACCTAACGGTAAAAATGCCTATCGGCAAGCGGGCTTTCGATGTTGTTTTCGCTTCCGTTATTCTACTTTGCTTAGCGCCAATCTTAATGGTCATCGCGCTATGTATCAAGCTAGGCTCTAAAGGTCCAGTTATCTATCGCTCTAAGCGGATCGGACGAGGATATCAGGAGTTTGATTTCCTGAAATTCCGTTCTATGTGCAACGATGCAGATGCAAAGCGTAGCGAAGTAGCACACTTAAACAACTACGCTGGTGCTTTCCTCAAAGTGAAGAACGATCCTCGAGTAACTAAGATCGGATACTTCATCCGTAAGACAAGCATCGATGAATTACCGCAGCTTTGGAACGTAATCCGAGGTGATATGTCTATCGTAGGAAACCGTCCTTTACCACTAGATGAGGCAGAAGCAGTTACCAAAGACGAATGGGCACGACGTTTCGCCGCTCCAGCTGGTATCACTGGACTATGGCAGACAGTTCCTTCTGGAAAAGACACAATGTCTGTAGAAGAGCGAATCAGCCACGATATTGAATACGCACGTAACTTCTCTTTCGCTATGGACGCTCGGATCATTGGCCGCACGCCACTATCTATGATCCAGAAAGGAGAATAAACTAAATACTAATACTACTTCTACTACTATATTAGAAAATCTTATTAAATTGTTCAGTATTCTTCGGAATACTGGACAATTTTTCTTTAAGCTGTTTTTAATTTTTCACTAAGCTTAAGAGTAACTTTTTAACACAGAATCAGTAGAATTAGGATATGCAAGTACCGCTAATTTCGATCATCACCGTTAACTACAACACCCCCGACGTCACCCTCGAAATGCTCGAATCCGTCCGAAACCTCACTTACCCAAACCTGGAAATCTTCGTCGTCGATAATGGTTCAAAAGAGGATTATATCCCCTTATTCGAAAGCCACTATCCCGAAATTATCGGTATCCGCAGCGACAAAAATCTGGGCTTCGCCGGAGGAAATAACCTGGCCGTCCCTCGCGCCACAGGAGACTATCTTTTTTTCGTCAATAACGACACAGAACTCGCAGATGGCCTATTGGAAACACTCGTCGCCTGCTGCCAAAAATACCCCAACGCAGGTGCCGTCAGCCCCCTCATCATGTACTATCCTGGCCCCGAAACAAACCACAAACGCATCATCCAATTCCTCGGCGCAACCCCCGTTAACTCCCTCACCGCCCGAAACAAAACCCTCGGACTAGGAGAAGAAAATACCGGACAATACAGCAAAGATGCCGCCTTCAAATCACCCTACGCACACGGCGCCGCCATGCTCGTACCACAAACAGTAATTAAAAAAACAGGCTCCCTCTCCAACCTCTTCTTCCTCTATTACGAAGAACTGGACTGGTGCGACCGAATGCACCGACACGGCTACGACGTATACGTAGAACCCAAAGCAGAAATCTACCACAAAGAATCCGTCTCTACCGGAAAACTCAGCCCCCTCAAAACCTACTACCTCAACCGCAATCGCATCTACTTCATGCGCCGTAATCGTAGCACCCTGCAAATTATGCTGTTCTACTGTTTTTTGTTTTTCGTCACCATCCCAAAAAATCTGCTGATGTTTGCCATCAAAGGACAATGGGATCATTTCGACGCCTTCATCCGAGCTGTAAAATGGAACCTTAAAAAAGAAGACCGAAAATATCAAGAAGATCATACTCCAGTGAATACTTTTTTTGAACAGGTTTAAGAAACTTTAAAAATTTCCTAAACCACTGGAAAACGCTACGGATAGCCCCAATAAACAGTGATCGAACGCTAACCAAACACATAACCAGAAACCATATAAACACACACAACCACAATATCACTTAGACTCCGTCACCACCCCTCCACTCACTTTCTCCCCATTCGCATACTCATATTCCATAATCAACTTCTCCTCATCATTGTACTGTCGGAACATACCATGTTGCACACCATCCTTGTATTCGATTTCTTTTTGTAGTTTCCCGTTAGAGGAATGATAGTCTCGGTAGAAGCCATCAATTTTTCCCATCTTATAATCGATCTCTTTGACTTGGCGGGTACCGAATTTATAAGCGGCATATTTACCATCATAGATATCGTCAACATAGTTGGCGCGTAGTTCTACCTGTCCACGATTGGTAAATTCTAGGTAGATACCGTTCTTTTTTCCGTTGATATAGCTGGTGACTGTTTTTATCCGGCCATTGTCTTCGTGGTACGTAGACCAGGTGCCGTTTTTCTTGCCATTAAGTAGGGTACCTTGCGCTAGTATTTTGCCATCTTCCCCCTTACGAGTGGCGAGGGAGATTGCATTTCCTCGATCTGTCATCTCAAAGCCTTGTAAATCGGCAGCAGCAGCGGGGGCGGTAGTGTTGGGTTGTCCACAAGACATACCGCATAGGAATAATCCAAATATTAAGTACTTCAACATAATAATTTAAGTTTTTTAGTGTTTTATTAAACAAAAATAGAAAAAACATAGCAAAAAAAAATCTTATTTGAATGAAAAATCAGCTTTTTTGTACAAAAAATCTTATATTTGCTTTCGCTATCTAGTTGAGAAATTCCTCTTAAAATAAATTTGGCCTTTTCACATCCTCTTCCATATATTCGTGGAAATTTATTCTCCTGCTCCCGCATATCGTGATTTTTTTGAGATTGGTTCGATAATTCCGTAACCAATGTTCATAAATAGGAGTACACATAAAGAAAGAATACAAGTTGAATACAATGCCTATCTATTTGAATAACAGCAGGCAAAAGTCAATTTAGTGGAATGTCTTAACTAAATATATAATGCATAATTAGTACTTTTGCGCACTTTGAAGTTTAAACAGTTTCTGTAATTATAATCCGCTCGGTACACTACTGATTTAATATTTTAGACTTATGTTAAAGGGTTCAGCCGGTATTATCATGATCATCCTAATTGTCGCGAGCTTGTTCGTGCCAGTAGATATCCCCTATGCCTTTGACTCAACAGCAAAGGTCTATCCTCTCCAACAATGGGTTATCCACAAACAAACAGATGGCTCCCTGATTAGTACTTTACACAATTATAAATCTGGTCTGCTTAAAGATTACTCTTCCTACCAATTTGATAGAGGTGATGTTGTCAATATCCAATTCAATCCAAACCAAATTGACCAAAATAAAATAGATAGTGGTCAGCTGATCGCTACCATTCAATCCAATATGCTCAGTGGTCGCCTTATCGAATTAGAAAACGAAAAAGCGATCGAACAGGCCAATCTTAAACGTAACGAGGCCGGCTCTAAACCTGAAATTATCAAGCAGGCTAAGATAGAACTGCGCCTGGCAAAACAAGAACTGGAAATTCAAAAATTGAAAATTAAACGTGCCCGAGGATTATTAAATGAAGGATTAATCGCCCGCGCTCAATACGAAGACACAGAGAATTTATTCAAACAGGCGCAAAATAAACTGTCTGTTGCAAAAGAAAAAATCCAGGTCGCTACCAGCGGAGACAAGCCAGAAGAAATAGATTATATCAAATCTCGAATTGGTTCCATTGGTAAAGAAATTGATTTCCTCGCGAACACCAGCCAAAATTTTGCGATCCATTCTCCTATCGCAGGAAAGATAAGTTATGAAACCGGAATAGACGGAGACCGATTGATTGTAGAAGATACCACCGAACATATTCTGATCATTCCTATCAAACTACGAGATAGAGATTTTATTGGACCGGAAACAATTATTGAAGTCACCGTAATGGGACAGGATACAATGGTTCCGGCAAGATTGATAAGTGTAAATAAAAAGGTAGAAATTATTAATAGAAATGTAGTCGTACTCGCCAAAGCTTCTGTAAGTGGTGATATACCCGGACTAGCGAGCGGAATGCCTATCAAATGCAAAGTTACCTGTGGATCAGTCAAACCACTGGAATACATGAAGCGATCTACTAACCTCGAACTGAAATAGATCTCATGTTAAGATACGAATATAAATACTTTGTTCCTAACAGTAAACTGGATTTATTACGTAGCCTTATTGCGCCTTTTACGGTGTTAGATAAGTTTGCTGCTTCCCGACCGGAACAAGAATATACGGTACGGAGTATTTATTTTGATACGCCTAGTTTTGAATGTTATCATACTAAAATTGATGGACAGAAACATCGTAACAAAGTAAGGCTACGAGGGTATAATAAAGAAAAATCTTCCAATACTGTTTTTTTAGAAATCAAGCGAAAGTATGAAGCACCGATCTTGAAAAATCGGGCACCAATGAAGTTTGCTTATGCAAAAAGCTTGTTTACGGGTATCAATCACGAGTTGTTTATTCAAAATACACCCAAATTTGAAGATGCACGCGATAATGCCAGCCGATTTATGTACAATGTGCATGCGCGTAAAATGAAGCCGGTGGTTTGTGTGATTTATGAACGCGAGCCTTACTTGACTTCACAGGAAGATCCTGATAATAATATGCGGATTACTTTTGATAAAAATTTGAGGGGAACACCGTATCCTACCGTGGATGATTTGTACAGTGAAGAAAAAGCCAGAACGGCGATTCAAGGGATTTTTATTTTAGAAGTAAAATTTAATAAATTCTATCCGATTTGGATGAAACCGATTATAGCAATGCTTGGATTGGTAAAAGAATCCGCTTCCAAATATTGCCTTTGTATTGATGCACATCCATCCATAAATGTTAATCGCCCCTACCAAACTTTTTCTTACGGTAAAATCACTGGAATGTCTACCAAAGAAAAAAAGGCAGAGCGAAAAAAGCGGTTGGGAAAAATAAAGAAAAAAGAAAAAAAGCGACTCAAGAAAATGAGGAGGAAAGAAAAAGCAGAATTGAAGGGGTCGAATGATAATTCAAAAACTGTTGTTGAATAATTACGGATTATGTTAGAAGATTTTCAGAACATAGAAATATTTTCCCCTTCGATTTTTGATATTGCGGGGAATATGATCGTTGCATTTATCTGCGGATTGATCATTTCTATGGTATATCGAATGGTATATAAAGGGCCTAGTTATTCTACTACTTTTGTTAACTCACTGGTGCTGCTGGCGATGATTACTTCAGTTGTTATTTTAGTGATTGGAAACAATCTGGCCCGTGCCTTCGGACTAGTAGGAGCGATGTCTATTATTCGTTTTCGTACCGCAGTACGGGATACCCAGGATATTATTTTTATCTTTTTTTCACTAACAGTAGGAATGGCCGCCGGGGTCGGATTAAAGATTGTTGCCATCATCGCTACGCTGGTCATTAGCGGTATTATCATCATTCTGGTAGGGACTAATTTCTCTTCTCCTAAACGTCGTCAACATCTACTTCAAGTCTCTTATTCCGGTACGGATAGTGCAGATACCAAACTTTCCAAAACGCTTAAAAAATATTGTCGCCGCCTTAAACTCGTCAACCTGAAAAATGTCGGCTTTAACGAAGACATAGAAGCGTTCTATCATTTTAATTTAAAGAAACAAAACAAAAACGAAGAGTTCCTTCGTACCCTCAACAACCTCGAATTCGTGACCAACGTCAATATCTTCTTTGACGATGATGATAATAATTCGCCAACATAGAATTTTCGAAATACGTCTTGATTTCCTACTTCGACCCTTCTTTCAATACCTTTAATCCGTTTATTTACTGACTTGTTGAAAATGATTATTTTTGGTGATAGAAAATCATCAAACATCACTATGACCAACAAGCAAATCGCAAGCGCCTTTTCCGATCTAGCAAAAATAATGGAGCTACACGGCGAGAATCCCTTTAAAATTCGTTCCTACCAAAGTGCCTATCTCACGCTCCGAAAATTGGAACAACCTCTTGATACCATGTCTGACGAGGACATCAATGCATTAAAAGGTGTCGGCAAAACAATCACTGGAAAAATACGGGAACTCCTCGAATCAGGTCGTATGATGACCTACGAAGGCTATCGCGAAAAGACGCCTCCCGGGATCGTCGATATGTTACATGTCAATGGCTTTGGCCCAAAAAAAGTAAAGACGGTTTGGAAGGAATTAGAAGTCGAAACCATCGGTGAACTCCTCTATGCCTGCAATGAAAACCGTCTCATAGAAGTAAAAGGATTTGGTCAAAAGACCCAAACGGAACTCATCAAAAAACTGGAATTATTCCTCAATTCACAAAATAAATTTCTCTACGCGAAAGTCCTTCCCACACAGGAAGCCCTTTTGAAACAGTTAACCACAACTTTCCCAAAAGCTCAAGTCGCAGTAGTCGGTGATATGATTCAACTCAATCCCATCGTTGAGCATCTTGATTTTTTGATTGCCGGAGCAGATCAACTAGAGAAAATTTTTGATGGAGAACAATTGGTTTTAGAAAAAAAGAAAGAATCATTTTATGTGGGAAATACGGAGGAAGGAATACCGGTACGGATATATACGTGTGCACCGGAAGCGTGGGGGAGTAAGCAGTTTAGGTACAGCAGTAGTACAGCATTTATGCAAGGATTTTTGGCGAAAGCCAAAGCAAAAGATTTTAAAGGGCTGGCCACTGAAGCGGAAGTATTCAAGAAAGCAGGTATCCCGTATATATTGCCCGAACTACGATATACGGAGGACATGCTTGATATAGATATTCCGGAAAAACTAATTGAACCTGCGGACATTAAAGGAGTGCTGCATAGTCATACGACTTATAGCGATGGAATTCACAGCTTGGAGGATATGGTAGCGGAAGCCAAAAAATCAGGGTATCAGTATATCGGTATTACAGATCATTCCAAAGCTGCTTTTTACGCCAATGGCATGAAGCCAGATCGGGTACTGGAACAATTTGCTGCTATCGATGCGCTGAATAAAAAACAATCTGATTTTAAAATTTTCAAAGGAATTGAGTCTGATATTCTCAATGATGGATCACTGGATTACGAAGAAGACCTATTGCGTGAATTTGATTTTATCATCGCCTCCGTTCATACCAATTTAAAAATGGATGAAAAAAAGGCGACTCAGCGACTGATTACTGCCATCGAAAATCCATATACGACCATCCTCGGTCATCCCACCGGGCGTATATTGTTGGCGCGATCTGGCTATCCCATCGACCACGCCAAAGTCATCGATGCTTGCGCCGCCAACGGCGTCCATCTCGAACTCAACGCCAACCCACTTCGCCTTGACATCGACTGGACCTGGATTCCCTATGCGCGTGAAAAAGGTGTGCTGATTGCTATCAATCCCGATGCCCATTCCAAAGGAGGTATTCAGGATATTCATTATGGGGTGCAGGTAGCGAGGAAAGGGATGCTGACGGCGGAAGGGTGTTTGAATGTGTTGGGGAGTAGTGCGTTTGAGGAAATTATTGAGAAAAAGTGAAATGGATCGGGAAATTAGCTCAATACATATAACAGCTGTTTCTGACGGGACGTTGAGGTATATAAAAAAAATCTACTCAATTCTCCATCAACAACGGATTAAACAAATACCCGACCTTCCCGCGATATAAGGCCTTGATCCATTTTCCAGTAGCCGTTTCTATCACCTGAATAACTTCCTCTGCGGGAATTTCATCGATAATAAAAGCAGTACGAGAAGGCTCTACCCGAAACGCTGCGGGCTGTAAAATCCGATAAGACTGACTGGTGCCTTGCAATAAGGCGATGTCTTTTGGTGCCTGATACTGCAATGCTTCATGATTTAAAAATTCACTATTCAAAAAGCCCGTCGTTCCTCGAAAATAAATTTTCCACCAAAACCCAAAGCTGTTGTCGATAATTTTTATTTCTTCGTAAGCAGGAATTTCCATAATGATTTCGGACTGGTGAGACATTCTGGCCTTGATCACTACGGACGTCGTTAGTTTGTAAATGGGGGCATCGGGATAGAGGTTGGTACGCATTCCCAGGTTGTTTTTATAGTTGCCAATAGGAATGGTCGCATCAGGAACGGCACTGGAAAAATAAGTGAGATCCTTTTCACACACAAAACCATGATACCCCTGATAGCGAATTTCCCACCACTCATTTCCAAAACTATTCACTACCCGCACCATCGCGCCGGAGGGAATTCGTGTTTGTACAGAAGCATTTATGGTACGTGCCGTGTATAGAGACAACGCTCGTCGGGTAGTATAATGAGGCTTTCCATCATAGAAACTTTCCACCAAGTCGTGGGGAATATTTTCATTTCTAGCAATCGGTGTGGAAGAAATATTATTTTGATTATGATAAGTAAGCATTTTACTATCAATATATCCGATTTGTTTTTGATAGTACACCTGCCAGTAATTACCAAACCGAGAATCTATTACTTTGACCGTAGCATCGATAGGTATCTTTGCGAGTACTTTAGACGAAGGAGAAAAATTCTGGTATAGATGACAGCCTTTTGTGATGGTGTAAATTGGTTTTTTTGAAAATACAGACCCGTCGTGCGGAGCAGCGCCTTTTTTATTTTTATGCAGGGGATGATCGTGTGGATATTCCGTTTGATAATCACCTCCGAAGCTGCGATAAATTTCAATCATACCAGGATTGGCTTCCCTTTGGCCCAGCGCGTAGACGGCGCAGAGCAGTAGTGTAAACGATAAGAAAGTTTGAAACATGGCAAGTTTTTTTGGGGTTAATCTAATAAGGATAATCTATTTTTCAGTTCGGTAATGGTAACAGGGACGAATTGTAGGGTGTATTCATCTTGTTGTTCTTTTACTTCAGTGATGGCTAGATAAGTTCGATTTTTTTCATATTTAATAGCCACGATATAAGCTGGATCATTCGCCATCGCTGCTTCAAAGACATAGTGCTTTTTGGTATAATTTGCGCCCTGCACATATTGACGATCTCTGGAAACCAGTTTTAAGTCAATATTTTTTTGAGGAATTTGATTGACCGTTATTTTTTTTCGGATAGGCGGATCAATCGGAATGGAGCTATCGAGATTAGACCAACCTAATCGAGTGAGGTCATAAGTATAATATCTTAATTTTTCCAGATTAATCTCCTGATCCCGAAAAATAACTTTATAATTTCTTTTAACTAAAGCGGCCAATACTACTTTTTCTTCTACCTCCATTTGTGCCATCATTTTAGCATCCTGTTTCTTTTTTTCTTCGATGGATCGCAATAGGTCTGGCAGGTTATCTACCTTAAATATTTTATATATTTTACCATTAATAACATCTGCGAGTTGGGTCAGGTTGGAGAGTTGATAGCTTCGAAATAGCTTGCCGATTTTCTGACAGTCAGCCGAGAGATTTTCCGTTACCAGATAATCACTATTGCGTTCTTCCAGTGTATATTTGGGTTTGCCCAACAAGGATTTATCCTGTCCCTCCAGTGTTCTTGCAGATTGTAAATCTATGATACACTGGTTGAGCTGCATCGCTGAAAACCCACCCATCCGGCTGGTATTATTAACCGTCCAGTTCATAGAATTATCAGTGTCAAAGCGGTGTCCGTCGTAAGGCTTGGTGGCTACTTGAATGGTTTCCGCAGGAATCATTAACGTAATTTTTTTTCCCGGTGCGAGGGACAATCGCTTGTTGCCAAAGCTTGCAGTGAGGTAAGTAATTGCTTCCGTCTCGATCAGTTTCCCATTAGAGGTCGTAACCAAATTTTCAAGAACAATCTGACTCTTTTTAAATACTTCTTTTAGCAAAATTTTGATGCAATCCACCTCATAAAATGGATCGCCTAAATCAAATGAGTTAGCTTTTAAGCAAACCAGCGTCCCCTTATTTCCGAGCAGGCAGGTATCCCGTTGCGGGTCAATACAAAATGTTTGTGGTTCCATTTTGATTTGTTCGAACAACTGACTGATCTGATTAGTTTCTTTTTGTTTTACAGGAAGATTTTGTTGATGATATTGATAATATACTTTGATCTCCACGCGACGATTATATTGACGACCATGCTGCGTTTGGTTAGAGGCAATGGGTTGGGATTCGCCGTATCCAGTGATTTTAATTTTACTGGACAGAATACGATGTTCCATTAGATAATGCTGGATGGCACGCGCTCTTCTTTCCGAAAGTTTTTCATTACTGTCCGACTCGCCCATGTT
>Ga0114957_1003686_pt1 | contig 13615 bp, 11 predicted proteins | sample BantaG_FD_87175 | JGI IMG/M metagenome (GOLD analysis project Ga0114957, IMG submission 87175) | Marine algal microbial communities from Bantry Bay, Ireland - BantryBay_4 metaG | ecosystem: Host-associated > Algae > Red algae > Unclassified | place: Bantry Bay, Ireland | collected 2014-11-21 | reverse complement strand
GGCGATTAAAAAAGGAATAGTTAATATTCTTTTTTGTAATACTTAAATTGCTTGAAGTTTAGGTTTAACTGAATTTATAAAAGATTGGAATTCTTTATTATTAGAAAACGGAGTCCTTGAAAATCCACAAGTATTTAAATTTATTCTTAAGTAATTTAAAAAAGAAGTTTGGTTGGGTTCATTTAAAAATAAACTATCAACAGTTTTTTCTTTAGTTATTTGAACGGAATAAGCAGCTCCTCCACTTATATTGTCTTTATGATAATAATCTGCGGATAACTCTAAAAATGCATTTCCAAATTCTTTATCATTTACGTATTCTTGAATTTCTTCCTGCCAATCATTTGTAGATACTATTTCGACTAAATCATCAAGACTTATAATTTGAATTGGATCGGATAATTCCCATCTTATATTTTCATCCGATTCATAATCCCAAGTAAAATTTACACTTCCTACAATTTTATAAAAATATTTAAGTGATAATGGTACGTGACCAAATGGTTTAACTGCTTCATCTAGTTGAAGTAGTAATTCATTTACATTTGATAATGGAGCACAAAATGGTTTATCAGAATTACATTTATATTCTTTTTTAAAAAGATAGTTTTGTTGATTTAATTCGGAAAAAATAATATTCAAATTAGTTCTAACTGTTTTGAAAAAATGCTTTAAAATTTTGTCAATTTCAATAAAGTTATTTTCTTCAAAAGCTTGAACTCCCATATTCTGAATTTCTCTGAATATTAGTTTTTTTTCTCCATTTATATATCTTTCGTACAGATTCAAGATCTATGTGATTTTGTTATTATTCCTTAATCTCCCACTCCCCACTTTCATTCATCATCACCTTAATATTCCTTGCCTTCTCATCCACCAAATGCGCAGCAGGAACCAAACTCACTTCCACCGTTTTTTCATCAATCCATTTAGGCGTGTGCGGTTCCATTCCCCCTAAATTTTTCTCTAATAATTTTTTAAATCGCCCACCTGGAAAACCAAAGATTACGATTCTATTATTCGACTCACCTTCTGTATGATCTACCGTATCCGCATTAAAAGCGAGAATATGTTTGTTATCAGGAGAAGGTTTTGGGAAACCAGCTATCGTAGTTGCTTTTCCAGATTTATTATTAATTAATTGATGAGTGTTGCCATATTCATCATAAAGTTGCTCTACTAAGTAGTAGCCAATTTTGGGTAAATAATCCCAATACCTGTATATATATGCTTCCTCTGTGGAATCAGCAACATTATTTAATTCTACCCATTTACCAGTCAACAGCAAAAGTTTTAGTCCTTTGTCAGAAACCTGTACTCTTTTACTTTCTTTGGATAATTGTTTTGCTCTAGTTTTTTCAAAACAAGTATGCGCTCTTTCATTTCGACCACTTTTCCATAGTTCAAAACAAGCATCATAGGCACTCGGATTAGCATCCACCACAGGTTCGTAAAATTTTACAGCACCTCCAAAGACCCATCCTATTTTCCCATTTTCAGTTTTAATTTTAAGCCAAGGCTCATTAAAAAGAGTCCCCCTCAAATTAATTCGATCTTTAAAATCTGTTTTTTCATTCATATAAACGAAAGAAGTTCCTTCTTTTACTTCTGCTACAATCTCACTTTTAGTAGACGGTTGCTCCCTAATTCGGAGTTTGTCCACCCATGCATATAGGATAGTTTCTTTTTCTTTTTGTGGAATTTCAGTAACTTCAGTAGTTTCGGCAGCAGAAATAGATTCTGTTTGTTGGGTGCTTTCGGAGGAGTTTGTATTTTTACAAGAGAATGTGAACCCTACGAAAGTTAAAAAAACAATAAATAGGATTTTTTTCATATGTGATAATATTTAAAAATTCGTTTTGTGTGTTAATTTATTTTAATATAAAAATACAAAATTAAACTTATCACATTAGTAAGCAACCTTTTTTTTAATTATTGACTCGGACTCTAAAATAATTTTGAATTTTAAATGATGAAATTTGAATGTGTCGAATGTATTGTGACACACGTTTTTTTGATCCATTCAAAATTCAAAATTTATCATTCAAAATTATAATGAGGCTACGAGCGATACAAATTGTGCCATAATGAGAACCAGTATTTTGCTAGTTTTTATAATTATTTTTTCCCAATTCGCCTGCGGACAGACACGGACCGAAGAACAGGATTGGGTAGTATTGAGATATATTGATCGCTATAAAGATATTGCGATGGAAGAGATGATTCGTGCAGGAGTCCCTGCGAGTATCAAGTTAGGTCAAGCCGTATTGGAAAGTAATGCAGGCCGAAGTGATCTTGCTCGAAAAGCTAGAAATCATTTTGGATTAAAATGTGGAAGCAATTGGGATGGCGAAACCTATGCACATAAAGATGATGACTATGATGAGTATGGAAATTTGATTAAGTCTTGTTTTCGAAAATTTGATAGTGCCAAAAGATCTTTTTACGGTCACTCGGAATTTTTGCAAAAAGCAAGATATCGGTTTTTGTTTACAGATTTGAATCCACAAGATTATGAATCATGGGCGCATGGGTTAAAGACTGCAGGTTATGCTACTAATCCTCAATATGCTACCATTTTGATCGGAATCATTCGTAAGTATGAATTATATCGATATGATAAACTGGCAATAGAGGGACTTGAAATGGAACCCGTCGATCCTATCGTAGCGGTGGCTACTACTGGAACTATAAGCCGTAACAATGACTTGCGAATGGTGTTTGCAGCAGCAGATCAAACTCCTTCCGAAATAGCAAATCAGTATCGTGTTAAATTAAAATGTCTTAGAAAGTATAATGAACGACTAGGAGGTGATAGTCGAAAATTGGATCAAGGGGAAAAAATCTATTTGCAGAAGAAGCGACGTAGCTGGAGAGGTAGAGAAAAATATCACCTCGTCAAAGAGGGTGAAACGATGTACCAAATTTCTCAACAATACGGAATTCGTTTATCACAAATCTATCGAAAAAATAGAATGGAAAAAGGAACGCAACCAGCGATAGGTGAGCAAGTGAAAATTAGAGGTTGGAGAATTAAATCTAAAAATAAACCTCAATTAAGAGATGCTAGTTTAGATGAGAATGAAAATGTTGCAAGTACTGGCAACTCTAATAATACTAATGACGACGAATTTTTATTTGAAGAAGATCAAGTGGAAGTTTATCATTTGGTAGTAAAAGGAGATACGTTGTATAGTTTGGCATTACGCTATGACATTACCGTTCAAACATTGAAAAAATTAAATAATTTTTCTGAAAATGAAAATACAATTAGTCTGGGGCAACGATTGAGAGTTAAATAAGTCTTTTATTAGAAAAGTGAGGAGTGATGAATTCTTGATTTTCATCACTCCTCATTTATAGTTTATTACGCTAAAAAAAACTTCTGTTTCGAAAATAAAATTTTAAAATAAATATGAAAAAAACTGTACTGCTTTTTGTAACAATGTTTTTACTAACTGGAGTTTCGATCGCACAAAGTCGAGCTTATAGTGTAAAAGGAGGATTAACCATTGGAACCCAACAATGGGAAGGGATAGATAGAGATCCTTTGTTTTCTTACCATGGAGCTGCTTCGATAGAATCTGTTCCAGAGGATAATTCATTTGCATTATTTGCACAACTAGGTTACCATGTAAAAGGTAGCGCGTGGCGAAATACATTTTTTAGTGGTCCTACAGGGAACATCTCTGTATCGACTCAAAAGTTTGAATATAAAAATGTATCTCTATTGTTAGGGTTTAAAAGAAATTTTTTGGAACGGACTAATTCCAATGTTTATTATTTAATGGGAGTAAGAGGAGACTATACTGTCGGCACTAATTTAGATGAATATGTAGCATTCAATGAATTTAATAATGCTCCTGTTTATCCATTTGATGAGGCAGTTCGGAAATGGAATTATGGAGTAACCGTAGGGGCAGGAGTTGAATTTCCTTTTGCAGAATATGTTAGTGGAATTCTTGAAATATCTATCAGTCCTGATTTTTCAGATCAATATCGTCAAGGTGCATTTTCTGCTTCAGTAATTCAAAATGGTTCATCAGTTCTTCGATCTTTTCCAGAGCGAAAAATTAGGAACTTGGTTTTAGAAATTTCTGTAGGATTTAGATTTTTACATAAAATAGAATATATAGATTAGCTTGTAATTGGTGATTGGTAAATCGTGATTTGTTGTTGACTAGTCACGATTTACCAATCACCAATTACCATCAAAAATGCTAAAAAAATACTTCCATATCTTTCTACTCTTTACCCTTTTTTCAACCCATGTCAAAGGGCAAATCATTGATTATTCCACTTACAATAAAGGCATTGAATTAAAATCTCAAGGTGATTATTCGAATGCCATTTTATCCTTTGGAACATTTCTCCAACAATATCCTTCCGAATATCCTACTGCCTATTTTCAAAGAGGTAAAACTCATCTTCTTCTCCAACAATATGAACAGGCGATTCAAGATTTGGAAAAGGTGATTCAATTGGATGCTACTCATAAAGATGCACCTTATGTATTAGGCAAAATATTTTTTCAATTAAAAAAATATCCTGAAGCCTTAAAATATTTGACGGTTTCCATCCAATTAAATCCTAGTCATGCATTATCTTATAATGACCGAGGTTTAGTCAAATGTCAAATGCGAAGATTTGATGAGGCATTAAATGATTTTTATCAAGCCACTCAAATTGATCCAACTTTTGCAATGGCTCATAACAATGCTGGTGCAGCACGATATTTTAAACAAGATATTGCCAAACCAACCTCTAAAGATTTACGCAAAGCGAAAGGTTGGTTTACAAAAGCCATTCAAAAAGATCCCTCTTTAGCATTGGCATATCGTAATCGAGGAACGATGCATATTTTAACCCATGAAAATGAAAAAGCATTGTTAGATTTAAAAAAAGCACAAAAATTGAACACTCATGACGCAATGATTGTATTTTACTTAGGAGTAGTTTATGCGGATCAATTGAAAACTCAAAAAGCATTTGATACTTTTAGACAATCATTGGAAATGAATCCGCAATTGACATTTGCTCATGAAGAAATGGGAAATCTTTATAAAGAAACACGTCAATATGATCTTGCGATTTATCAATATTATCAAGCTCAGATTGTGAGACCTTCAACAGGAGATTTATATAAAGGACTCTTAGATTATCGTTCTGCGTTAGTTTTTGCGGAGCAAAAAAATACGAATAAGATGTATGAGTCTTTGGAAAAAGCAAAAGAGAGAGGTGCTTTTAATGACCAACAACTTTATCGGGATTTTCAAAAAGCAAAAGAGTTTAAACCATTCCGATTAGATAAACCTTTTAAACGTTTTCAAAAATCATTACTCAAAATCAAAAAGAATAATAAATTTTTAAATCCTGATTTGGGATGGTTTCGGATGCGGAGGTAAGAAAATCAAAATCAAAAGAGTGTAAAAAAAATTGGGGGCATAGATTTTATTCAAAAGTCACACATTTTCTTTGGGAACACCCCTTGTCATTCCGAGCGAAGTCGAGTCTTTTGTCATTCCGAGCGAGGCACGAGTCGAGGAATAGGCAGTTCCGCCACATTTTCAATTTCGAGCGAGGCACGAGCCGAGAAATCTTATTTATCACTTGGATGTATTTGATTTCCTCTATTCTTACAATACTCTTTTAGTTTTCAGATTATATCCTTTAAGTGCTTTTTAAGATTTCTCGACTCGTTCCTCGCTCGAAATTGGAAACATTGTGGTATTATCTATTCCTCGACTCGTGCCTCGCTCGGAATGACAAAAGACTCGACTTCGCTCGGAATGACAGTGTTCAATATTTAAAAAGAATGACACCCGATTTGTTTCACACTCCAATCAAAATCAAAAATCGAATATCGTGTTTTCACCGTTTATAGTTTTTGATTTTGATTGACATTTTGATTTTGATTAAAAACCCTTTTTCAACTCAATGATATTTACATTTTACATTTCAATAACTTACCTTTGCACCTTAAAAATTTTCACTTTGAATATTGAACGGAAATTAATTTTTTCTCGTTATTCAAAATTCAAAATTATTCATTCAGAATTAGTTTAATTATGTCAGCAGAGATCTTCGAAAAAGTAAATCAGTTAAAGTCAGAAATAGAAACGGCAAGTCCTTCTAACAAAGAAGAGATTGAAAAATTCCGTATTCAGTTTGTAGGTTCTAAAAATGTTTTGAAGCCATTATTTGGAGAAATTCGAAATGTAGAAAATGAACGTAAAAAAGAATACGGGCAATTAGTCAATGCCGTAAAACAAGCTGCCGAGCAAAAGTTTCAAGCCTTGAAGGACGCAGCTGAATCTACGGCAGAAGAAGCGAGTAGTCAAGACTTGGATTTGACCGCACCACCTGAGCCGATGACTTTGGGAGCACATCATCCAGTAACGATTACGATGAATCATATTATTGATGTATTTTCTAGAATTGGATTTGTAGTAGCAGAGGAGCGAGAGATTGAAGATGACTGGCATAACTTTACTGCAATGAATACGCCTGAGGATCATCCTGCACGAGATATGCAAGATACTTTTTATTTGAAAAATAGTATCCAGATGTTGTTACGAACACATACGTCATCAGTACAATCAAGGGTGATGACTCGCCAACAACCACCGATTCGAATTATCGCACCAGGACGAGTATATCGAAATGAAACAATCTCTGCACGTTCGCATTGTCAGTTCCATCAGGTTGAAGGATTGTATGTGGATGAAAATGTTTCTTTTGCGGATATGAAGCAAACCTTGCTTTACTTTGCGAAGGAAGTTTATGGAGCAGATACCGATATTCGATTACGTCCAAGTTATTTCCCTTTTACGGAGCCAAGTGCCGAAATGGATGTTTGGCTAGGAACCGATACCGATAAAAATAAAAAATTAACCAAAGGAACGGGATGGTTGGAAGTTTTAGGATGTGGAATGGTTGATCCGAATGTTTTGGAAAATTGTGGTATTGATTCGACTAAATATTCAGGCTTTGCATTTGGAATTGGAATCGAAAGATCTGCAATGCAAAAGTATGATATAGGTGATATTCGACTTCTTTTTGAAAATGATGTTCGATTTTTAAAGCAATTCACCTCTGCGATTTAGGAAGACGGTTGACGGTCGTTCGCTTCGCATCACTTGACGACTGACGGACGCTGCGCTGACGGATTCACAATTCGTAGACCGTCAAGCGCAGCGTCCGTCAGTCGTCAAGTGATGCGAAGCGAACGACCGTCAACCGTCTTCCCGTCCGTTAAAATATATTTAAAATGAAGAAGGAAGCGATACTTTGCTTCCTTTTTTACGTTTATAGCATAGAGTTTGGAGTGTAATAGTAGGAATTAAGATCGGAAGGCAAATTTTTTATAAGTAACCTAAATTATGAAGCGGATTATAATATTATTGACAATTTTTTCTTTTATATCTATTGGCTTAAATGCCCAAGGTGAAGGAGCCAAAGAAGAAAAAGTAACGATAGAAGGCCACGTTTTTACTGCGTATATTACTGGAAATGATACCATAATTATGGCCGATTTGGATAATATATCGATATCATCGCCTAAAAAATTTAAAAACCATGAAGACCGTCGGCGCTATCGAAAATATCGATATTACGGTGCAAAAGTTTATCCCTATGCTTTAAAAGCAATTAGAATATTTAAAGATGTAGAGGAAAAAACGGAAGGGATGGGTAGAAGAAAAAAGAAAAGATATTTAAGAAAAAAATATAAACAACTTAAAAGAGAGTTTAAAAAACCTTTGAAAAATCTTACCAAAACTCAAGGTATGCTGTTGATCAAAATGATTGAAAAGGAATTAAATACTCCATTTTATGATTTGATGAAAGGTATGCGTGGAGGATTTACAGCTTCTTATTGGCATCAAATGGGGAAATTCTATAATTATAATCTAAAAGAAGGATATCACGAAGGGGAAGATCCTATTCTAGATGTGGTGCTTAATGATTTTGACATTTCTTATAAGAAGTAAGACGGACGCTTTGCTTGACGGTCGTTTGCTTCGCATCACTTGACGACTGACGGACGCTGCGCTTGACGGATTCACAATTCGTAGACCGTCAAGCGCAGCGTCCGTCAGTCGTCAAGTGACGCGAAGCGAACGACCGTCAAGCAAAGCGTCCGTCCTAGAATATTTCCTAAAATTGGATTACTTTTGTTGCGCTTAAAAAAGACAACGAAATATGACAGATTACAGTAATCCAGAATTGATTTTAGATGAAAATATAGAATTGGATGCCAATCCAATTAGTTGGAAAAGTCCTTCCAATTTAGCTTTAGTAAAATATTGGGGAAAATATGGACGACAACTTCCTCGAAATCCTTCCATAAGTTTTACACTTAACAAAGCTTTTACAGAAACAAATTTAGAGTATCGAAAGAAGACAGCTGCTACTGAAGGAGTACAGTTAGATTTCTTTTTTGAAAAAAAAGAGAACGAAGATTTCCGAAATAAAATACTCAAATTTTTAGAGAGTATTGATGATATCTTTCCTTTTTTAAAAGAATTACATCTTACCATACATTCTTATAATTCATTTCCACATTCAACTGGAATTGCTTCCTCAGCTTCTGCAATGAGTGCGTTAGCTTTGTGTCTTTGTACACTTGAAAATGATTTATTTGGAACCTTGGGAAATGAAAAAGAATTTTACCAAAAAGCATCTTTTATTGCTCGACTAGGGTCGGGGAGTGCAAGTCGGTCGGTTTATCCACATTTAGCAATTTGGGGATCATCGGAAGTTGCAGAAGGTTCTTCTAATCATTATGCGATTCCTTGGAGTGATCAAGTGCATCCTATTTTTAAAACTTTTCACGATACCATATTGATTGCAGATCGAAAAGAGAAAAGTGTGAGTAGTCGAGCTGGACATGGCTTAATGGAAGGAAATATTTTTGCACAAAATCGTTATGACCAAGCGAATGAACGATTTGAAAAACTATTGTTAGCACTTAAAAATGGTGATCTTGATACTTTTGGAAAGATAACTGAAAATGAAGCACTTACTCTTCATGCCTTGATGATGACTTCTGAACCGTCTTATATTTTGATGCGTCCGAATACCTTAGTGATGATAGAAAAAATAAGAGCCTATCGAGCTGAAACTCAACAACCACTTTATTTTAGTCTTGATGCTGGCCCTAATATTCATCTTCTTTTTCCTGATAATATTAAAGAAGATGTGTTTGAATTTATTAAAAAAGAAATGGAACCGCATTGTGAAAATGGAGAATGGATTGCGGATGTGGTAGGTATGGGAGCGGAGAGAATTTAAGTAGTTATCGAATGCCTTCAAGGTATCCGATAACTGACTCAACAAAATCAAGCTACCTTCTTTTGATCTGGATTTACATATTCAGAGTAAGTCTTTCCTTCCGATAATGCATTCATCCAATCTTCAAAAAGGAAATATTGCATCAATCTTAAGTAATCATCATCAGGATGTTCACTTGCAATTTTTTTAAGTGTTACTACTTGCTCTTTAACATTTTTCTTAGGGTCTAAAATGTTTGAGAAGAATTTTAAAATTTCTTTATAAAAAGGAGTACCGTATTTAGGTTCTCTTTTGATCTTCCTTTTTTTAGCAGTCAATAGATTTTGTAAAATATCAAAATCTTTACTCTCAAAATGGCTTATCAAATCAATGGTTTCATAGAAATAATTGAAAGCTTTTCCTATTCCTTTCTTCTTAAATAGTCGCCGTAGATAATATTGAACCTGTGTATGATTACCAATCGATAGGTGAGTCCTCATTAATGATAGATAAGAGAAAACGACACTTCTTTCCTGTTCATCTCCATATAAATTGACTGTTTCTAAAATAACAGGTTCTAAGTCATTGACGATATAAGAATAATTTTTTTGTTTGAGATGAAAAACAATTTCCATAACATGAACTAAAATCATCTTTCGTTTAAAGAAAGGAAATCGTTTGGTAAATGCCTTAATTTTTTTGAGCGTTTCATTAAATTCATCAGAGCGATTATCCCTCATGCAGCAGTTGGCAAAATTAAAACAAGAAGACCAATATTTATTTGGATTACTATCAACGAAGAACGTATTATTTTGAAAAAGCTCAAGAATATCTTTTTTATGTTGATACTCTTTTTTTATATTTTTAGTGCTGTGATATAAATGCCCTAATGCGGAATGAGCATAATAAGTCTCTTTCAATGCATCTTTCGAATCTAGCTTGTCGGCTAAATTTTTCATTAAAAACGACTCATGCTTTTTGACCTCAGTATTGTTAATTTTAGCTTTAGCAACCTCTCCAGCATTAAGACTTAATTCGTGATTAATCTTTTTAAGTTTAAGTATATCCAAGATTTTAGTAGAGGAATAGATGGTATTATCGAGTAACTCTAAGCTTTCATTTTTTACATTAATTTCATAAAAAGCTTTAAAGCGATATTCTAAATTAATAATTGTAATAAGTTGTGTAAATTCCTCATGTTTCAAACATAATTTTTTAGTCTTTTGTAATTTTTTATAAGCCTGAGTATAAAGGCATTTTTCAGTCAAAATTTCGACCTCTTCAAGGTTTTGACGGATAATACTATTAATGGATTTTTTATAACGAAAAGAAGAAAGACTTTTGAGTAGAAGGTCAGAAAGCATGATTTTATACACCTTAAGATTCTTACTTAGTTTAGAATCTTTGAAATGTGTTTTAACATCTTCCTCATCATAGGCTTTCATACCATTGATGTAGTTAAAAAGTTCAGTAACTAAACTTTTTTCCGAGGAAAAGTGAATTTTAAAATAACGTTTTTCTGCCGCAGTCATCGCTTGGACAAGCTTAAAAATATCGTCAGTTGGTGTTTTCATATAAAAGGTAGACTCCCCAAAAAGGTGTTGTTCAGGTTAAATAATTTATTAAAGATTCGTTTGTAAGTGGTTAATAACGACCACTTACAGGCATATGCAGAATGATCAACATAGGTTAACTCTACATACAAAGTATTTTGAATCTATTTTGAAATTATTACGGTGTAAAAAATTGAAAGAGTAAACTTAAAAGCACGTGTTTGTAAATGCTTTTTAACTTTTTGGAAAGTGTTCTACAGTAAGAATACAAAACTATGAAAAATAAAATGAAAATTCTAACCTAGTAGTGATAAATGAATGACAAACTTAATTTAATATTTGCTAATATAAAGAACACATTATTAGAGGGTTTTATATGTAAAAATATTTAATGTGTTTTGTTTTATCTAATAGATGCAATTGCAAAAACAGCAACTGCAATGATTAACCCATACATAAATATACTATAACAGTATCGGAGATATTTATATTTTTTTGCTAAAACAATCCCTAAAAAATAAAGATCTCTAGTCATCGTGCTATATAAAAAATCAGAATCTTTTATCATTTCAGTCATTCCCCAGTCAAAATCATCTAGCTTCATATTATAAAAATTTCCGAAGAACAAAAGGTTAGATTTTTTATTGAGAATATCTTGGCGAGTAACTTTTCCTTCAGTAATCTTTGGACGTGTAGATAATGTTGCAAAAATAATCGATCCCAAACAAACCGTTAAAAGAACAACGGTAGGAATTATTAATTCTGGATTAGAATCAAAACTAGGAACTAAGGTAGAAATCGTGATAGAAATAATAATCGCATTGATACTTAACATGATATTTGCTTTGTTATCAGCGATAGAACTTAAATTGACGTGAGTACGATAGGCTGTTCGGTACATCGTTTCTACTCCACGTCCAAGTTTGAGTTGACTGATCTCACTTGTATTTTGGATGGCAAGATGAGAGACATCCTTTTTATCCTTACTCTTATTTTTAGATTTAGATTTAGATTTTGATCTTTTCTTTTTCTTCTTTTCTTGCGCTGCAATTTCCTTCATGCTCAGTACTTTGCTCTCAGGGTGTAGTCTTGATTTAAGTTTATTAAGTTGGCGAATATGTTTTTTCTTACGAGCATCAAAAAGATCTTTCGCCTTCTCGGTATGGTATTGTTGCTGAGTAATAAAATCTAATTCAAAATCAATCCAATCTGGTTCTGACATCATATGATTTTTGGTAAGTGTCAGTTCCTGTCGAATTCGACCGCAGCGTTCCCAATAGGTTTTTTTTCCTAAATGACTCATATCAGAATCACATAAAATTTGTTCTAATAAATTATTAGGACTCTGTGGCATTTTGGTTGCCAAAATACAATCTTGAATTGTTGAAATATCTTTCTCTTCAAAATTATGTTTTTCTAAAAATTCTTTAGCGTAGTGAGCACTTCGTTTTTCGTGATCGATAGGCCCCTTGTCATATCCCATATCATGAAACCATGCCGAAAGTAGCAGTAACTCCATTTCCTTAGAATGTAGATGATGTACCTCTCCTAATTCTTGAGCAGCAGCTACCACATCCAATGTATGTTGAATGTTATGATAAGCAAAATTTTCATGAACTTGCTCGGTGATAAAATTAGTAACGTAGGCTTCCACCTCCATCAAAAGCGCATTGACTACTTCCATATTTTGTGGATTATTAAATGAATCCGTAAAATATGAATTTTTTTTATCGTTACCTAGGCAGAAGAAGAGGTTTTTATGAGGTCAATAATTTGATGTGCTCATAGTTTTTAATTTTTGGGTAAAAAATCCTTTCGTTCTCCTTGTGCTAAAGTCATAAGTGTAAAATATCCTAACAATAAAAACACGGATACGACTATTGCAAGCCCTAAAGTTTGAGGATTGGTAATAATATTCAAAATATCTGCAAAAAGAGAAAGAGGATTGGTCACGATATCCCAACTATTCCAACGCTGAAATCGACCAAGGTAAATTCCAAAACTACAAAGCAACAATAAAATAATGCTGATAAAATAGACTGAAATTTTTGAGAAAAAATTTCTTAAAAACTGTTGTACCTCCAGTAAAGAAAGATACCCTAAAATTAATCCTGTCCATGCGTAAGATAAAAACAACATCATGTCATACCATAGTGGAATACCTATTCTCTTTTTCAAGTGTAAAAAATCAGTTAAAATGTAAGGGGCATTAGGGAAAAATAATAACCAAAAAAACAATACTCCTACAATTATAATTTTTGAATTATATTTTTTATAAAAATAGGGTAGTGATAAGGCTACCAAATAGGGAATCCATGCTAAAAATAAATTCCAATTTAAAAAGAAGAAAGTCTGGCTTCCGCGGTAGAAACATAAATCACGAATGCTACTAATCTTTCCATAATCGAAATTGAGATACTCCAATCGAAATACAAAAAGTAAAAAACTAAACAATGTACTTACGCTTAGAATTATAAACAACCTAAACTGTTGTTCACTTTTAAATGTTGATTTAATTTTTTTTAAATAAGTCATCTGTAATTAATATTTAAATTGATGAGTAATGGCTAAACCTACAGTATAGGCAATCCATGTGGTCTGATAATTTCTATCCCAGTCAAAGAAGCTCCTATCATTTTCAGGAGTTATATTGACAGTTGCATCATTGATCAGACGGGTATGAGAAAAATATGCTTGTGAAGAAATTCCAATTTTTGTGGTTGGATTTATAGTATAAAAAATTTCAAATTTTGGCATCCAACCCAAATCATGTTTAGTGTAACTGACCG
>Ga0114957_1003683_pt1 | contig 13625 bp, 12 predicted proteins | sample BantaG_FD_87175 | JGI IMG/M metagenome (GOLD analysis project Ga0114957, IMG submission 87175) | Marine algal microbial communities from Bantry Bay, Ireland - BantryBay_4 metaG | ecosystem: Host-associated > Algae > Red algae > Unclassified | place: Bantry Bay, Ireland | collected 2014-11-21 | reverse complement strand
CGTCATGGGCGCACTGGCTGGCTTTTGGTCTTTCCCTTTCAGGGGTAATGGCCATTTTTGTGCTGTCCGCTATGGCGGGACTGCGAGATGACTTCCAATTTTTTCCACCGCCTGGCAAACAGAGCTGGCAACATAAAACCTTTCTCGTTTTGTTTCGGGTTTTTCTTTATCCGTTGATTGCATTGACAGTTCTCGTTTTCGAACCTCCCGAACAGAAAAGTTTAGTTTGGTTATATGCGTTTGGTAGCCTGTTGATCCTCATTGGGTTTGGCATGGCGTTCAAAATTACATTTCAAATGGGATGGCGAAATGCCTTCGGTGAAAAACGCGGACTTGTGACCTCAGGTTGGTTTTCGAGAAGCCGTAACCCGGTTTATGTCTTCACATGGCTTGGCTTGATAGGCTGGGCGCTAATTGCTCAATCCTTTCTCGTAACCGCTTTATTGTTGGCGTGGGCGTTACTCTATATTTTTGCGCCCATGTTCGAAGAGCCATGGCTGGAAAAACAATACGGGAATACTTACCGTGAATATAAAAGAAATGTCCCTAGATTCTTCTAATACAAAATAAGAACAAAAAGTTCTTCTCCCAAGTATATATCTAGATAATTTTTACCGGCTTAAGGAACCCGACTTAGCGCTAAATTCGGTTTATTTGGATAGCTAGCTTTCGTCCGCTATGCCCCCCATGCTGAAGTAACGATGATCCTCAAAAGGGACATAAGCTAGTGCCCTAAAGTGAGTGAGGTGACCCACTGAAAGTAGAATTTTGCACAAACTGGCCGCGGGCTTCGTTGGTTTTAACTAGATGTTTCTCTTGACAATACAATTTACAGTTGTTATATTATAACAACCGAATAAACGGTAATTACAACGAGGATATTGTTATGAAAACAGACTTATTATTTTTATTACGCGGAAAAAGAAAAACTATGTCGCAACTGGCAAAGGAAATTCGAGAAAACAACGAAACAAGGAATTTCTCTGCTAAATATATTCGTAATTTAACCGGCTATGCAAAGTATCGAGAACTTACAACTATCGATATCGTTCGTAGGCTAAGAGATTGGTATGGACTTAATTGCATCTTTATGGACGGAAATAGAGTAATCCCAACTTGTGCAAACGGTTTTCCCGTTGAACCGATTTATCAGCATTATCGTATTATATTACTGCCGCTCATTCGCGAATAGATAGAAATTTATTGGGCGGAATTTGCAGTGGCAAACCCGCCCAGTTTCTTGCAACAACACCTCGTAACGGCTAATCGGCACCTGTTACAGACAGAATGGTTTCAAAATCCGACATTGTTTTTAAATTAACAAGTTTCGTTATTTTAAGAACTTTAAAATTGCATTGCCTAAAAATTGTCGGAGTTACAATAATAGCTAAGCCCCCTGAGCTGAAGTCACGATGTCATCATAACGGACTTTCAGGAATCTACCTTGTAATGAGTCCCGAACCCTTTCTATTTATATACCTATTGAACTGAAGACCTAGATATCTTCACAAAAGATCACCAAACCAAACACAAACAACTTCGTCATTTTGTGTTGTGGCTACCCTTGTCGATTTTCGGTGCAATGCTCATTCTAAACCTTTTGGACCCTCATAGCTTCCTTCAGTCTACTAATTATCCTCACAATTGGGACTTATTGATCTTTTGCAATGCCTTCGCTTTATCGGCTTTTATCTTCGTGCTCATCTGCATCTGGGCAGCTTTTCGCCATTAGGTCCAATCAAAATCGGCAGCAGAAATGCTAAGCCGCTTCTGTCAAGATGGAATTGGACTCTTATGCTTATCAGACCATAAGTTTGAGTTGGCAATTACCGCCAAGATACTTCAGATTAAAAAATATGTTAAATTCATAGGAGCGCGCTCTATGTGCGGTTAGACCATGATTGTAGAACGCCTTTCCTTATCTAATTTTCGATGTTTTGGAGCAAACGAAACCACAATTCAGTTTGCAGAAGATGTCACATCATTTATCGGCGGAAACGGTGCAGGCAAAACAGCGGCGCTCACCGCGCTTTCACGCCTATTTGGCATCTCAAAACACCAACGCAATATACAGAAATCAGATTTCCATATCGGCGCTGCGCAGCTTACCCTCACGGACGGCGCGCTCCTTTACATTGATGCCGTGCTGGCGTTCCCAGAGCTGGCGCAACTCGTCGCGCAAGCCAACAATGGAGAGCAAGCAGTCGGCGCGGCTCAAATTGCAGCGCCCGCTGTCGCAGAATTTTGGCGTCAAATGGCAGCCACAGAAGACGGGCAAACGCTAAAGGTTCGAATTCGCCTGCAGGCCTGCTGGAAAGATGACGGCACGCCGGACGGGGTAATTGAGGAAGAGATTAAATGGGTCTCTCGCCTCGATAATGATTTTGATTGGGAGAAGTGTTCTAAAGTTTCTGCAACGGATCGGGCTTCTGTTCAAATGATTTACATCCCTGCGATACGGCGCGCTGATGAACAGGTTAAAGCTCTCCTGGCAAGCCGTTTATGGAAGGCAGCAAAATGGTCTCAAGAGCTTAAAAATGTTGTCACAACGAGCGCAACAAATGTGCAAACGGCCCTGACTGGTGAAGCACCAGTCAGTTTTATTTTGGAGCGTTTGCAAAATCGCTGGTCTCAAGTTCATATGGCCGATACCGAAACTGAACCCGTGTTTCGCCTTATTGAAGACAGGTTTGAAAACCTCATCCGGCAGACAGAAATCAGGTTTCGTCCCGATGCCGCGGGTATGGAGCGTGAATTGTCCCGTTTGAGTGACGGACAAAAATCACTCTTCCATATTGCCTTAACCGCAGCGACCCTGGAGGTTGAGCGCGATGCTTTGGCTGCGGATCCTGCGGTTGCGCCATTTGATCAAGCAGCTTTGAAGCAAGTCCCTTTGACAATTTTGGCGATAGAAGAGCCAGAAAATTCATTATCGCCGTTTTTCCTGTCGCGTATTATGGATTTGGCAAGCGATATTGGCGCGATGCCAACGGCGCAGGTTCTGCTTGCCAGCCACAGCTCAAGTATTCTGTCACGTATAGAGCCGGAGAGTATTCGGTATTTCCGTCTCGATGGAACAACCGCGATGGCAAGCGTTCGCCCTTTAACACTGCCTCAAGGCGATCTTGCGGCACAAAACTATGTCAGGCTGGCAGTCAAAGCCTATCCGGAGCTATATTTTGCTCGCTTTGTTGTGCTTGCCGAAGGTGATTCAGAACAGCTCGTGTTGCCGAGACTAGCGAAAGCGAAAGGATTGCCGCTGGATAGAAGTTTCGTTCCGGTCGTCCCACTCGGCGGGCGCTACGTAGCCCATTTTTGGCGACTCCTTAACGATCTCGACATCCCTCATGCGACGCTCCTTGATCTCGATCTAGGCCGCAATACGGGCGGAGCCGCCCGTATTCGCAATATTTGCGAGGCCCTTGCCGAGATAAATAAATTTATGAACCAAACGGCGGCCTTTACTTTGATTGGAAGCATTACGAATGAACAATATATCGCAATGACAGACGCTGATTTTCAGCTTATTGATGGCGGCGCAGACCGCGCGGGGGATCAGTGGGTTTCAGCCCTGGAAGAATATGGCGTCTATTTTTCAGGGCCTATTGATCTTGATTTTGCTATGGCGAGAGCTTTTCCAGCGGCATACCAGATCGCTAGGCCCGGCGGACACGGCCCTGCTACGGACGCAGTCTCCATAGCTGCCCGCAAACAGACTGTCCTAAAAACGAATGGTAATCCCGCTCTTTACCCTAATACTTATGATTTGGATTTTGTCTGGTATGCCTATCACTTTATGCAGAGCAGCAAGCCAGCCAGCCATTTGTCGGCTTTGTCGCAATTGACAGATGCACAACTGCAAGCCAATTGCCCCACAACGCTGGCGCGGCTTATTACACAAATTGAACAAGTGCTTGGTATCGCTGGCCAATGACCTTTATTCAACCGCGAGACTGGACACCGCAAGGGATTGAAACACTTGAACCTGCTGCAATAGAAGCGCTGGGCCATTCAGATGTGAGCGTGTGCGTCACGGCCAGCGCGGGCGCAGGCAAGACAGAGTTTCTGGCACAGAAAGCGGCCTATCTTCTGCAAACAGGAATCTGCCGTGCGCCATACCGAATTTTGGCTATTAGCTTTAAGCGAGACGCGGCCAAAAATTTGGGTGAGCGCGTTCGTGAACGCTGCCCTGATGACATGGCCCGGCGTTTTGACTCCATGACATTTGATGCATTCACCAAAACCCTCGTTGACCGCTTTGGACCCGCCATTCCTGCGCCCTATACACCGTCCCCAGCCTATCAAATCAGTTTTCCGGGACGGCGGGATTGGGACGAGTTTTTGCGCGGGCAAGGAGCCCCTCAACTTTCCGGTCAATCACTCGCCACTCTAATCTCCAACGCATCATTGCCAATTGCCCATGCGGGACTGGCTCCGCATTGGAGGGATATTGTGGATGCTTGGTGGACAGACGCCTATCGTCATCCAAATGAGACGCGGCTTGCCTTTCCGATGTTAAATCGTCTTGCTGAATATCTTCTTCGCGTGCGTCCAAACTTATGCCAAGCTCTGCGCCTGACTTACCCTTTTATATTCTTAGATGAATTTCAGGATACAACTGAAGCCCAATATGAATTGCTGAAAACCGCTTTTTTGGGCAGCGGGGCAAAACTCACGGCTGTCGGCGACGATAAGCAGCGCATAATGGGCTGGGCCGGCGCAATGCCGGATGGGTTTGAGCGGATCGCAGCAGATTTTGAAACAGTGCCCGTGACCCTCCTGTCTAATTGGCGCTCTCATGAGGATTTGGTTCGAATTCAGCATGTGATTGCGCAGCAAATTGACGCCGGAACGCCGGAAATTGAGGCGAAAGCGGAACGCCGGATTGATGGCGATGTATCCGCGATTTGGACCTACCGCACCAAGGCAGACGAACAAAACGGTATCGCCGAGTGGATTGCGACTGAAGTCCAAAGCGAAATTGCCGAGCCGCATGAATTCGCGCTGCTTGTACGCATGCAAGCCGATAAGGTCGAAGACGCCTTCAAAGATTCTTTTACTATGAACGGATTAGTTCTGAGGAATGTTGCAAGAAGCGTTGGCGGAGTCGCGATCCAAGATATTTTGACCGAAGACCTCACGCGCGCAGTGCTTCCTCTGCTGAAGCTTGGCGCCACCGGAAAAGCCCCTGAGGCCTGGCAAAGCGCCGTTGAAACGCTGAGTGCTTTACGCGCTGTGGAAGCTGACGATGAGATCGGCGGTGAAGCAATTCGTACGGACTTAGAGACATGCATTGGTGCAATGAGAACTGCCATGCAAACTCAGCCTGATATGCCAAACTGCGAACGTATATTTGATGTTGCGATAAACTGTCTGGACGAGCGCAGTTTACGAAATGCGGTTCCAAGCTATGCGCGCGACCTGGACTATAATCGTATCAAGACAGGTTTCATGGCGTTGTTACAGGAGAGCGTAGAGGGGTCACAGAACTGGGCCGAAGCTCTGGATCGATTTGAAGGCATTGGTCAGGTTCCGCTTATGACGGTTCACAAAAGTAAAGGCTTGGAATTTCACACCATGATTTTTCTAGGGCTTGACGGACAAAGCTGGTGGAGCCTCAAACCGGATACGGATGAGATGAAGTCGTTTTTCGTTGCCTTTACCCGGGCAATGCAGCGCGCCTTTTTCACACGATGCGATGCGCGGGGCCGGTCTATCGCCTGGTTAGAGGCCATACTTGAGCCAGCAGGTGTCGCCACTCTTGAGGGTCCATGTTGACAGTCGCAGTATTAGTTTAAAATGTCGGATTTTGAGAATTCTCTCTGGAGTTTGACGTGAATCGCAATTGAGCACTTTATTTGTAATGGGCACTGGCAGGTAAATGGGTTAGGAAGCTTTATGATAACACGCGGACACTACATCGGACATATTGTCGATGACTTGACGTCGATCGCGGAGCAAGTTCAGACTCGTTGCGCTTTAAAATTATATGATTTGCCCCTGCATTTAGAAAACTTTTACAAGGACCTTCTCTCAATCCTTTTGGATATTAATTTGAAGAATTTGAATGAGGAGCAAAGCAACGCCCCCGGCCTTGATTTAGGAGATAAAAGAAGTGGTGACGCCTTTCAAATCACCGCGACAAAAACAGGGCAGAAGATAAACAAAACGCTCAAGGCGGTTACAGATAAACAAGTTGGAGACTACCCCAACATCCGCATGTTGATTGTAATTCGGAAGCAAACCTCTTACAAAAAATTAGATAAAGTGCAGATGAAGCGGTGCGGTTTCAGCAAGGACGATATATGGGACTTTCAAGATGTCTGCGCCAAACTTGTCACGGCAGATATTTCTAAGCTCGAACGTATCCACGATCTTTGTAATCGCGAAACAGCGCGCGTTCGCATAGAGCTGGAAATCCCGAACAAGGACGGCGTGTTTCCGACAAATATCGCGGATCTCGCGGAGCGCATCCCTGTGCCGCGCATCGGTGATGGCAAGGCGTTTTATAAATTCATCACAGAGGCGTCGGGAGAGGAAGAATTATCACCGAAAGAAATTAGTGATTATCTCAAAATATTAAGCGGCAAGCTCTCGCGCCTGCCGCGTGTTACACGCGATGCTTTTGCCCTTATGTTGGATCGCCGAGATGGTCCCATCGGAAACAACTGGGGGGATGGTATCTGGGTGAATGCCGATAAGCTCGCCCGAATTTTCCCGTCCTATGATATTGATGGTGACATCAGGATTCTTCGCGAAGACGGGTTCATGGATTATGATGAACCAGAGCATCGCAATATTAGTGGGCGGTTTCGGTTCTATCTTCCAGATGAACCTCATTATTTCTTGATGTCTCTGTTAGATTTTTGCCGTCAAACTGGGATGGCACTCACAAAGCCTCTCGTGGCCCTTGATTTCGGAGATTTTTGACTCAAATACGCTAGAATATTTTTACTTCCCCCGTCAGGGGGGCTTAATGCTGGGGGCGAAATAACACCATAAGCCTTACGCTTCCTTCTTATTCTATCGATATTCGCCTGTCAGCAGGGTATATGCCCATACTATGTGTAATTAGCTGCTCACCTTGTTACCGCTCCTGACCCGAATCGGGGGAATCTGAGCGGTATGATATTTACCGCCGTATTGAGAGCCAAGGCAATCCATGTGTTCAAAATTTAAACCCAATCTGCAAGGTATTCAATAAAGTTAAATTCGGGAAATCTTGATTTAAAGCTATTAAGGTCACGTGTGTCTTTGATTGCCACTTCTTCAATATGTTCCGTAGATATTTTTCCAAAAACTAAAACCTCTGCATCGGCGTGAGTTGTCCAGCTAGAGGGCATAGGCGTTCCATCTTTCAAATTACGAGCATCATCGCCAGAAAACATCTCTTCAAACCTATCTGACCACTGCCAGTGCCTCATGGATTGGTATTTAAACTCACTCTTGGCGGCATTTCGTGGGTAAAAGGCGCAGGGGTGGCTAAGAATGACTTCTACGGACACAACTATGATTGCGGCATCTCGGTAACCCTTCTGAATCCTGCGCATGTGCTCAAGGTTTGGCTCTTGAACTGAAAAACATGACGCATCAACATTTCCGTCAAACCGATGTGGGTCAGTTATATATCCATTCACCGTCGAGCTTTCCTCTATGTCCTTTCGAGGCCAAATTCCGTTGATTAAAATATTTTCAAGGTTCTCAATCGGCGTGCAGTGAATAAAGTGATCAATATTTCTATTTTTCAGTATTCGTCTCAGGTGCTCACGTCTCTTAGAGTGCATTTTAACTGACCTTGATCTTCATGTAGCGTGAAATCTATGCTCTAAGCTTTTGTACTTTGGCAAAACCTATAACACGGATTAACGGCCTATAAAACTCAACTCTATAAGCAGTATTCTATGCGGACATATAGGAATATGTATTTAGCTCGCAAAATAGAGAAAAATGCTGTATATCGTGCTTATAGCGCCATGCTGAGGCTGAATTTATGAGGACATAGAAGCGGACATGAAAGCGGACATAGATAGAGGTGAAGCGGTATCGTTGATGGAGCCGCTGCTGATTAATAGCACGTCCAAGCATTACGGACCGCTCGCGGATTTGGCTGTGGAGCTTTCAGCCAAATCGACGGGTTTGAAGCGTAGCTTGCCCCCGCCAATTGTTTCCGCGCTTTCAGACCTCGTCCGCGCCATGAATTGTTATTACAGCAATTTGATCGAAGGGCATGATACCCATCCTGTTGATATTGAGCGGGCTCTGAATGAAGATTACAGTGCGGACCCTGAGAAGCGCGACCTGCAATTAGAAGCGCGCGCGCACATTCATGTTCAAAAGTGGATTGATGAGGGCGGCCTTAAAGATCACGCTTTAACGAGCGCAGGCATATTGGAAACGCATGAACGCTTTTGCGCCCTTTTGCCGGATGAATTATTATGGGTGGAATATCCTGATACGGGTGAGCGGGTAAAAGTCATTCCCGGTGAATACCGAAAGCGTGATGTTCAAATTGGAAAACACATTGCCATCAGCCCCGCAGTCGTGCCGAACTTTATGACACGCTTTGAGACTGCGTTTGCGGCGCGCGGCAAAGTGGATGCCATTTTGTCATCTGCGAGCGCCCATCATCGCATGCTATGGATACATCCCTTTTTAGATGGAAATGGCCGCGTCGCGCGGCTTATGTCCTACGCTGTTTTACATGACGCTATCGAAACAGGTGGACTGTGGTCGATTGCGCGCGGGCTAGCGCGTAATGTCAAAGCGTATAAAGGCCACTTGGCAGCTTGTGATTTGCCGCGCCGAAATGACTTGGATGGACGCGGTAATCTGAGTGAAGAGGAGTTGGCTAAATTTGTATTTTTCTTTCTGCAAACCTGCATTGACCAAGTGGACTTTATGGAGAGCCTGATGCAGCCCAGCCGCCTGAGAGACCGTATCCGCATATGGGCAGAAGAAGAAATTAGAGCCGATGAATTGCCGCCTAAATCAACCTTGGTCTTAGATGCTTTGCTCTATCGAGGCGAAATTGAACGCGGCGAACTTCCAGAAATTTTAGGGGTTACTTCACGTCATGCAAGGCGTGTCTCATCGGTATTGCTGGAAAAGGGGGTGCTGACATCAACGGGCGTGAGAGCGCCCTTACGCTTGGCGTTTCCTGCGACTTTAGCGGGACGCTGGATGCCGGGCTTGTTCCCTGAGCAGATATAAAAACACCGCCTGAATATAGTCTGTAGAAGGCTTTGCTGGCCTAAGTTACGTCATCGTAGCGTTGCGCTTTTCAACCACTATTACTCTTCGCTTTGACTTGAGTATTCAAAGGCTTCAGCCTATCCTGTGCCCGCACGCCTGCCAAATCAGCGTGTGGAGTTCACCAGCTCCCTGTGAAGTAAGACGGCCCCTTTGGGCGCGTCCTATTTTTGCGTGTCTCCGGTTTCGGCCGGAGGGCGTAGGAATGTCCAAGGCTTGCCCAAACACTACGCTCGGGTAGGCTTGCTTCCCCGATCTGGTGACTTCCGGCTTTTACGGAGATCACCCTATGGCAAATGATGATGCAGACCCTGATAGTGCTGTTGATATTCAGTGTGAGACTGGGGCTAAACATGAGCCGCTTGATGAGGTTGAGCTGGAGATGAAACAGCGTGCGCGTCTTCTGGATAGTTTCAGTAGGCTGGGGTGGTATGATGACCGAGAGGCGGTGATTGCCTTTTGTGAAGCGCGTGAAAAAGCACAAGGCGTTTGAAGTTATGGATGGATATACAAAAGCTGCGATTAAAGAGGCTATGGCGAAACGCTCCCCACGTGAGGTAAAGTGGGATGCGTTTATGGATAGGCTGATCAATGGGCCGGTGGTCTATGTGTTTGCAATCGCGTTTTGGGGACTGTTAGGTTGGGTGATTTTTGTTTCGTTGTAACTCTTAATTATTTAGCGCGTTACGTTTTTATCAGTATAGTTATCTTGATAATTTCAAGATGGGCTCAAAATTTATGGCGAAAACTAAAGGATATTTATTAAAGATTAGGCCTAACCGTCGAGAAGAATTTGAAGACTCAATTGAATTTGAAGGTTGGTTTGCTGACCCCGTGGAAGAATTTAGCTATAGTCGAAGACTGCCACTCATCACGTTTATAATCGGATCAAGAAACCAAATAACTCATATTGCAAGAGGACGACGTGGGGTTAAGGCCGGGTCTGGGCTCAGGCGTTTAAACTGTAATGATATTGTGGAGTTAGATAAACCGATAGGGAAAACTAAGCTCCTCAAGCTGGTGTCATCGCGCACAGCTCATTGGATTGAAGGTGTTTGGGAGGATGGTGGTGTTTTACCTCCCGTTTCTTTTCAAAATTTTGTCGATGCATTTTTGGAAATAGCGCCTGAAACAAGAGATATTCTTGAGCGATTTGGCAAAGATCAACGACAACGCATTGGCCGACTAAGCGCAAATGAAAGGTCATCTTTAGCCTACCAAAAAGAAGCCGTCGCAACAGCGCTTGAAATCGCAGGCATAGATCGGACGACGTTACAAAATTGGACTCTTAAATCTGACGAACCAATTTCATTCTTAGACGGATTGGATGAAGTAAGAATGCGCGAGGACCCAATGGTCGTGAACGATTTGAATGTGCTGCCTGGACATGAATTGATCAAAACAATGAAATATGGAGCCGCCGTCTTTGAAGGTAATGGATCCAGATTAACAGTTATATTAGCCAATCGACAGCCCTTGGAAACTCAAACGGGCACCGACTTAATATATTATAACGAAACATTCGGTGCTTTTGTAATGGTTCAATATAAAGCAATGGAGCGCGAGGGGTTAATTAGTGTCTATAGATTTCCAAATAAGCAGCTTACGGAAGAAATCGAACGCATGGATATGGTTTTGGCAGAACTGGAAAAATGTAAAACAGATAACAGTCGCATGGCTTATCGGTTAAACGAAAATCCTTTTCTTCTCAAATTTTGCTCGCGCTTACAATTTAATCCGAACGACAAAGGGTTGGTTTCAGGAATGTATCTCCCTTTAGACTACTGGAAGCGTTGTGAAAATGACCCTGAACTTTTGGGACCCAAAAAGGGTAAAAAACTAACTTATGAAAATGTAGCCCGGTATCTGACCAATGACTCATTTGTATCAATGGTTGCTGGAGGATGGATTGGCACATCTATTACGCAATCCTCAGTTATGAGGCCCGCAATTTTCGAAACATTGAAGTCTGGCAAAGCGCTAACTATTGCCATTGAAAGAGATGATAAAGATCCGCCTGATGATGATGGGATACCAGTAACAAATCCATTGGTTGATGGTATAGCTTTAGATATTGAAAAAGACATCGAGCCGCCCCTAACAGTCAAAGCATAAGTCTCCACCTTTGATATTTATAGTCTGGGCGTCTCCCTACGCTGACGCTTCGGGCCAGGCTGTTGTGAACCAAGCCCCCACGCCGATGGCTTGCGCGGTCTTGGCCATACGGCGGCCATCCTTGACGCACGCCGCTATCGCGGCTGTTATGTCAGGCGTTCGGCTCTCGCGCGAACAATTCCGCATCCCGTCACACGCTTACCCCCATTGCTTTTGAATCCAAAAGCAATGAACGCCGATCACCCGCCGCTCATCCCGACTTTTAGCCGGGGCTGAGACGGCGCGCGCTCTAAGCGGCGGCGGGGCTGCGGGCCTGCGCAACCTTTGAACTCCGTCCAAGGGCCGCTTGGCGCCTGCGTCCACTCGCGCTTCCCACAGGCTGCCGCCAGAGGGGTCGCTCGCTTACGTCTTTTAATTTGCGCATGGATGTCTGCGATGGGTTTGTAGCTTAAGCTATAAGGGCGGCCCTAACGGGCCGTCACTTTAGGTTTTGTTCCCTCCTTCGGGGCCGGGGGGAAGCGGTCGGCCAATCTGGCGCCGGGCAGTCCCGCCGCAAGCCCTTTGGCTTGTGTTGGCAGGGTATCTTTATATCGTCCTACCAAAGAGCTTGCGCCGCGCCTTTTTACCCGTCGCTGGACTGGCCTCTTGCCGCTTCCCCCCGCCCCCTGCGGGGGAACGTGCTGCGTCCGATTGGGCGCGGGGCGCGCCCGTTTTGGGGGCGGCATTGGAGACAGACCGATGACGCAGCGCCTAGCCGAGACACAAGCCCCCTTTGACCATGAGCCGCCAAAATCAGCACCGCCAGACCCTGATGTTTTTGCCGCGCCTGACCCCATTCGCATCTATGTGGCTTGCCTTGCCGCCTATAATAACGGCCATCTGCACGGCGAATGGATAGAGGTCACCGACGAGGCGAGTATTTGGGAAGCCGTGCAAGCCATGTTGTTCCGCTCCCCAATTGAGGAAGACGCCGAAGAATGGGCCATCCACGACTATGAAGGTTTTGAGGGCGCAGAGGTTGGCGAGTATTACAGCTTTGAAAATGTCTTAGAGCTTGCCGAGTATATCCGAGAGCGCGGCGAATTAGGGGCGCAAGTCCTGAACTATTACGGCGGTAATATCGAAGACGCTAAAGCCCGATTTGATGAATATGCAGGAGAATATGACAACCTTGCTGATTATGCGGAAGAACTGACCGAGCAGACGGGGCTAGAGATACCCGAAAGCCTCGCGCCCTATATCGACTACACTCGCATGGCCCATGACTATGAGCAGTCAGGCGATTTTCTGACATTCAGAGTCGGCGGCAGTGTTCACATATTTTGGGCGCACTGACATGGCCCGTTTTCAAGTGAAACCCCGCGATGATGGTCACGGTCCCTATCGGTGGAGCCATGTTGTCAAACGTCATAACGCTTTGCGCCAAGGCACGATATACACGCAATTAGGCGACGACCTCGACGCCCATGACGCCGCCCAATTACAGACCCTATGCGACAGCGCAGGTTTTGAGTTGCGGAGGGTCGCATGACCTTCACGCAAAAGTTTGATGACTATGTGTGTCTTGGCGACACCATCACTTGCACCGTTGACGGTTACACCGTCACGGCGCGTATTAGCCATGACGAAACGCCAGACGCACCAGACGAGCGGCAGGATGGATTTTGGCCGAGCCTTTACCCCAATGACGCAGGGTTTATTGGCGCAGGGAATGGGTGGCGAGATCGCTTTGACACGGCCCAAGCCAGAGCCGAGAAAGTCATGGCCGCTTGGAAGAATGACGAGTGGTTTTATTGCGGCGTCATTCTATCTGTAGCGCTTGAGGGCATCACCCTTGATAGATTTGCGGCAAGCCTATGGGGCATAGAAGCGAATTATCCCGACAGTGATAACGCCTACCTAACCGAAGTCGCTAACGAGTTACTGCCCGAAGCGATAGCCGAAGCGAAAGCAGAACGGGCACGGCAATGCGCTATTCTTTGCCAAGCGGACAGCGCGGCATGACCCGCCAGTTTGAAGAGACGGAAGTTGGAGCGCAGAGCCTTATTGACGGGGTGCGCCCCGTCACATTGGGCGAGAAGCTAACGGCCCGAACCGCGCACCCCATGACTCCAAAACGCAATCCAAATGCAGGGCAGAAGCCTTGCGACCACGGCTTATTCGACGAGGTCGGCTCTGCGCAAATTGACTTGTTAGACCTCATTTCAAACCAAACCTAAACCAACAGGAGGCTCCCATGAGCAAACCATTCGACTTAAAAT
>Ga0114957_1003678_pt1 | contig 13633 bp, 11 predicted proteins | sample BantaG_FD_87175 | JGI IMG/M metagenome (GOLD analysis project Ga0114957, IMG submission 87175) | Marine algal microbial communities from Bantry Bay, Ireland - BantryBay_4 metaG | ecosystem: Host-associated > Algae > Red algae > Unclassified | place: Bantry Bay, Ireland | collected 2014-11-21 | reverse complement strand
TGGTAAATATTTTCAGCTGGATGAATTGATAATTCGTCCAAGAGAAACGTATCTTTACCGTCAAAAAGAAGGTATGGTGTGGAAAGGTAATCTACGCTACCCACAAATTGAACTTCCCGATAGCCTTAATAAAGGGGAATTATTTTAGCATAAAATTTAATGAACTGTTCGTTTTAATTTGAATAAAATATGAGCGATTTACTCCTTCAAAAAGTTACCCTGATTGATCCTGCTTCCGAGCTGAACGGCAAGATTCGTGACGTATTGATTCAGAAAGGAAAAATTGTAGAGATCAAAGCCAATATTGCTCCACCAAACAAAACGAAGATACTAGACGCCAAAGGCGGATATTGCTCTGTCGGATGGATGGATGTAGGGGTACAGACTGGTGATCCTGGATTTGAGCATCGCGAAACCCTGGAGTCCGTGTCCAAGGCAGCCGCAGCCGGCGGCTTTACTGGAATCGTCTGTCAGCCTAATACCTTACCCGTCATTCAATCCAAGTCTGAAGTGCTGTATTTGCAGAATCGTGCGGTGGATAATTTGGTCGATATTTTGCCCATCGGAGCAATCTCTCATGACTGCGAAGGAGTGGATATGACGGAAATGTACGACATGCACCATGCTGGCGCACTAGCCTTTTCAGATGGAAAATATCCGATACAGGATGCCGGATTAATGTTGCGATCCTTGCAGTATGTCAAAGCATTTAATGGACTGATTATCAATCATCCTCAGGAAGATAGTATTAGTAAAAATGCGCAGCTGCACGAAGGGATGATTAGTACTTCTTTGGGAATGCCGGGTTTTCCGTCGGTTGCAGAAGAACTAATGTTGCAGCGCGATATTGAATTGCTGGAATATACGGGGTCGCGCTTGCATGTAGCCAATATCAGTACGGCGGGGGGGGTAGCGTTACTACAAAAAGCAAAAGCGCGAGGATTAAATATTACGGGGTCTACTCCGATTATGAATTTGATTTTTGAAGATAAAGACTTGCTTCAATTTGATACCAACTTAAAAGTGCTTCCGCCCTTACGGGAAAAAGCAGATCGGAAAGCCCTCATCAAAGGATTCCAAAATGGTACCCTCGACTACCTCAATTCAAACCATATTCCACTAGAGGAAGAAATTAAAATGGTTGAATTTCCTTACGCAAAATTTGGCGCCATCGGACTGGAAACACTTTATGGATTGCTAAATACGCATCTAAAGAAAAAATTCACTCCTCAAAAAATGGTCGAGATACTTGCCATCAATCCTCGGAAAATTTTGGGTATCCCAGTTCCTCCTATTGCCAAAAACAGCTTCGCCAATCTTACCGTTTTTCATCCTGATCGAAAATGGACTTATGAAGCTGCTCACATCAAAAGCAAATCTCGTAACACCCCATTAATTGGACAGACCTTTACCGGAAAAGTAATCGCCGTCATCAATAATAAAAAGATGGAGTTGTTTTAAGGAATGTTGATTAAATAAACCAAGACACTATGCTTCCTCTTTTTAATTTTTTTAAACAAAACAAAACAAAACAATCAAATTATGACTACTTTAGATGAAAAACAAACCTATAACATTAATCCCGCATCTGTTTCTCCCTGGCCCACAGCCATCCGTTATGGAGTGATCGGTGGACTTATTTTCTGTGTCTATACCCTTGTCGGTAACTTAACCGGTATGACTACTGGGAAATTAGGTGCAACCGTCTTTATATTGTCCTCCTTACTTATTGTTGCTATTGGCATCGGTATTATAGTTGTATCCGTTAAGCATCACCGAGACAAAGAACTGGGTGGATATATTACTTTGGGACGAGTAGTACTGGTCGGTACAGTTGTCGTTTTTCTTACTGTACTTATATCGAATATTTTCAATTACATTTATATGAATTTTATTGATCCCAACTATGTGATGGATACGTTGGTTGCTTTCGAGGAAATGATGAGCGACTGGATACCGGAGGATCAGATGGATGAAACGCTTGCGGGAATGAAAGAAAGTATGGAACCTGCTAAAATGTTTACGACTGGATTACTTTTTCCAACCCTTTTGGGTGCATTTGTATCTGCTATCATCGGATTGATTATGAAAGTAGAACCGCCACGCGTTTAAATTGGAAAAGAAATTTTTAGTATTTTTACAACAGACCTGATTCCATAGGAGTTAGGTCTGTTTCTGTATAAACAACTACTACTATGTATTCAGGAAAATATAAAAATGGTATTCGGTATGGGATACTAATGGGAATCTGTGTGATCGTTTATATGCTCGTTTTTTATGTGTATGACCAACGAATGATGCTGTCACACAGTGTTTTTTGGAGTACTTTTTTCCTTTACTTTATGGGGATGTTTTTGGCTGCTCGGGAAGAACGGAAGGAGCGGGAGTTTATCAGTTTTCGGGAAGCCCTGTCGATTTCTTTTGTGACCTATCTGGCGGCAAATGTTATATTCTTTGGCTTTATCTATATTCTTTTTAACTTCGTTAACCCTGAACTACCAGCGATCCAAAAGGAGATAAGTATTGAACAATTCAAGGACGCTGGTCTTGCAGAGCGATTTGAGGAGCAAATTGCAGCCATCGAAGCGGCTCCGAATGAATTTACCCTCATTCAGGCCGTTTCTCGTTATGCAGGTAGCGCAATTGGTGGGTTTATCTTATCGTTATTAGTAGCAGGATTGACAAGAAACAAATAGTACGCAACATCCACCCCTAGAAATTCGTATTTTTAGAAGAAAACAATCGCCGCATTTATGGATATTTCTGTTGTAATTCCACTTTTTAATGAAGATGAATCGCTGACTGAACTGGAAGGTTGGATTAGACAGGTCATGGAGACCCATAATTTCTCCTACGAAATCATTTTTATCGATGATGGTAGCAAGGACAACTCTTGGGAAGTAATAGAAAAACTCGCCGCTAGTAATCCGTCCGTCCGAGGGATTAAATTCCGCCGTAATTATGGGAAATCCGCCGGACTCAACACCGGATTTCAGGCCGTCAAGGGCGACGTCGCCATTACTATGGATGCTGACCTTCAGGATAGCCCCGAAGAAATTCCCGAGCTATATCGCAAAATTACTGAGGAAGGATTCGACATTGTTTCCGGGTGGAAAAAGAAACGCTTCGATCCCATCACCAAAACAATTCCTACCAAATTTTACAACGCAGCCACTCGCTGGATCAGTGGTATTCAGCTGCACGATTTCAATTGTGGCCTAAAAGCCTATCGAAAAAATGTGGTGAAAAGTATTGAGGTCTATGGAGAAATGCACCGCTATATTCCAGTGATTGCCAAATGGTCAGGCTTTACCAAAATTGGTGAGCAGGTCGTACAGCATCAAGCACGTAAATATGGGGTGACAAAATTCGGTATCTGGCGATTTATCAATGGCCCGCTGGATTTAATCTCTATCTTGTTTGTTGGGAAATTTGGCAAACGCCCCATGCACTTTATGGGCGTTATGGGGACGGTTATGTTTATGATTGGATTTATAACCTTTTTTATGTTAGGGGCTAATAAAGTTTATTTGCTTTCGCAGGGCCTTCCGGCTAAAAATATAGCAAATATTTCCTGGTTTTTTATTGCGCTTACCGCCATGGTGATGGGTACCCAATTATTTCTGGCTGGATTTCTGGCGGAATTGGTAGTGCGAAATGCGGTCGGACGAAACCACTATTTGATTGATGAAGAGATTGGTGATAAAAACGAGGTCGCTGCTGATGTAGGTGAAAAAATAGCGACTACTACTGTTTCCCAGAAATAGTAGCCGATTGTTTTTTATTGTTTTTTGAACAAGGTTTATTTCATTTCCTCCTCCTCAGAAGTACGAATATCTGCGTAAGGATATCCTTTTAAATACCCTTCTAACCAGACCAATACGTCCGAGAATTTATCAAAACAAAATTTCCTTTCTACCAAACGAGGAATTATATTATACCGTTCAAACATATCCAATGGTTGGCCATGTAACCCAGTAAAGATGACTTGAATCCCTTGTTCTTGTAAAACAAAAATAGCATCTTCCATTGCATACAATCCAGATTGATCTACATAGGGTACTTTTTTCATCCGAATGATTACTACGCGAACATCGGGCAATGCCTTTATCATGTCCTGAAAGCGAGAAGCAAAGCCAAAAAACAACGGCCCATCCAAGTGTTTGATATAAATTTTATCACCCAAACGATCCACTAAATCTCCTTCATCTACCCACAGAATTTCACGTGAAAAATCCTTCAGTGGAGCCGTATTGGTACGGTGATCTATTACATCAGAAATCTTTTTCATAAACAACAAAGAAGCTAAAATCAGTCCTACCGCTACTGCTTCAATCAACCCTACAAAAACGGTTAAAAACAATACGATAAACATCACCGCTACTTCACTTTTGGGAGAAGTAGGAATATGTTTTAATCCTTTATAATCCATTACTCCAATCCCAACAGTAATCAAAATACCAGCAAGTACCGCAGCGGGAATTTTAGACGCCAGCGGCCCAAGTAAAAGCAGTACAACTAGTAATAAAATCCCTGCAATCATACCGGATAGCTTCGTTTTTCCTCCCGAATCAATATTGACGACCGTACGAATCGTAGCACCTGCTCCAGGAATACCTCCAAATAAGGCAGCCAGAGAATTACCGATGCCCTGTCCCATGAGCTCCTGGTTAGGATCGTGTTTGGTCTTGGTCATATTATCGGCTACAATAGAGGTCAACAAGGAGTCAATCGCTCCAAGTGCTGCCAGCGAGGCTGCGGTAAAAATATAGGGCGTAATATCCGACAAGGAAAACCCGGTAAAAATATCTAGTCGCAGCGCGGGAAAACCACTCGGTATATTCCCGATGGTTCTATATTCGGGAAGAAAGAAAAAGGCACCCAGCGTGACAGCCAGTAAGGCGACAAGGGTACTCGGTATTTTTTTGGTAATTCGTTTAAAACCAAAGATAATGAATATGGTAATAAGGGTAAGTATGAGGTCTACATAATTGATGTTTTTTAAAGCACGGGGAACTAGATAAATAGCGTTTACTACTCCGGAAGCAGCGGCGGAGGCCAGGGTGGAGGCTTCCGTCAAAATATCCGGCTGCTGAATTTCGCCAGCCCGCCTAACCGTTTCTTTAAAATTTTCTAATACCAGAATATTTTCGGCGGCTTCATCCTGTAGAATTCGCTCAAGAATAACCTCTTCCGCCTGAGGAATATATTCTTTGACAAATAAGGCATCTTCTTTAGGATAATATCCCATCGCAGGTAATAACTGCGTGATAATGATAATTACTCCAATTCCTGTCATAAAACCTGAAACTACCGGATAGGGGATAAATCGTATGTACTGACCTACTTTAAGCAAGCCTAGCAAGACTTGAAAAAGACCTGCCATCATAAAGACAATCAAAATAGTAGGAATTGCTTTTTCCATGTTTCCCCCATTGGTTGCTAGAACACTAGCTACTAACACCATACTCACTGCAGTCATCGGCGCTGTTGGACCAGAAATTTGAGTGTTCGTTCCACCGAAAAGTGCGGCAAAGAATCCAATAATGATCGCACCATATAACCCAGCTGTCGCACCAAGCCCTGATTGAAGACCAAAGGCAAGTGCCAACGGAAGGGCTACAATACCAGCGGTTATTCCACCAAATAAATCACCTTTAAATTGGGAAAAATCAAATCCAAATCTTTTTTTCATAGTAACTTGATATTAGACGAGCGCTTACTTTTGGTCAATATGACCAAAAATCAATAACACACTTAGTAGGTCAATTGTTGGTGAAGATAATAAAAAAAGTCATCCGGTTTGCCGGATGACTTCTTGTATGTGTGCCAGGCATGGCCGATATCTGGGAGATCTGTATATCTGTCTTTTTTTTAAAATTATTTAGACTTCATAATAGTTAGATTGTGTACGCCCTGCTGATCGGTTACTCGCAAAAAGTAAGTACCAGGACTGTTAATATTTAATTGTTCCAGTTCGAGTGCAACTGTACCGCCCTCAAAGTTTAATGGAGAACGATAGATTGCTCGGCCGGCATGGTCGTAGGCTTCTACTAATCCATTTCCTGTTTCTGGATCAAGACCCATAATACGGACTTGATTCTGTGCGGGATTAGGCGCTGCCACAATAGCACCCTGAAAAGCATAACTAACGGCTTCTATATGTGAATAGGTAAATGAATGATCACTATCCACCTCTCGCAATCGGTAATAATTTTGACCACTTTTAGGGTTGATATGCTTATACTCGTAGTATTGACCGAGATTTGGGCGTCCAGTTGATTTTACATCTCCAATCTGGATAAAGTTAATGCCATCTAGGGAATGTTCTATTTCAAAATGGCTGAAATTATACGCTGAAGCAGTCTCCCATTTTAGCAATACACTGTTCGCTCTAATATTTGCTCGAAAAGAAATCAATTCTACGGGAAGCACGCTGTTCGTCGATACCGTACCCACAGTAACAAAGATTCCCCCGATTGGAGGTGGGTCACCTGCAATACTACTAATAATGCTTCCTGCCTGACCAATACCAGATTCTCCGGTAACTGAGCTAAGGCCCATATTGTCCCAAGTATTGGTAGCCGGAGAGAAGTAAGCGACGGAAAGTGAATCGATGTCGCCAATCCCTGCGGCCTGTCCGTCAAACCAGTTGAGTTCTACATCTACCGGATCACTATCCTCATTACGGTTAACTTCCCAAACATAGTTGGATAAGCTGGTCAATGGTGGAGAGAGTACCCCTCCAATCGGAGGAGGATCACCTAGGAATTGAGCACGGTAAATCGCATTAGGGTTTGTATTCGGCGTGATTTCTATTGGGCCGTATATTCCATTATTTCCTAATGGAAAAAAAGTGTTTTCATCAGATTCGCCTCGTTTTTCAACTGGGCCATCAATGTAGCTGGTTGGACTACCACCAGTAATACTTCCGCCTTCCTCAATAATCAGAATATTAGTAGAATCTGTTTTTACGATACCAGTACCCAATTGGAATTCATTATTAACAGACATCGGACCTTCCAGTATCATCGGACTTCCCGAAGTATTATTTATTTGCATATTGTTAATTATAAAATGATCCATTCCGCTATTAGGAAGATTAGTAGCAGGCAGCTTGAGCTCACCGGATTCTGAATCAAAGATGATGGACGTATTTTCGTGCATATATAGTCCTCCGTAATTGTTGGGCCGCTGGATATTACCGCTGATATTCAATTGACCATCATGGTGCATATTCAGTGATACTGCCTGATCGGATATCGCAGACATAATGATGTTTTTTCCAACCGTAAGTGTATCAACTGATCCGGTAAGGTTTAATTTTGTGTATTTGGATGGGTGATCAGATTTGAGTAATATATTTTCTCCAACGAATAAATGACCATCCAAGACATTAATATCTGATTCGGTCAATGTATCCAAGGCAACTCCTTGCCCAATAAATTCAAGATTATTTTCGATATAACTTCTTTCGTCAGATAGATAGTCGATTCGAGAAAAGCCTTCGTCTATTGCCGTTACTTTGTAATCTCCACGGATGTCGAAACTAGCATTATTAAGAAATGTAGCAACAAACGTATTTTTATGTTCTACGACAGTAGTGATATCTCCGGCTACGATTAACTCAGATTGAAGTTTAAAACTCAAAGAATGAGCAGTAGCTAAACCATCAGAATTTTTAAAAGTAAAAAATGCATTTCCGGCAACGTTCATAATTGAACTGCCGGTGGCATCAATCATCATTCCTAGTGTGTTTTTGTCTGAAATTTCTCGAAACATCACCAGGTTTCCTGCTACATTAATATCTCCATCATCTAGCTTTAGGATAACTTTATTTGATATAGCTGGGGCTTCGAAATATTCAGAACGTAATTGAAGTGAGTTGGTTACGTTTAGCGTTCCTTTTACCTCTAGCATGGATTGACCTATAGTGGCACTGGCCTTTTCTATTCGTAATATACTGATATTTGCGATTATTCCAGCAGGAATAGTAATAAGATGACCATCAATAATGGCAATGTCATTTTCATTTGGAACCCCTGATAAATCCCAAGCATTCGGATCATTCCAGTCTTTATTAGCAACTGCTCGGTAGGTAAGTGCTTGTACGGATTGTACGGTGAATAGGATAGCAAAGAAGAGCAAACATCTTTTCATGGAAGAAGTGGTTTTTGATTATGTACCTAAAAGCTACCAAAATGTATACCATATCATTTTTCTGTTATTTGAATAGTTCTTTAATTAATACTTAGCTATAATGGAATAGTATTTGCAATTTTATAAATCTTCCTTATTCCAATCCTTCTCCCATATACTTTCGTTTCCTTCTCCTTTTGAAAGGGCAATAACTTTAAATTAAGTTAATTACGATTATTTCTTACCATACATAACATATATACAATAGATGATGAGAATATTCTACTTTCTCTTGGTGTTATCATGTTTATTTACGACTCAAAGTATGGCTGCTGAGGCGAACATTGATAGTCTGGTCACAGTTGTGGAATATAACTTACTACACCATAAAGATAGCACTGATAAAATTTATTCGCATTATAACAAGCTACTTAAAACATTACATGATGATGAAAAATTTAAGCTATTAGTTGAGTATGGTAAAGAAGCTTATGACTTTACTATTCTTAGAGGAAAACCTGAGGATAAAGAAGCGTTAAATGGATTTGCATACCTTATTGGATATGGTTATGAAAGGATGGGATCATTTGCGGAAGCCTTATATTACTATGGTATTGTGATTGATTCCCAATACAAAACTGTTAATGTCAACCGCATAAATGCAATCTGTCAAACCTCTTCTATTTACCAGATGCTTGGTAATTACCAAAAAGCTTTCGATTACCAAATGCAAGCGCTAAAACTGTATGAGCTTTCAGGTAATACTGCTGGAATGGGACGAAGTAATTATATACTTGGTACTATTTTTTATTATCAAAATCGCTATCAGCAAGCCTTGGAACAATACGAAAAAGCATTGGTGCTTTGCGAAGAAACCAAAGTACAACACCTGCTTTATTCTTGCTATGGTGCTTTGGGTAGTACCCACGAAGAGCTTGGAAATATGCAGCAAAGTATTTATTATAATCGCAAAGCCCTACGGTTGGCACGTGAAATTAAATATGATTCTGGTATCGCCTATTCCTTAGATAATATCGGAACGGGGTATCTTAAAAGTGGTAATTGTGAAAAGGCGGAAGATTATGTCAATGAATCTATAATTCTTAAACAAAGTCTTAATGATGTAGGTGGAATCATGGGAAGCAAGTTCTCATTGATTGAGATATATGAATCTTGCGGAAAAGTCGATGAGGCTTTTGTGCTTCTGGAAGATGCACTAAAAATGTCTAAAGAATTGGGATCTAAATCCAGAGAATTAGAAGCCTACCAATTTCTGGCTCGTTATCACGAAAATCAAAATCGCCCTTCTCTCGCACTGGATTTTACCAAAAAATATATTGCGCTTAAAGACACGATCCTCAACGAGAAAACGGTCGAGGAAATGGGGCAATCCAAACAGCGGTACGAGATGGAACTCAAGGAAAGTGAAATCTCTATGCTCAAGGCAGAAAACGAAATCCTTAATGTTAGCCAGGAAAACCAGCGGTTATATGTCTTTATTTATGCAGGAGCTTCTATCTTGTTTGTCCTGTTGTTTATTCTGCTGTCCGTATGGTTTTTTAGCCGACTGAGTATGCAGCGAAAGGTAAACAAGATGCTTAAGACCAACAACGATCTGCTCAATCAAAAAAATGAGGAGATTGATATTAAAAATAAGCAATTGGAGCATTCCAATGAAGATCTTCAACAGTTTGCGTACGTAGCTTCTCATGACCTTAAAGAGCCACTACGGATGATCCACTCTTATACTACCTTGTTAGAACGACGCTATAATGATCAGCTTGATGAGTCGGGGAAAGAATTTATGCACTTTATTGTGGATGCGGTGGATCGAATGAAAATTTTGCTGGACGACCTGCTTGATTATTCTCGATCTGGTAATCAGGAAATGCCTGATAAAATGGTTGACGTGGGAGATATGATGCTTATCGTTTCTTCTAACCTAGGTAAACAAATTGAGGAAAACAAAGGAAACCTCATTGTCCGTACTGAAAATATGCCAGCTATCCGCGCACATAATTCCCAACTGATGCAGTTGCTGCAAAACCTGGTGAGTAATGGGATGAAGTTTCGAGGAGAACGTGATCCGGTTATTGTGGTGGATTGTGAAAAGAAAAATAATCAATTCGTATTTTCTGTTAAAGACAATGGCATTGGAATCAGCAAAAACAACCTAGAGAAAGTCTTCGAAATGTTCCGTAGATTGCACACCCGAGAGGAATATCCCGGTACGGGAATTGGATTGGCTACCTGTAAGCGGATCGTGAATAATATGGGCGGCGATATCTGGGTAGAATCAACCGAAGGGGAGGGGAGTACCTTCTTCTTTAGCGTACCTTGTCCGGCTGAAACGCTGGTAATGGCCTAGTCCACCTAGAAGCAGATGAGGTGAATGTCCCCAATTATTCCTTTTATTACCTAATTATACCTGCTTGATTGAACCAATTGCTCTCAAGACTGGCCTCCACCTGAACCTTCCGTAAAAAAACGAAGAAAAATAGCACTTTTTGTATAAAAAGTCTTATCTTTGCATTTCAATTTAAACAGATTAAAAGAAACGTCATGGATGTGATCAAATTTGTACAGGAAGCTTACGTAAAAGAGCCTCAAAAAATAGACTTTCGCCCAGGCGACAACGTTAGCGTTAGCTACCGAATTATTGAAGGTGCGAAAGAGCGAATTCAGCTTTTCCGTGGAGACGTGATTCAAATCAAAGGAGAAGGCTTAAATAAGACCTTCACCGTACGTAAAATCTCTAACGGAATAGGCGTAGAGCGAATTTTTCCACTAAATTCTCCTGCAATTGCCGATATCAAAGTATTGAAGCGTGGTAAAGTACGTAGAGCGAAGTTATATTACCTACGTGAATTAGTCGGTAAGAAAGCACGTATCAGAGAAAAGAAGTTTATCAAAAGCTAAACGCTTATACCTTTTCACAGACTTTACACTGTGACCAAAAAATCCCGTCTATGCTTTTAGCATAGACGGGATTTTTCTATGTGTGCCCAGTATGGGCAATAACTAGGAGGTGAGAAACCTCTACGATTTCAGACCTTTCTTTTCAAGTCAATCAGTCAACTACGCACCTCTTCTGCACTCAATCTTCGGGTTAGCCAATAAAATGGTCTGGCTAGTGCGACCACAATCGCTTTGACACCGTCCGCTATTCGTTGAGACAGTTTTTTAGGGGTCGCTTCAGGTTCTTTAATTTTTCCCTGAGCACCTTTCTTTCCTTGTGGACCAAACATTTCTATTTCTCTTCTTGAACTCCGATAAGCGATTTCCTGATCGAAGTCTTTTTGCTTGGCCTCCTCCCATTGGTGGCGGACCTTACGGACGGTCTTTTCGCTACCTACGTAGAAAAACAAACTCCGCTTCACCTTCCATTCTCGCTCCAAATCAATTCGATCTAGTTCCTTGTCTAACTCAAACTGGTCGCATAATACGTCATACTCCTTTTGTGTCATGATTTCGTTTTTTTCAGCTTTGGTAAATAGTGTTTACAGTCGTGTTTGCATTATTCTAATTAAAGAACGCTAGAATTTTAATATTAGTTCTTATTTATTTAAATAATTTATATTATTTAAAAATAAAAACTGTATTGTGATAGTAACTTCTATTTGTTCTGGAAATTTGGTAGATGGCTAATATTGGGCAAGGGTTGCATTGCATTAAAAAATATCGAGGTATTATTTTTTTATCCAAACATAGAACTGTCCGTCTTTTGCGCCCAAGGCTTTGGCGGTTTGTTGGGTAACAACGACGATTACATTTTTAGTGTGGACTGAATTGGGGATTCTTCCTAGTACTTTAGCTCGGACGGTTTTACCAGTCATTGGATTTTTGATGGTAATGTGACTACGAATTTTTGCCGTTCGGTGTAAAACGGAGTAGCCTGCGCGGTCTTTAAGTGATTTTTTACAATACGCGGTACCATATTCCTGATATGCTTTACGGTCTGCGGTTCCTTTTTGATAGGCCAGATCTTCCATTCGTTCTTTTTCCCAATCTGGATTACTTTTAAAATTATGGTGCTTAGCTGGAATACCTGATTTCTTCATGTAGCCCACCTGCAGCACCTGTCCGATATCGAGTTTGTGGGTAATGACGGCATTGCGTTCCAGTAGGGTATCGACTGGCATTTTGAAGCGCGTTTTGGCGATTTTATAGGCGGTATCACCTTTGCGGACACGATAGCAGAGGTGGTAGTATTGGTCGGGTGTGACGCTTTTGGTTTGGTACCGAAGGATGGATTTTTTTGGTAGAGGGATGGTCAGTCGTTGACCGGGAGAAATGGTATTGCCACGTAAGTCGGGATTAAAGAAAAAGAGATCGCGTACAGATAGGCCATAATGTTTTGCAATACTGTAGAGGGTTTCACTAGGTTGGATGGTATGATCAAAAATAAGGTTGTCATTGTTTGTGCTGCGGATAAAGATCGTATCGTGGGAAGTCGTTGAAGCTGGGGTAGGAACGATTAAGGAAGGGGTAAGCTCCTGAGTGAAAGCGGTAAGGCCAATAGTGAGCAGGGCGAGTACCGCCAGTAGGATTCGTAAGTTTTGCATAATGTTTCAAGTAGTATGTCTGAAAGGATTTGCAGATTTATTTAATCGCCATTCCTAAAAGTCTTATAATGCAGATAAAATTAACGATTTTTATACTAAAAAGCTATGCAAACCCTTGGCATTATTCCCGCTCGTTACCAATCTACCCGTTTTCCCGGTAAACCATTGGCTGATATTGATGGTAAACCTATGATCCAACGGGTGTATGAACAAGGCTTAAAAGTCAAGGGGGTAGACCAGCTTATTGTGGCGACAGATGATGAGCGAATTGAGTCTGTGGTAAAGAATTTTGGTGGAGTAGTGGAGCGAACTGATGCTCAACATCCTACTGGCACCGACCGTGTCGCCGAAGTAGCCCGACGTCATCCGCAGGCAGATTTTATCGTGAATATCCAAGGAGATGAACCGTTTATCAACCCTGCACAAATTGAGCAGGTTATTCTTTTGTTAAAAAAAGAAAAAACAGAAATAGCAACGCTGGTCAAACGCATTACCGTCCCCGCAGAAATCACCAACCCTAATATCGTAAAAGTAGTTTGCGATACGCAGCACCGGGCGCTCTACTTCAGCCGTGCAGCCATTCCCTTCAATCGCGACGGAGATCAGCCGGTGGATTATTTCAAACATATTGGCTTGTACGGATACACCCGCAAAGCCCTGCTCGCCATCACGCAACTGCCTCCCAGTCAGCTGGAACAAGTGGAATGCCTGGAACAACTTCGCTGGCTGGAAGCGGGCTGGACGATCTGGACCGCAGAAACGGAGTGGGAAACTAAAGGAATTGACCGACCGGAAGATTTATTTTGACTTTTAGGAATGGTGACAAAATAAATGACGATTCTATACTTCCTCTTTTTCCGCCACTCTGGGTCCATACTATGTATTTTAGTTTGAAGGGTTATAGTAGATTCTCTATAGTATGGATATAC
>Ga0114957_1003677_pt1 | contig 13637 bp, 12 predicted proteins | sample BantaG_FD_87175 | JGI IMG/M metagenome (GOLD analysis project Ga0114957, IMG submission 87175) | Marine algal microbial communities from Bantry Bay, Ireland - BantryBay_4 metaG | ecosystem: Host-associated > Algae > Red algae > Unclassified | place: Bantry Bay, Ireland | collected 2014-11-21 | reverse complement strand
TCCCCGCACGGCGCCTCGCCCGCGCTGCCTGGGCCCCAGATCCCCCGGGGGGATCCGCCTCGACGGCACGGTCATGTCCTGGGACGGGCTCTGGCGGGGGGTCCCTCGCACGCGGGCCTCTGTCGGGGGGGATCGCGACCCGCCCAGCGGACGGCCCACGAGAATCGACTAAAAGGGTGGGAAAAAAGGGGCAACGTTCGCCCCGAACATGCCAAAGGTGCTAGTCAGGGGGCCGTCCCCCGTCTCGACGATGCCTGCGGCGTGGGACCACCCGTGGGGTAGGCCATCGAGACCGTCTCCATGACAGCGATCAGCGTCGGAACAGAGGACATAATCGAGGGCACCCTGAACCACAGCCCCTCCTGTCCTGACTCTCTCAGTCGAGAACTGGAGCCGAGCCAAGAGTACATAGCTCTACCGTTTACGAAATCAGTTCCATTCTGATCCATACTGTCAGAGTCTTGGGGCGGTCTCGATTGCCACCCTTAGTCCAAAGCTGAGATGGTCCAATAGGATAGCGCTACCCAGCATTTCGGATTGGCCTCGCTCAGTGTCGGAGTAGTTCCCATCTGGATGTGGTCGAGTGGCGCACGAGTTGCACGTAGGTAAGTACACTATTGCGTAATGTCACAGGTCGTCCGACTTCTCGTCGTCGCGACCACGATGCCAAACGTCGCCTTGTTAGAGCGATCCAGCTCCGACTGCTGATGCCTTGGTCCGAGAAGACGAGCCAGCCCATCTCGTCTCCACATTCTTTTCCTGCCCTGGCGAAGCGCCAAGGGCTTCGAACTTCCCACGGAACCACCTCTTGTGCCCATTGCTTGTCCAGACATCGACATGCAATAGGTTGTGCTTTGCGAAGACCTCGCTGACCCATTGTATCGCACTGAAGCACACGTTTTCCGCGGGACGGGACAGGATCAGCCTTCAAGTGATGTCGGATGATCGTCGGTCAAAGCTGACGTTCCAGTTCAGAGTTTGACTTCTAGTTGAAGCCCAATAAGTATTTACTGCCGAAGCGCTCATCTAAGCTCACGCCGGCCTCCAAATTTTAGGAGGCTCGAGACCAGAGCCCCGAGCGTAACACGTTTGGCACTGGGGCGCATCCCGTTCAGCCGCTCGTTCGTGGAAAAAATGACTGACCAGGGAGGGCTCCCTTTCAGTGCGCCGGTTTTTCGGACGACGGCAGCAGTCGATGGATGGGCTCTGAGGGGGGCGGAGAGGGAGGGGGAGGGCGTGAACGCTGAAGGGCGTCAGCACGACGCCGTGAAACCCCATCGTGCGCTGCGAGGGCGACCGATGTGGCAGCCACGGCGGCGCGTCGGCCACCGCTGGTGCAAACCGGCGGCACTCGAGCGCTGAGCGGGGCGACGCGGGCGGGAAAACGTCGGCGACCCACCCACCCTCGCGCTCTCGCCGGCAGGGGCCGTGGCAGGCCCCGCGAGGGGGGATCTGCCTCGGCCTGTCTCGGCGAGCGGCGGCGGCCGCGGCCACAACCGCGCGTGTGCAAACGGGCGCGGGTCTGCGGCCGCCCTCGTTCTTGGAAGCCGCTGGCCGCTGCAGCGGCACCGTGCCGCCGAGCTCGACGGGCACCGTGACGGTGACCCTTGAGTGCTCGCAGCCCGGCCCCGCTGCCGACGGGTGGAGACCAAACCACCTCGCCTGCTACTGAGCAAGCGCGCTGCGCGAAGCTGACGGTGTGACCTGGAAACCGGGGACTTTGGCCGTTGTGTGAGTCGCTCCTGTGCGTCAATATCGCTCTTGATTCTATGGCAAGTGCTCGTGCTTAAGAACGGGGTCCTGGCGTACCGGGTCACCTGTGATGGCGCGCACTTCCTGGGTGGTTCCGACGCGAGATCATTACAAGCTCATGGGCGCCATCTTGTATGCTACAGTAAATGCGGTAAGGAGTCCCTGACGGGCGGGGCAGATTCGTCGCCAAAGTGGATGACTCGTAGGGTCGGATTTTTTGCCACCGGACGAGAAAAACTGATGAATACTGTATCTACAACTGTGCGGGAGGGCCGCCAATGCGTTCCCAGAGAACACACATCGTCAGAACAATGGTCATCCTGAACGGGAGGAAGTCCCGTTCAGGCCCCTGTTACGGCACGGCGCCTGAACAAGGGAACTCCTGTTATAAACGTTGTTCAGGTGCACGGATCTGATCTCGAGGTCGGACGTCAGGAGATCGCGAGACACACACTTAGTACTCCTGTTAACCGGCGTCGATCAGTATTGCGCTGATATCTAGTCGATGACAGGTAGCTGGCGGCCCATGCACACTGCTCGTTGATCTGTTTCACTTCTGGAGGGACTACGGCTGGGACTACGGCCATGAGGACAACCAAACGGTGCACCCATCATAGCTGACCATGTACCAACGGCGGCAGCAACACAAGTGGGGGTGCCAGTCGGCAGGTGGTACCGCGAACATGGCACAAAGACCGCGACAGATGCCGTACCATCCAAACCCACTTCAAACGAGAGCTCGAGATATCGAGAGAGGGGAAGACTAAGAAACAAGAGCAACGATACGACAGAAAGAAACAGGGGACGTACGAGATAGAGGGCAGGAAGCGGGGGGCGGATGTAGGGAAGAGGGGAGAGAGAGAAATCCAATCAGGAGGTGGGAGAAAGACATACACGATACGCAGAAAGAAAACATGCATGGACGGTAGCACACGTAGGCATGAGTCAGATGCGAGCTACGACAGATGGCAATGAACGAGGGCTCCCTGTACGGTAGTGCAACATCCGGTGCAATGACCTCGATGGAAGACACGCGATGACAGACAGACGAACGATAGACAGGAGAGGAACCGACCACAAACAGAGCACAACATACCTGTTGCAAAACTGGATCAAAGACCCAGGATGGTAGGGGGGCGCCCAGTTGGGGAGGGGGACGTCGGTGCACGACAGCAAGAGCCGGGAGATATCGACGAGGGCTCTCCGATCTCGGATGACGACTGCAGTGGTCTTGCTCGCCGGCGGCACTGAGTTGTCTCCAATCGACAAGGTAAGTCCGTTTTTTCCATAGAGACGACCAACCTACCACGAGGGCTACGGGTGGCATAGCTCACTTTGATTGGCCGGCCATTCTCATACATGCTTGACATCATTCGTCGTCTCAAGAAGTTCATAAATATTTGGTCATCGATCGACTTAATCGATCGACTCGAGGTATGTTCTAGAGTGGCGGCCGCGGTCTCGCGCGTGCACCTCAGGTCCGAGAAGACGCCGTGGCGTCCACTTTTTGTGCACCGCATCGTCAGAAAAGTCGACACCCTGCACGAGAGTTGTTCCCGTTCGGCCTTTCGTCGAGGCGGCCGGTTGCGAACAGTAGGGACTCCCGTTCCATACAAGTTCAGGTGCTGGGTCCTACTCACGAGATTCTCATGGGTCTGACACATGACCAGGCTTAGATCTGCTAAGCGGTGCCACATAAGGACCGATGTTGCGTATGGAAATTTCTTTGCCGCACACATGCATTTGCTGTCGTGGGGCGGGGAGCAGTGCGGGTGCCGCAGCGCTGCTGTACGGCGCGTTTGTTGTGCTTTTTTGTGCGCCCTCGTGCAGCTCAGCTTCAGTGCTTTTGTTTGCTCTGCGGTACGCACGCCGTAGCACGCCTCGTTGAGAGTGCAGTGGACCCCGCTTGGGAGGAATCGAGTCACGAGCAGTGCTCTACAGAAGGAGAAACAGATGGACAAAAGCAGGGCACTCCATCCGCACCCAGGGTCTGGCGGTCGGGTGCCGCATGGCAAGAGGCAGTAAGACGAGTAACTAAAGCAAAAAAAAAGGATGCTGTTCACCCTCTGAGGCAACAAGGTCCAGGGATGCAAGACCTCAACAATCAAGAAAGAGACATCGAGAACATGTGAAGTTGCCACACTCAAACCCGCGCACACGAGTCCCGAAAGAATCAGTGAGCGGCAGCGCAAGCAGCCAGGATCCATCCACAAACGAGTGGCGTCCCACCAAGGTTAGTGACACAATCCGTTAGGCGACGCTATTCTCCTCGAGGGACCGACGGATTGCCGCACGTGCAGCCTCGACTGCGGCGTCGTCAACGTCGTCACTATCATCGTCACGACCATCGTCGTCACGGCCGTGGTTGGTCTCTTCCTCTGCGTCGTTGTCGGCAATTACGCGCCATGCCGCAAGTGCGGCGGCCGCTTCGGCGGCGTCGTCGACGGCAACAGCCGGTGATACAGCAGGGAGAACGGCGGCGGCGTTGGCGTTACTCTGCGGCGTGCGGTACGCGGGGTCCGCACAGTGCGGGTCCTTGCCATCTGTCAGGCGCAGCCCGTTGCACGCCCGGTCCCCCTGCGCCAAGAAGATCTCGCAGACGGTCGACAGCTCCTCCACCCACTCGGCCCGATGGCCTGCGTTGAGGCCGGTCGCGGCCACCACCGGCTCCGCATTGTCGCTTGAGTTCGTCGTCGCACGCATCTTGATGTGCTGCCGAATCTTCATGGTGACCACCGCCACGTGCGCCGTGCGGCACGCAATGACGCGTGGGCCACCACGCACTGGCGCATCCTCGGAGAACTGATCCAGGACGCCGAGAGTTGAGAAGACGACGGTCAACGCGCGGATGACGGCGGCGTGATACGTAAAATCCGTCATGAAGGCGTTGTTGACAATCAACGGGGCCGCTTCCGTCGGCGACAGAACAACCTCGTACTTGGTTTGCGTCCCACGGAGGCGCCGCAGGGCGCCGATGCCTTCTTCATTGTTGACAGAAGTAAGGAAGGCCGCAACTGCCTTGTTCCCGAGCTTCTGGTAGAAGTGCGAAACAGCTCGATTGACGTAACGGAAGCCCATCGTCCTGTTGCGGCTCACCGGAACCGGCGCGGGGGCTGTATCAGCGTCCAGCCCCGCCGTCGACGGGCGCCTCTGCCGCTGTGGGAGCTCCCAGCGGCGCTCCAAGAGCTCCCGCGCGACGGTCAAGTCGACGTTGAGTCGGGATGCCGTCCAGCGTTGCGAATACTCGTTGATGTGCTGCGTCTCTGGCCACACGTCCGCCGCGTCGCGGGGCTCGATGAACAGCTGCATCAGGTAGGTGTTGATGTGCCCTCGTAGTTGGACAATCCACTGTGCGTCACGCATGTCCTCATCGTCCGGGGACTGCGGCAAAGTGGAGGCCGCCGCACCCGTCGCCGTTGGAGAGGCCGCAGCCCGCGCGCTGGGAGACCGCATCTCCATCACCACCTTGCCGACGTCGACCGACATGTCGTGCAGAGCGCGGCGCAGGAATGTCATCGTCGACGTGAGCCTGTCCGCCAGTACCGCGATGTCGTCCACCTTCTTGACAAGCATCCGCTGCTGGTTGTTCATGATGGCCAGCTCCTTTCGCTGGGCCGTCATTTCTCGACGCACGCCCGAGAAGCCTAGCGTGCTGCTCCGGCTCAGGGTTGCAACCAGCGCCTCCGTGGTGCCTTCAGCGCCGACACTGGGTGTCGTTCGTCGCGCTGCGGGGCACGTTCCCGCCACGCGTGGCGAGGAGATGCCACTGCCCATCGCACTCGTGCCGAGCGGGCAAGGCGCCGGTGACCCCGCACGTGAAGAGGATGCGCGCCGCTGCCGTGTAGGAGACGGGCTCTTGGAAAGACGGCGAGAAAGCGATGGGCCCGATGGCGGGCGGCACTGAGGCGGCCGAGCACGACGCGGCGGCGGCGTCGGACGGCCAATAGACGCGCCGGCCATCGGGCCCGGCAGGGACGTCACCGGCCCAGCGCGCGGTGTACCTGCGTCGCCGTGATTCATTGTGACCTCTGCTTCCCCAGGCGCGGATTGCGCAGGCGGCGGGCTCCACGGCAACGAAGAAGCTCCAAACGTCGGGAACGCCTGGATACCACCAGGTACAAAGCCGCTGGGCGCCGAAAGGCCATTGACATGGCTCGGCCCGGAGGTCGCACCCGGGATGTTGGCCGAAGCTGCATGTTCCACCCCGGCATGTAGACGCGACACCATCGGCGAGACGGCGTACGTCTCCTGCGAGGGGATGGCACAGCCAAGACCATAAGCCGACGAGTTCATCAGCGGTAGACCGCCGCGGAGTGTGGCGCCCACTTGGGGCGGCGGTGACAACGGGCGCCCTCGAGGACCAGCTCGACCAGGCGGCACCTCGGCCGTGTGTCGAACGCCGGACAGGTGGCGGAAGGGCGTGGAGGGAGCCGGCGTGGACATGTCATCTTGCGCCGGCACGAAAGCAAAAACACCAGTGACCATCGCCGAGTACATGGTGACAAGGGCGGCAGTGACAAAGTACAGCGACGAGACACGATGGAGGGAGAGTGACAGGGGACGGTGCAAGAGAGGGTGGGGGGGGGTCAAGTGTGGGCCGCAGGTGGATACGTGAAAGAGTGGTGGGCAGTTGGACGAGAACGCGTTAGGTCACACATCGGCACCGGCGGCCGACGTTCTTGTAGCATCCCGGCGTGGCCCCCGCCGGTGGGTTCAGTGCACACAGACACACACGCAGGGGGGGGGGGGTCCTGTTGCAGGCGAGGCCCGCGTTGAGCGGCGCGTAGAGCCACCCAGAGCACAGCGGAAGGCGCATCGGAGGAGGTCCAGCTCGGCCGCCCAGAACGCACCCTCAAGCGATGCGCCGAGGACAGCGCTCGCACCTGTTGCACCGAGATCGGCAGTAAGCCGGAGGTTGGAGAAAGGGAGCGCAACGCACCCGTATCATGATGGGTTGAGTGGTACCTGACAGCCAGAGCAAGTGGCATCCAGAGGTGTGCAGGCGCGCGGGGAGCAGCACTGCCTGTGCAAGGGCGGGGGGATTGCAATGAACGCGGCGAAGAGCGCCCGCCAGATCGGCGGTTGCTGTGGAGAAGGAGACTCTTTTTCTTATGATTCCGGAAACGACATGAACCCACAAATTCTTAGAACACCGAATTGTCTCCTTGATGTGATGACCTACCTCGGACATGCCATCTGGGGTGCTACATCTCTACAGTCGTGGCCTCATTGGGTGCGCTCGAGGTGAAGGCGAGCGATAGCCCCCCATCGATTGGGAAGCTGATGTGTCGATGCACGCAAGGAGCTCCAATTCTGGGGATGGGCTTGCATGAATCTGGTCCCATTGGCACACAGACGATTGACGCTCGCATATATCTGCGCTTCGCTTCGTTGCCCCACCCGGCATCGTCTGCGTTTGTGCCAAGTGCTCACTGGGAACTTCATCGTCTGCAGTCGCCGGTTGAGCTTCCCGCGGCAACACGGGCAGGCGGCGGGGTGGGGCGCGGCCGGCGGCGGATTGTTTCTGACTCGGGACCACGGTGACAAACGCATGGGCCACAGCAAGTGCTGGTAAGTGTGCTTCCGGGAGCGTGCCCGAGTGGCACCTTGGGCGGCGCCCTCGCCATCGACGACTTGCATGTGTGGGTGGGGGTCCGTGCGCGGGGGCCACCAATCGCCCGGTCGTGGAGCCTGGGGCTGTGTTGCGCGAGGGCGCCGGCGTGCCGCCTCGGGGGCGGGCACTTTTGGCGGCGCCTCGAGGCACGGTCCTCGCGCCGCGCGCCCCACTTGGATGGCAGACGCAGCAGAGGGGCTATGCCGGTGTCGTGCAGCATGTTGTCGCCGATGCGAGATACACGTTTGAGGGCCATGTGGGGACCGCCACTGATGCCACCCAACACAATTCGCTGTGCTTCTTGATCTACCTGTCTGTACGACTGGTGCTGGGGCGTTGCAGCGTGCGTGCGCCCCCTGTTAACAACCCGTTCTGCTCTTGGTCCGGTCAAAGGCCAGCTGAGCATGCGGCACTGGCTCAATTCACGCGCGACCACGCCTTTGTGCCAGTAGCTGGTGTTGTACGTGTCTGGTCAACCTACGGCCGCCGCTCGTGACCGTCGAGGACATGGTCCGTTGAGCTCACAGCCTCCTGCAAGCGGTGTTAGCGCCACTGTGTGGTGCGGCGCATCGCACGCTGGAAAGCACTCATTGGTACGTTAATGACGCCCATTTTCTATGAGCGTAGCACGCCTGAGACAAAGACTCGGGCGGCCGACGTCTGCAGGTGGAACGGTCCCACTCGCCCGTGTGCCGGAGACGGGGGCAGAGAGCCGCTGCAGTGACTGACGCCTGCGTTGAGCAATCGAGCCCACTACGTGCCCCTATTTATATCTCCCTTGGTGGTCGTTGGTCTCCGTTTCTGGCACCTGCTACGATCACGCACCTACTCCTGACCACATCGCTCGGCTGCTGGGTTCCTCTGCGCTTTCTGTTGGCAGTTGTCACGCTGCGCCCGCCCCCACTTCCGCTGCCATCCGGACACCTTCTGGTACTGGTGCGCTCGGGGCCGCCACCCCCGCCGGTGCGCTTCCGTCCCCCCAATTTGCTTCGTCATGGCGCCACCTACGGGCACAACCGCCAAGGTCTTCCCCTGTCCCTACTGCTGCATGTCGTACGGCTCGCCGGCAAACGTGGCGCGGCACGTCCAGGCCTCGCACCGCAACGAGAACCGCTTTGCTGTGGCAGCCCAGATTGCGGGCGTCGCCCGTATCTCGCTGGCGGAAATGGCTGACGTGGTCGGTCCGCCGCTACTCGCGGCGCCCGCTGTCGTCGACGACGTGGCGGCCGTGCCAGCGACGGCGGGGGCGGCGCATCGTCGAGCGCCTGAGGACGCGTCGGCCAATGACGCCGCCTCCTTGCTGGCGGGTCTTTTTGACGAGACGGACGACGAGGAGGCGCCGCCGCGGACGGGCGGCGTCGCCGACCGCGGTCGGGAGCACACCATCAACGCAGTGGCGGATTTGGGACATGCCCAAGGTGCCAGCGACGGTGCCGTCATCAGCAGCCCAATGGAGGACGCGGCGGCGGAATTGCTGGCCGCTCTGCCAGTTGCGGCGCCCATGGTGCGGCACGTCTTTGCCACCAGCACGGCCGCGCGCATCCGCGCCTACTACGACGCAATGTCTGAGACGATACTCTCCAAGCCGGTCGTGCCGTCTTTCTGGGCTACGCGTCCATCGCGGTTTTCGACTCCGTCGCTCCGCGGGGCGCTGCGGTTCGCCTGGACGGCAGGCGGGTGTGGACTGACCCACCGAGACCACATCGCATACGCCCAGACGCTGCGGGACGTAGAGCGCGAAGCCACTTGTGGCACTTCGGCCGTCGGACCAGTCTCTTCGGTGTTCGCGTCGCCGCACAGCTTTCTCACGGCGACGCGCCACGAGCAGAACCGCGTCCTGGCTCTTCGGCGGTGGATGACGGTGCCGATCGTCATCGATGGCAAGTCGCACGTGTATTACTACCGCGACATCCTGCAAGCTGGACTGGATGCGTTGGCATCCGCCGAGAGCGTCTCTTTTGGCGGCGCCATGTCTGTCGAGGAGGACCTAGCGGCGGCGCATCCGGACGGGTGGACTGTCCCCGACGCTTTCGAGCGCCGAGGCACGCTGGATGCGGACATGTACGTGGACGAGGGCCGAGACGTGCGCCGGATTCATGGGGCAGATGCCAAGGTCATGGCGGTTCAGTTGCACGCCGACGAGGCGCTCGTCTCCTGGTCGGGCGCCAACTACATCTTTCCCGTCAGGGCGAACTTCGTCAACGTGCTGGATGGTGGCGGCCGCTGGGAGACGGTCGGGTACCTGCAGCACCTGCCGAAGGCTGTCGGCAGGAGCGCCAAGGCAAAGCTGAAGGTCAGCGACGCGCGCAGCGAGCTGCTGCAGCGCTGCCTGGCCGTGTCCTTGCGTCGCCTCGTGCGAGCCAGTGAGGACGGCGTCACGGCGACAGTGGCCGGACACGGGTCTGTGCTGCTGGTGCCGCGAGTCACGGGACTGGTTGTTGACCAAGTCGAAGAGCGCTCCATTTTGGGCCTCATGGGCAACCAGTGCCGCTACTTCTGCTCACCATGCATGGAGGACAAGCGCACTCGCGGCGGTTTGCTGGGTGTACCTGCGCTAGACCGCGACGTCAACGCCACCCTGGACGCACAGCTGGCGGCCGCGATTGTGCGCGCGGAGGACCCGCGACCGAGTCGGCGTCGTGCCCTTGGGGATGAGCACAGTGCTCTAGCGTTTGCACCCGCTCTTGGTGCGATGCACGGTCTCTCTACGGGCGCCGCGAACCTCTATAAGATCGTGTCTTTCGATCTTCTCCACGTTTGGAAGCTGGGCGTCCTCCGCCTGCTCGCTCAACGTCTTCCAAGCGTTCTAAATGCAATCTGCGGTGGCGGCGGAGGCGCACGGCTCGGCACGGTCCAGGACACCTTGGAGGCCATCAACCTGCGGGGCTGGGAGCTCGGTAGGAACTGCAAGACGACGCCGGCGCCACCTGGCTGCTTCGTGCCCTCGAGTGAGCCGCAGGCCACAATGACAGGCCGAAGTTGGCGACACTTCAGTGTCTTTTGGCCTTTTATGGTGGCCGGCGCCATCGGGCCTGCCATTGCGGCGGCGTCGGCCACGTTGGATGGAGCCCCGGTGGCCCCGACTGGGGAACTACCTGGTCTTGAGGCGAACGACGCCGATGTCTCCTCGGGTGCGTCAAGCGGCACGTCCAGCAACGAGGAGTTGAGCGATGGCGGTGACGCGGCGAGCAACGCGAGTAGTGAAGTGGATGACGGCTGGCGCGAGGTGCCCGGAGACGACTTCTCCGTCCAGGACGAGCCCGTCAGCGCCTTGCCTGACGAGCACCTGGCGGCGACGAGTGCGTACGAGCAGCACTTCCCGGGAATGGCCATCCATGATGCGTTCCTCGAGACTTTTTGCCGCGCCGCGCGCTTGGGCGGGTTGCTGTTCGGGGACAACATGGCCAACCCTCACGTCACCACAGAGGAGCAGGTCAACCACATGGACGAGTTGGCCAAGGAGCTCGGTGCCGACGCCGTCCAGACGTTGTACGGCCACGTCAATACATCAAAGCTGCATCGTCTCATCCACCACCTGGCTGACGAGCTGCGCGTGCGCGGTAACCTGTGGGAGGGTGACACGTCAACCAACGAGAAGCTGCACGGCAGCTGCAAGCGGATGTTCAAGAGGAGCAACAAGCGCGGGCCGAAGGTGGCCCTTCAAATGATACGTTGCGACGAGTCGCAGTCGGCAATCATTCGCGAGCTCGTCGATGCTGATGAAGAGGAGACCGCAGGGGCGGCGCGCGACGGCTCGGCTGCCGGCCTGTATAGCGCGTCCGCTGACCAGGGCGGCAACGGCGGACTCGGTGGTGATGGCGATGGGGGTGACGCTGGTGCTGGGGCTGCGGCCTCGCTTGGTGCTGGGCTCTCGTCTGGCAGCGTCGAAAGTTCTGTCGCGTCCTCACGTGAAACCGGTGACCTGCCGTTTTCGGGACGCGCGCGACGAGTGGCTGTCGGTGACCTCCGCACCTCCGCTGCTCTGGCGGGACTCGGCAACGTCCTCGGACTGCGCGACGAGGAGCACGTCACGGTGCACAACACCGTGCGTATCATGGCCAAGTTCGAGTGGGGTGCGCGGACGGCCATTCAGCACCTGCGGGCAACCGATAGCTTCTTCGGTCGGCCCTGGCACTCGTTTGCGCGGTATGTCGGTGTGGACGGTTCTCACCGCTGGGGGCGGCTGCGCCTCGTTTTGCGTTCTGTCGGCTCGGCAAGACGTAGTTGCGTCGTGCTGCAGCGCATGCGCCGCGCGGCGTATCGACCGGGATGCGTCCTCACACGGTATGGTTGCGTCCGCTTGGCGTGGGACTTTTCCGCGCCTGACGACGACTACCCAGCGCTCGAGGTCGTCGATGCCGCCGATCTCCTCCGCACTGAGGACGTCCAAGTCGACTGGGAGGACCTGGCCGACCGCCATGGGCTGCGCGCAACCCTGGATGACCAGGTCAGCTCGCCGACAGAACGCCGAGCAGCCCGGTTCTTTGTGAACGCGTTTTATCCTTGGACCAGTCGCGAGCTGGTTCCCGGCCTGTAGGTCGTAGCCCGTGTTCGAGGATGGTGTGATTGGAGTTCATAGTGAGGGCATTTCCCCCACACGGAGGGACACAAGGCCAGGAGGGGTACACGGGGGAGCTCCCGCTGCCGTTCATGGTGGGCAACCAGCTGTGTGCATGCGTCTCGTAGTTTTTGTATTGTCGTTTTTGTGTTGTCACTACCGTGTGTATCATCGACTGCTTAAAGCTGGAGATGGACCGCATCGTCAAGCGCATTTCGTCGTCTTATGTTTGTCATGATGTCTTGAATGCTCAGCATGCAGCGCACTGGGTGAGAACAGCGGAGGGGGCGATTCTTCCTGCGGCAGAGTGGGTGCCGATATCGCGTTCCGAACCATCCGCTTCGCAGGTGCGACCTGCGGCTGTCAACATACAAGTGGCCGGGTCCAACGTCTTGGTGTGTTGTCGCTCCTTATCGTGACAAACGCCCACCGACCACGGACCGAGAGCAATGCCGGAATGGGCTGTCCCAGTGCGGCCATTGTCTCGGCCTTTGGTCCTCATTGGGACGCAATTGCCTCGTCTGCACAGCCGGAGGCCGCAGATCTTTCCTCCTTAGAAGGAGATCGGGTAAATGTCCCACACTAGTGCTCCTATTGGTCCAGTTTAGCGGTCGCTTACGGATGAACCTCGTGGTCGATCAGCTGGTGCCGAGGAAACGGCCAGAGCCTGGCACGGATTGCGCTGAACAGGATTGCCCCCCGTTCAGGCTCCCGTTCTCGAACCGGGGAGTCAACAGAATTGGGTCCCGTTCAGTCCATCCGCAAACAAGGTTCCAGTCCAGCCTCCCGTTCCAGATGTCGTTTTTCTGACGATCGCCGTGGGCAAGAGGCATCCAGGCCCGTGCAGGACCCCCACCAGGACAGTGTACGTCTTCGCAATCCATTGCAAGGATATCATTGGCTTGGATCAATACGACAGTCTTGCATGACCTCGGGATCAGCCACGAGATGGTTCAGGGCCAGGCACAGCTTTTCCCAGAACGGGAACTCCTCCCGTTCAGGCCTTTGTTATAGCACAAACGCCTGGACGGGAAACCTCCCGTTCAAGGGCTTTTTGAATGGGACTCCCGATCAGGCTCCCGTTCAAGTGTCCACTGTTCTGATGACAAGAAACAGAACGAGCCGTCGCCGTCAATCGTCCCGCCAGCTCGTGCCCACTCGCACCACACGCGTGTCTGCAACGCGCATCACCCGCAGCTACGATGTCGGCCGCGGGGCCGACACTCGCGCCCGCACTGGGGGATGGAGGCGCCGCCAGGGCAGCGAGAAGCAGGGGGGCGAGAGGGGAGGGGCTGGGGATGACAGTCCCGGCCCCCCCCGCCGCGGCAGCCCCCCCCGACCGGCTAACACCTCATTGCCGGCCGCCGGCCGCAGGCGAGCGGCACGCGCGCGGCGCAGGCACCTCGTCACGGATGCCCGCTCGGGGCAAACACGGGGGCGGGCCGCCGCGCCCTCGACGGGCGCACCGCCGCCACTCGACATGATGCATCGGCCGGGACCGTCGCGCGGTGCATGCAAAAAAAAAAAACGGAAAACGAACAGCCGCGCCAACGGCGCTCTGCCGCGGCGGCGGCCGCCGCCGCCACGCCCGACACACACGAGCGTCACGGCGGCTGGCGGGTGGGTGGGTGTGGCGGAAGCACCGCCGCGGTGTCGGCGTGCCCTGCGCGCGGTGCGCGCGGCCGTCCGCCGCCGCCGCCACCGCCGCGCGGT
>Ga0114957_1003675_pt1 | contig 13640 bp, 10 predicted proteins | sample BantaG_FD_87175 | JGI IMG/M metagenome (GOLD analysis project Ga0114957, IMG submission 87175) | Marine algal microbial communities from Bantry Bay, Ireland - BantryBay_4 metaG | ecosystem: Host-associated > Algae > Red algae > Unclassified | place: Bantry Bay, Ireland | collected 2014-11-21 | reverse complement strand
CCGAAGCAGATTTGGTGATAGAACAGTTGTTCGCGTCGGTAATAGTAACTGTGTAATTACCAGCCGTTAAGCTGTTAATGCTTTGAGTGGTTGCACCGTTATTCCAGTTATAAGAATAAGGAGCCGTACCACCGTCAACGGAAACTTGCACCGCGCCGTTGTCTCCACCACTACATGCTACGTTGGTAGCGTTAGTAGTTGCGGTGATAGCCGTTGGCTCAGAAACACTAGCACTATAAATACCTTCGCAACCATTAGTGTCAGTTACGGTAACCGTATAATTACCAGGTGCCAGGTTATTTAAATCCTGTGTAGTTACGCCGTTACTCCAGTTATAGGAATAAGGAGCAGTACCTCCAGCTAACGATAAGTCAATTTTTCCGTCGTTACTATTATTACAAGTAATATCAGTGGAAGTGGTAGCAGAAAAGTCAAAACTAACATTGCTACATCCCAGGATATATCCTGCGTCTAAATCTTTATAATGATCACCCGCATTTAAGGTAATAATTTCAGTCATGGCATCATTTGTACCAGGCATTGGTTGAGCATCGCTGTCTTTTGTTTCATCTCCGTTGTTTGGTGTGGTTAAGATATAATCAGAACCGTTAGTGTTTGTTGAAATTGGAAATTTAACCTTATAGCTTCCGGGAGTGAGCCCGTCAAAAATATATTGCCCATTCTGATCTGTCGTCGTCTGGCTAACCATATTGCCATTTCCATCAAGTAGCATAACTACTACATTGGAAATGCCAGGTTCTCCAGTATCCTGAATACCATTGTTATTAGTATCCGCCCATACAAAGTTTCCAATTGCAGCAACGCCATCAATCGTGACGTTAGAAACACATTGGCAACCATTGCTGTCGGTTACAGTTACGGTGTAAGACCCTGCGCTTAAGTTAGTGGCAGTAGCAGTTGTTTGTCCATTACTCCATTGATAAGTAAAAGGAGCGTTCGTTCCATTAGCAGATGCGGTAGCGGTAGCATCGTTTATTAAAACAGAAGTTAGTGGTTGACTAACGATCGCTTGACAAGTCAGTTCAGGAACAATAACTTCTACTTGATCTGTAGCTTCTGCACCACTACAATCTGTAACAGTTACCTGATACGTACCAGCTTGATCTGCTGTAATTGTAGGGGTGGTTGCTCCTGTTGACCATTCGTAACTGACGTCACTAGTAGTACTAGAAGTACAACATCCTCCATATATTTTAAGATCATCTAAATCCCAGGCACTTACTTGTGAACCATTTCCGATTGGCGCGTAAGCCAGTAATTCGAAAGCATAAGTAGCAGTTTCTGTACCTTGAAATTCCGGGATACTAGGAAAATCAATTGTCTTTTGACTCCAGTTATTCGTAGAAGTAGAAATATCTGTTTGTTTAAAAATTTCAACTCCATTTTTCAGTATTCTAACACCATATTTTGTAGGATAATTATTAACGCCTGTATTGTCATTGTATCCCTGCTGAGACCAAAGATAATTGGTTGGTGCAAATTCTTTAAAAGTTATTTTTGTAATACCAGCTACCTGACTTCCACCCGCTAAAGAGATATCAAATCTCAAAGCCATAGGATGGTTGTCTTGCCAGTTACTGATGGTAGGCATTCCGAGACAAACTGCGTCGCCGGGTGCATTATTATCGCCATCATCGGTACAAGAGTGTTTTCCTTCGTTACGGTAAAAACCAGTTGAGTTGACCGAAGTACAACCAAGATTACTTACAACTCCACCAAATTCAGTATAAGATTCATTGGATTCATCACCAGAAAAGGAAGCGCATTGATTCATGTTCCAGCTGGCAATTACTTGATCATTGTTGATATCGCAACCAGTTGGACAAGAAGCCTCACCGGTAACCGTAGCGGTCAATTGTGTTTGTCCATCACAAATAGTAACATCCGCACCGGCATATACTGATAGATTACTAGGTGTTGGTGTGTTGTTGTTAGTAATGGTAATAGTAATGGTCTTTTCATCACATTTATCACCAGAGCAGTTGTCTTCATTAAACAAACTCGCAGAAATAGTATAAGTACCAATTGCGGGTGTCCAATAATGATCGTAAGGAACCGTGTTTTCTTCGTTTTCGGCTCCGTTAACGTTAAAACCAATACTCTCATGCGAACCAATAGCTACGGCTTCGATGGTAGAGTTGGCTGGTAAATCACCGATTCGGTAACTACCTCCGTCTTGTAGCGTAATACTGGTATTGTCATTGGCTATCTTAAAGTAGAGAATCTCACCAGTACAATTCTCTTGTTCTGTGAGTGCTGACCCGGTAAGGTTTAGGTTTAAATCTCCTACTGTATTTTCTAGTACAACACCATTATTGGGCTGACTTAAAAATTCAATGTGGTGCCATCCACAGCCGTTGAAACGACTATTTTTTTCTGTTTCGTTAGCACCAGTTCCAAGTTGGAAAGCAGGTCCACGGCGATACATGTGCGCCACCGCACCTTGCATAGCACCTTCTCCGGTAAAAGTTCCGCTTGTCTGCGTGTAGAGATACCAGTCAGAGACATCTAATGGTTGACAATTTGGTGCTTTCACACTGTCAGGATTGACATTAAAAGTTCTGTTTGCCAAGCCAACGTCTATTTTCCATTTAATGTTACTGTCAGCATTGTTAACTGCTAATCCAGTAATTCGAGCAGTTCCGTTATCATATTCAGTAAACTGTCCGTCTTGAATTTGATATTTCCTTTCAATATTGCTATTCATACCAGATTCTATGTAAAAAGAAAACAGCTCATCATGAGTACAGTGATCGGTTTGCTGTATGGTTCTGGTCTTTATTACATTTTGACTAAAGCCAAAATTAGGTAACGTCAGTATAAAACAAATTAGTAAAAAAGTGTGTGTAGTGTGTTTTAAAAAGTGTGTTGTCAGTTGTTTTGTGTCTCGAAAAGTTTGTTTGTTTGATTTCATAAGACATAATTTTGTGTGAAAAAGCAAGCTTTGAATGTAAGAGAGGATGAATGAATTAATTAATAAAAGATAAATTATCAGTGAACTGCGGTAAGGGAGGATTTATATCTGACGGGGAGACAGTATGGGTAGGTATCTTACTGGTTGCAAAAATCAGACCGTCTGCAAAAATGTCACAAAAAAGTTGTTTAGGTTTTATTTTTTAGCTAAGAAAGAAGCGGAAAAACTACGTAATAAATTAATCAAATTAAAATAATAAATATTTTAATTTATTTTTTATATAAAATAAAGCAGTCACAGAAAGTTGGTAGAATGGCTAAAAAAAGGGCTTTGTGTGGTTTTTGGGAAAAGTTGCTGAAATGTGACGCAGCAAAAAACCATCATAAAACTGTTAAGTTTTATGATGGTTGGAAGAAGCCACGGATGAGTGACTGGTCGTCAGACCTATTTATGAGAGGATTAAATTTAGTTTATTTGGATATCATAATTAGCGGTTTGTTTATGTTTTTCAATTATCTGAAAAAGCGGATCCTCGCGCAATAGTTTGGATTGAGCCTGGTCGACGATCTCGGTAGCTTTTTTATAATCTTTATTCATCTTATATTCCATGGCGATGGCGTAATAAACCAAGGCAATATTTTGCCTTAAACTTTCCGGTTTAAGGTTATTCTTTTGTAATTCTGATTCAATGGTACTTAAATTACCGGTGACGGTGATCCCGGATTGTAAAGTATAAGTGAGGTCATTGAGTAAAGAACCAGATTCCCAATTCCCAATTAGTTGATCTCCGTTCTTAAATTCAAATCTTGCTGATTTAGCAGTTTTTCCTTTTTTCCAATGAGTCGTCATGAGGTCTTCCGTAGGAAAGGCCACAGTTCCTTCTCCGTGACGGTTACCACTACGAAAAGAAGTCAGATATCGAGTTCCATCGGTCAGGGTGTAAGTTCCATCACCATCCGGAAGTTCTTCTACCCAATCACCGCTGTAGGAGTCACCATTAATAAAGTGAATAGCTCCTTTCCCATCCATTTTGTCCTTAAAAAACATACCGTGGTATTCGTGGCCACATGCAAAGGTAAATAGCCCTTGGCCATGCATAAAGCCATGATCAAATTCACCTAGGTAAGAACTACCATCTGGAAAGGTCTGTTCGCCTTGTCCTTGACGAAGTCCTTTGGCGAATTGACCTTTATAGATACTACCATCTTTCCAGGTCATTAAGCCTTGGCCGTGTGGTTTGCCATACATAAATTCGCCCTGATAGACTACGCCGTCAGGATAATGTCGTTCGCCTTCACAATGCACTACGTGCTTACCGCAGTCGAGTTTGAAAGTATTTTGAGTTAAAGAATAAGCCGAAAAGGCTAGTGTAGGGAGGAGCAAAAGTAGAAGCAACGAGAAATGTTGCCTGGAATTGATCCCGTAGGTCATATCAGGTGAAGTTTTGGTGTGCGCTCTTTTTATTCTTAAAATGAATTTATTAGGCGCGGTTAGTAAAATTGTAAAAAATCTGTAAGTGCTCGTAAATTAAGGGGGTTTAAAAGTAAAGTCAATAATTTAAATATATATTTTTATTGTAAATATAAAAAAGGCCATATCTTAAAAAGATACAGCCATACCTATAAAAAACTGTTACTAAAAACTTCTTAGGAAATATGAATAGAAACAACCAGGTTTAATACCTGAGGAAAATAAGTTGATATTGTTTTTGCTAGTTACGGATGAGGAGGTTAATGACTCAGTGGAAACAGGAAAGGAAAAAGGAATTATTAAATTACAACTACTATAAAACAAAATGTGTACCAGTAATTTCGGGTTATCCCAGAATATGCTTAGCTTTGTATTCCGTAACAGTGAATCTCAAAAGTGCTGCCAAGAGCAATCTAATATGACAAAATATATCTTCGTTACGGGAGGCGTAACCTCATCCTTGGGAAAGGGAATAATTTCCGCATCTTTAGCCAAACTTCTTCAGGCTAGAGGTTTAAAAGTAACCATCCAAAAGTTTGATCCTTATTTGAATGTCGATCCCGGCACACTGAACCCTTATGAACACGGGGAATGTTATGTGACCGATGATGGAGCTGAAACAGACTTAGACCTAGGACATTACGAGCGGTTTTTAAATATTCCGACCTCTCAGGCTAACAACGTCACAACGGGACGGGTTTACCAAACAGTGATTAATAAAGAAAGAGAAGGTGCTTATTTGGGGAAGACGGTTCAGATTGTTCCACATATTACCAACGAAATTAAACGACGGATGCTTCTTCTGGGAGCGAATAACGACTATGATATTGTAATCACCGAATTGGGTGGTACGGTCGGAGATATCGAATCGCTACCTTATCTTGAAGCCGTGCGACAATTACGGTGGGATTTGGGACGGGATAATTGTGTAGTGATCCACCTTACCCTAATTCCTTATCTGAAAGCGGCTGGTGAGTTAAAGACAAAACCTACCCAACATTCTGTCAAAGAATTACAGAAGAACGGGATTCAGGCAGATATCCTGGTTTGTAGAACTGAACATGCGATCACTAACGAAATACGTCGGAAGCTAGCGCTGTTTTGTAACGTAGATATCGGATCGGTCATTGAATCCAGAGATGCTGAAACAATTTATGATGTGCCGTTGATGATGTTAAAGGAATCACTGGATACCACCGTGATGCTCAAATTGCGACTGAAAGACCGAAATGAACCAGACCTGAGAAAGTGGAAGGCATTTTTGGGAAAATTAAAAAATCCGTTACACGAAGTCCGAATCGGGCTGGTTGGAAAATACAATGAATTACAGGATGCTTATAAATCAATTTACGAGGCTTTTGTTCACGCAGGTGCGGTCAACGAATGTAAAGTGATTGTGGAACCTATTCATTCCGAAAACCTGGAAGGAAGTGAAGAAGAAGTACACGCAAAATTAAAAGAGATGGATGGAGTCCTGGTAGCCCCCGGATTTGGGGAGCGAGGAATTGAAGGGAAACTGAAAGGGATTCGTTACGTACGAGAAAATAAAATTCCATTTTTTGGCATTTGTCTGGGAATGCAATGCGCGGTAGTGGAATATGCTAAAAACGTTTTAAATTTATCAGAAGCTGCTTCTTCGGAGGTAGATCCTGCCAGTAAAAATCCAGTGATTGACCTGATGGAAAATCAAAAGGATCTGACACAGAAGGGAGGGACTATGAGATTGGGTGCCTACGACTGCACCATCAATTCTGATAGCTTGGCGCATAAGGCTTATGGAACTAATGAAATTAGCGAGCGACATCGTCACCGCTACGAATTTAATGACAAATACCGAGAGCAATTTGAAAAGTCGGATTTACAACCAACCGGTTTTAATCCGGAAACTAATTTGGTAGAAATTGTTGAAATGCAAAATCACCCCTGGTTTGTAGGGGTCCAGTTTCATCCTGAATTAAAGAGTACCGTAGAAAATCCACATCCGCTTTTTGTCGCTTTTGTAAAAGCGGCGATGCAGAAAAAATACCATCATAAAAGTGTGGAAGACGCTGTGGCGAAGGGGTGATCAATTTTACTATGAAAAAATTAACATTAAAAGAACTCAACCGGATCTCCGTTACGGAGTTTCAGGCCATGAAAAAATCACCCGTGGTACTGGTATTGGATAATATTCGTTCTGCGCTCAATGTGGGATCTGCCTTCCGGACTGGAGACGCCTTTGCGGTAGAGAAAGTAGTACTTTGTGGAATTACGGCTCAGCCGCCACACCGAGAAATTCTTAAAACGGCCATTGGAGCGACCGGATCGGTGAGTTGGGAATATTACGAAGATAACGTTGCGGCAATTACCGCATTAAAAGAGCAAGGTTATCAGCTCGTTGCTGTAGAGCAGGCTGAAGAAAGTAAAACACTGGAAAATTTTCCTTTCTCCAGGGAAGATAAATACGCCTTAATTTTTGGAAATGAGGTAACAGGAGTCGCCCAGCCAGTAATGAATTTGGTAGATCAGTGTATCGAAATTCCGCAGTTTGGAACTAAACATTCACTTAATATTTCTGTTTCTATTGGTGTTGTATTATGGGAATTTATTCGGAATCGTAAACCCGCCTAATGACTAACTCTGATGTACAAATAACTCCTCGCCACCGTCTGCACTATCTTGGACTGATTTTTTTTACCATCATCGTCGGACTGTTTTCTCGCACAAAGTATCTGCCTTATCCGGATTTTATATGGGTGGGAGATGTGTTTTATGGATTGCTAATCTTTTTTATTATTGGATTTTTATACCCGGATCGTAGTAAATCCGGGGTAGCACTTGCGGCCTTTATTTTGTGTTGTCTGATTGAGTTCAGTCAGCTTTATCAGGCGGATTGGATCGTCCTGCTTAGAGAGACCAAAATGGGCGCACTCATTTTAGGGCACACATTTTTGTGGAGTGACTTGCTTGCTTATGGAATAGGGATACTTCTTGGGATTTGGGTAGAGTGGGGAGATGGCAGATGATATTCGCTACTAGAACGGCCGCAAATATTGTGACTATTTTTTTAAAATTTTTTCCATCAATTTTTAGTAGATTGATTGTTAGGAAGTTATAATTTCTTTTGTTCCCTTAACACCAAAAAATCTTCTTTAATTTTTTGGCTTTTTGTTCTTACCCGAAAAAACGTTGACCAGCGGACTGATTGGATTACTCGTGGTGCGACGGTAGGAAACAATTTGCCCTGTATGGTAAATGGCGTCGGCCAGTGGTCCGTTCATTAAATTCCAAAAAGGAGAAGCACTTACGTTTTCGCCCCTTTTGAATTTTATCTGACAATCCTTTAAATTTAGCTCTTTATTGGTACGTAGGATTTCGCTGGCAGACTTAAGGTTTTCCAGGGTTTTAGTTCGGTATTCTGTGAAGTTAAACTCGGTAGCACCGCCGCCGCGTTCTGTCGGAATTTGTGCTACTGTATTGTAGATGACTTCGGAAAGTCCGTGAACATGTTTAATTAATGCTTCACAGCTAGCGCCGTCATTGCCCGGCTCATAGGCCAGGTCTTCGGTACGCAGACCTTCAGTTCCCCAGTAGTAACGATACCCTAATCCGTCGATCATTCTCATCAACACCGAATTACCACTGTAATCTTCCGGTGTGTGCTCAATTGACATATAGGGCAAAGCTGATAAATCCTCCATAGTTAAATCTTGTGCTTTCAGGGTGATTGAAAAATAGAGAAAGAAGGAAAAGTAAAAAAGCTTTTTCATGAACAATGATTTTCTATAATTAAGATTACGAAATTAAGCATTTTAGGGAATAGCAAAATAAATTCGATTTATTTAGCAACTGTTATAATAATCATCGGTAAAATCCGTTTTAATCGGGCAATTTGAAATTTAAATGTCGGTCATTTGCTCAATCTAATGAAAAATATAAATTATAATTTTTTTTAAGCCGAACAAAATTCTGTATCCTCTGATAGTATACCGTACTTTTAATTAAAATAGCTTGGTTATTATAGTTTTATTCTGATTTCTTCTCACCGAGCGTAATTATCTAAATTTTAAACGGTTTTTCAGTTTAAATTTCCTGAATTTATTTTTATCTTTGCATCGCCTTCCAAGCAAATATTTATTTTGAACAACTAACATAGAAAAAAACGATGTCTAACTCAATCAAACTCTTCGCCCTATTATTGTTTGTTTCTCTTTCTTTCACACTTTCCGCACAATCTTTGGCTTCTATCGATAAGGTAGACATGGATTTCATCACTTTAGATGGATCAGAAAGTGACTGGTCATTTTATTCTGATGATGAGAACAAAACGTATTTCATTGATTTTGAAAAATTAAGTTTTAACCTGAGCGAGATTGTGGTGAAAGATTCAGAAGGTATGGTTGTGATGCGAGAAGATGTTTTGGATTTGCCAGTAAATACTATTTTTGAGCTGGACTTCAGCGCTTTCAAAAGCGGAAAATATCTGATTGAATTACGCTCTTTCAAAGGAATGCTCAAAAAAGAGATTTCGTTATAAACGACCCTTTTTTACAAATAACCACTCTCCCAGTGGTTGGGCGAGTACACCTGCAATAAATACCCAGTTACAAAACCAGTCCCACCAGACTTCCCCCGCTAGTCCCTGACCGGCGACCAGATTCATGATTCCTCCAGCTAGCATGACATATTGCCAGCGGCGTAAAAAGGTACTTACCCGGCGGGTTCCCTGATAGGTGGAAAGCATACCTGCCCGCCAAAAAGGAACCACCAGTAACACTTCTCCTAATTTATGCAACATTATCCAGTAACCGAAGGGTTCTGAATAATCCATGGTAAATAAAATCCTAATAATCGAAAGGCCAAAAATGATTCCGGTTGCCCAGGCGATCTTACGCCACCAATAATATTGCCTTGGTTTATCCCACATATTGCGCGGTCCTTTCATCTATTTTGTTAACTAATGCTGCGATGGCCCCACTTTCATTCTTCCACCAGTCTGCGGACCAAACATACACATATTCCAACCCATAAAAGGTCAGTAATGCCCGGTATTTTCGTTCCCAATCGAGTGCGAGTGCGCCTCGTCGATCACCAATTCCATCTAAAATAACGGCGACTGGCGCGGCATCCGCATCATCCGGTTTGATCAATAGTGGGACGTATAATTCGTTGACCCAGGCGTGTTTGATTAGTTGAGCAGGATTGATATGACTGGAAAGACTTTCTACCACTTCGTCAACAAAATAATCACATTGCATATTGCGTCGATATTGTTTCTTTCCAATAGTTTGATTTATTTCAAATTTACCATAAGAAGCTACCTTATCGGAATGGATAAAAAATATTCTCAATCTAGTATGGGCCAGATGATTTTGTAAGGCACGATTGTTTTGTGGTGATTCTGGACTTTGGATATAAAGTAGATAATCCGTTGTTTCTCCTTCCTGATTTTCGGACGGATAAATATGTAATCCATTCGGAAATAGTTTTTGTAAATGATCGGCCATTGGCGTATTTCCCGCCCGCTTATGGTACAATCGATAAAAAAGAAAATTTCTTAACTCTTTATCTTCTACAATCATTCGCACGCTAGGACGTTGATAATTTTTGCTTACCGGTTCTATCTCTTTTAGAATATTTTCCAACACTTCTGCGTAGTGTGTTTTTGTGCTCTGATCCGATCGGTAGGAAAGATCTAATGGAATATTTATTATGGCGTTTTTATCTTTTGTTTTATTATAAAAATGTAAATCATTTATAGTATTAAATTTTTGATAATAAAGGTCTGTGATTACCGCTGGACCTGGACGGTGATGATAAAGTAAATCTATTTCTTGAGTATCCTGATCGATTAAACTATCTAACAGGGTATAGGCAGTTGTTTGAGAACTACTGCGACTGCTGGTAAAACCTATTACCCGTGGAGCCATTTTTAACAATGGAAAATGACTACTGAAATTTAGTTTGTTGGCTGCTAAAATAATAATTGCATCGAATAGGTTTTGATCAGAATCAATCCATTCCATAGCCAGTTCCGGAGTGGTCAAAAAAATCGGGTGCTGCTCAATAATGTTTCTTACCTGGGTTGTATTGTTTTGTAAAAAATGAATGGCTGAAAACTCTTTATTGGCATTGGTAAAGAGGTCTGTATTCAATCGAGGAGATCGGGTCTGCTGTGCTTTTTTTCGAGCAATGATTTGTGCTGGAATTTGAGTACTCAAGCCATCGAGTGCCCCTAAAAATCGTTGATAATGCTGATCATCCTCGGGAATACCTTCGTGGTGATACTGTGATAAAAACTGTTGTAGATACCAACTTTGGAAAGCAGACACCCAATCGTGAGGTTTTACTCTGGTAAGCGCCAACACTACTTTTTGTTCTGGCGGGGAAAGCTGTAACCAGTATTTCTGCCAGGCGTGAAGATCATCAAAATCACGCAGATTAAAACGGATCGCATCCAATTGATTGACAATTTGTTCGAGTTGGTTTTGTTGATCCCGGGTAGGGTGGGCGGTAGCTGTAATTTCTTCTTCAAATAAGCGGGTTTGATTGACCGATTTAAGGAATGCTCGTAATTCATTTTCCAGGGTTCTCACCGTTGATTCGTAGCCCATCTCTTCGACCTGTCGGGTACCACTAAGGGTATCCAGATTGTTTTGAATTAGCTGTGGAACGGTTTGTTGAAAATCCTGTAAAGCAGTTCTGAAAGATTGTACCGAGGCTTGGATCTCCGGTATTTTTTCATTTCCGGTATAAGCAGGAAAGGCATAATCGAAAAAATTATTTTCCGCGAATTTAGTTCGCATAAATTGATAATCTGCTTTCACTCTTTTTTGCCTTTCCAGAATATTTTTAGCGCTATTAGAGAAGATACCCGTTAGTTTGAGTTTTCCGGTAGAAAGTAGCCCTGTCTTGGTTCCTTTGTTACCGTGCTCACTGGCTAAATCACCAATTAATTCTAACAGATTATCACTTTTCTTTTGAAATTCTTTTAAACCATCCTTATAAAAATGGGTTAACTTGACGGTATAAGTATGCAGTTTATTGATATATTTTTGTTGTAGACCATGTGCCTGTTTTTTTAGCTGACGGACAGATTCCTCAATTCTATGGAGGCTTTGTTCTGGATTATATTCTAAAAATAAAATACTGTTTAATTTGCCAAGTGGATGATCGGTTGTACCAATATTTTGGAATAAATCTACGCCTTGTGCCACCTTTTCTGAGAAAGAATTAAAAACCTTATAAGACCATTTGTAATCACTAAAATTCAGGTGACTATTGAGAAGTGCACTGGGTTCTTTTCCGTTGGCTGCCAGAAATAAGCCGACTACATCGGTCCATGTATGGTGTCCGAAGATGGGTTGGGTTACTGTATTATACTGGTTAGCTAATGCGGCTTGGTTACGAAGCGCTTTTTGTAAATTTAGGTTATACTGTTCTCGATCAAGTTTGGACGTTTCTTCAATGATGGTTTCTTGATGGGTAGATGATTGATTAGGAAATAAACTAAGACAATATGGATCTAACGAACGGGACGCCAGGTGCTTGCGAAGCGCGCTGAGTGATTCCGGATTTTGGCTGACGATCAGTAGATTTTTTTCGTTGGAAAGGCAGTTGATTGCAATATTAGCAGCAGTTTGAAGAACACCCGTACCGGATTCTCCATCCACAATCAAATTATGTGTTTGAAAATATTGCATGACTAATTCCTGCATGGGATCGGTGGGAAATGTACCATAGGTATGGGACCAGGCAGGCGTATCGACGGCTTGCCAGTTAGTATTTATTAGTTTTCTAGCATGATCGAGTAATTTTGTTTGCTGAACACCAAAGAGATTTAAAACCCCCGACCAGTGAATGCTGCCCTTGGGATTGTTAATTGTGGTCGGAGTTGGCAAGACGGTAGTCGTAGAACGCTCATCCGTCAAATCCAACTGGACAATCAATTCATAACAAAGATGATAAATTGCTTCTCCAAGATCCCCTTTGGTTTCTAGGCAAGTATCAAATTTTTCCGTAAGGTTGATATTATATTCCTCTGCAAAGAAAGCGAGTAATAACTTATTGGGTAATACATCGTCCCGTTTGATATTCAGATGCCATTTGTCCGCGTAGTCGGGTCGGTAATCGGCACGCCAGATAAACAGTGGTGCAGCCAGGTGAGGACGTGGATCATCATCCTTAGTTTTTATATAAAACATTGGAAAACCAATACCTACCTCTTGATACTCCGCTTGTCCGGATTGTCTGTAAGCCGAACAAAAGAGGCTTGATAGGGATGGTATAGACTCGTCTTTTGCAATAAAAGATAGTTCGGTAGATTCACTTTCCCAGATGCGAGATAGTAGGGTAGTGGCGAATTTAGCTTCCTGTCGGGAAATTTTGCAAAGGTCAATTCCTGTTTCGGATAGGCCATTAAAATAACCGGTTTTGTGTAGTTGCAAATATACCTCAGTAGTTATTTGCTCAGTGGATGGTCGATCTTTCATAGTAGTTGTTGATGTTTACTCTTACCAAAATTACAAATTAACCAGTAGAAGTTTGTATTTTCAACCAAAAAAGGAGAAGTTAACTTGAAATTTCCTTTAAATTTTTCTTTTTAGCACTAAATTTCAGAGATACCTGTAAATCAATTTGATATGATACTTTCATTTAAGTCATTATTTAAGCTATCAACCCTTGCAATTCTACTAAGCTGGGTAGGTTGTTACTCGGGAACCACTAAATTACTTCCTTATCAGTCGCAGCTTAACCAAACCTTTGACTTGCGTTATGGTACAACGGTGGGACTACCGGATGAGAAAATGGAGATCAGTTTTGAAAAACTGACCGAAAGTCGTTGTCCAGAAGGCGTAAATTGTATCCAGGCGGGAGAAGGAATTATTTCTTTAGTCGTCAAAGTAGGCAACCAAAGCGAAAATCTCGTTTTGAAAGCAAAAGGTTTATGTATGAATAAGCCTGAATGTGGCGAAGCTAAAAGTGTTTTAAATTATACCCTTACCCTAATGAGCTTGACCCCATATCCGACGGAGGTTTTGGAAGATAAACAAAATTACATCGCCAAAATGATCATTACCAAAAAGCCTCCGATGGGAGAAACCCGATAAATATGCATAAGATACAATTTGCCCCAAATGGTCCAGAATTTTCTCGAATCATCGCGGGAGTAATGACTTGGGGCGTTTGGGGTAAAAATTTATCCGCCAACAAAGCCGCCAGTTACATTGACGAATGTCTGAATCTCGGGGTGTCT
>Ga0114957_1003673_pt1 | contig 13642 bp, 7 predicted proteins | sample BantaG_FD_87175 | JGI IMG/M metagenome (GOLD analysis project Ga0114957, IMG submission 87175) | Marine algal microbial communities from Bantry Bay, Ireland - BantryBay_4 metaG | ecosystem: Host-associated > Algae > Red algae > Unclassified | place: Bantry Bay, Ireland | collected 2014-11-21 | reverse complement strand
TTGTCTGATCTTTATCATATTCGACTTTTACTACTCCCTTACCGTTCATAAAACCAGCTTGTGTAGTGATAACTCCTGGTATTTTTGCGATCTCTTTTTCTCCTGTCCAGAAACAGTACATAGATAAATAACATTCACTAGTATTACCCGATAGTTCCTGATATAGTAATTCTAGATAGTCGGGCACTAGATTTCCGCTTTGGATAATACCTTCCATCATGGCATCTACTAAGCCAGCTTCTGAGTAATTTCCATTGACTCTTTTTACGATATCTTTTCCAGAGTTATCTACGATCCTGACTACTGGGTTATTCCATGTAGGTTCGTTATACTGATGTAGGACTTCCAAGTCTTTTCCTTTCTTATTGTTAAAAATAGTCAAAGGAATAAAGTACGTTTCTATAGTCTCGACGATGAGCGGATGGGTTAATACATTTCCACCATAATTTCTACATGTAGCACATCCCGGTACTTCCTGGAATAAGATCAGAACAGGTTTATCTTCAGCTGTTGCTTTTTGTAATGCCGTATCGTAATCTCTCATCCAGTGAATATCACCTAGCTCTTTGTGTTCTTGAAAACTGATCTGCTGAGCATGCGATAAGGAGATAAAGAAACTAAAGAATAAGAATGACCATAATTTAAACATCGATATAAGTTTTACTACTGCGTAAACGTAGGACTATTAAAATTGATACATGTTAAACAGATAAATCTAGGTTTTACAATACGTAAACTATCTTTATGTCCGCTATAATCATTTTATCTTAGATCAAAACTTTATTCCGTAATACCAGCTAAACACAAAAAACCACTTTTAATCTTCCCTAATCTTGAGGTATCAAACTAATGTATATCAAATTATGAAAAAGTATATCATGCAATCAAAAGCTAAGGGTTTTATAATCGCAGTATTATTTATGTTGGTTTTTTCTCATTCGGCTTTAAGCCAAAATTATCAAACACTCCGAGGAACAATTGTAGATAAAGAATCACAGTTTCCGCTTATAGGAGTAAATGTTATTCTTAATCCTGATACTGAAAATAGTAAAGGCACCACCACAGAAATCGATGGAAGTTTTAGACTGGAACAAGTCTCGGTCGGGAGACACGATCTCAGTTTTTCTTACCTAGGATATGAGGAAGTTTATCTGCAAAATATAGAGGTAAATTCTGGTAAAGAAGTCATTCTAAATTTAGAAATGGAAGAGGCGATGGTCCAGATGGAAGAGGTCGTAATCGTAGCTAGAAGAAATGGTGAAGTAGCAAACGAAATGGCCACCGTCAGTGCTAGAGAATTTTCTGTACAAGAGACTAATCGATATGCAGGATCTAGAGGAGAACCTGCTAGGATGGCTTCTAATTTTGCAGGTGTGCAAGGGGCTGATGATTCTAGAAACGATGTAGTCATCAGAGGAAATACACCTTCTGGAGTACTCTGGCGACTAGATGGAATTAATATTCCTAACCCTAATCATTTTTCAATCCCAGGTACAGGAGGGGGTTCCGTTACGATCCTAAATAATAAGTTTCTAAAGAACTCTGATTTTTTTACGGGTGCTTTTCCTGCTGAATTTGCAAACGGGATAGCAGGTGTTTTTGACTTAAAAATGCGTAACGGTAATAATGAGAAACACGAGTTTAGTGGACAGTTTGGGTTTTTAGGAACGGAGCTCATGGCAGAGGGTCCACTTTCTAAAAACAGTAAGTCATCTTATTTAGCCACGTACAGATATTCCTCTCTACAGTTATTTCAGGGACTAGGAATTAATGTAGGTACTGATGCGATTCCTAAATATCAGGATGCCTCTTTCCGCTTAAATTTCCCTCGTAAAAACGGAGGACAGTTAGCGATATTTGGGATCGGTGGTAATAGTAATATCGATATCCTGATCAGTGATGAGGAAGCTCCTAGCACCGAGACTTTGATTTATGGATCTAATGATAGAGATCAATTTTTTGGGTCTAGGATGGGGACTGTGGGTGTCACATACTCCCAACCGTTAAACACGGACAGCTATTTTAAAGCAACCTTGTCTGCCTCTCATTCTTCTGTAGATGCCTTACATGATTATGTAGATCGAGAAGTGGTAGATGGCCGATTTAGTCTCAACAAAACGATTCCTATTTTAGATTATGATTTTAAAGAAAACAAGTATTCTACATATCTAAATTATGTCAGAAAAGTAGGAAAGGGTAGTGTAAAGATGGGTCTCAATGCTGATTTATTTCAGGTCGATTATCAGGATCGAGGAAGAGCTATAAACCCAGCCTTAAATACAGGAGATACGCTGAGTGTAGGACCATGGAAAAAAAGATGGGACGCTCAGGAGACCTATGCATTACTCCAACCCTTTATCCAGTACAAGCATCGATTTACAGAAAAACTCAGTGCTACTGCTGGTGTAACGGCTTTATATACTAGTATTAATGATAGTAGTTTTTCTCCTGTGGAGCCACGTTTAGGATTATCCTATAAAATGGATGATAAACAAAAAATCGGACTAGGTCTAGGGTTACATTCTCAGATGCAAGCTCCTTATTTATATTACTATGGAGTAGCAAATGATGAGGCTGGAAATCCATTAGCTTTAAATCAGGATAGGATCGAGCTGGTAAAAAGTTTCCATGCAGTAGGGTCTTACGACCGAATGTTAGGAAAATCAAGTAGACTAAAGGCAGAGGTTTATTTCCAACATCTATATGATCTTCCAGTAGCCGCTGATGGATCTTCTTTTTCATTGATCAATGCTGGTTCTGGGTTTAGTAGATTATTTCCAGACTTACTGACGACAGGTGGAGCCGGAAGAAATTATGGAGTGGAACTGACCCTAGAGCGGTTTTTTACTAAGGGATATTATTTCTTATTTACAGGTTCTGTTTTTGATGCTCAGTATAAAACACTAGAGGGCGTATGGAGAAATACCTCTTTTAATGGCCGCTATGCTTTTAATGGATTATTTGCAAAAGAGTGGAATATCGGAAATAAGCAAACTATAAATATAGGATCTAAACTGACTTGCGTAGGCGGCGGATGGTATGGAGAAATAGACGAGTTAAAATCCCAACGACAACAAGAGGTAGTATATAAAGATGATACCGTAAATACTTTAAAGTTTAGTCCTTACTTCAGAGCGGACTTAAAACTAAATTATAAGATAAATACAAAGTCTATCACACATGAGATCGGAATCGATATCGTTAATCTATTCGACACCAGAAATATTTTAAAGAAGACCTATTCTCCTGATCATCCTGATGGTCCAGTGGTAGATGAGTATCAGTTAGGAAGATTACCTCTGTTTTATTACCGTATAGATTTTTAGATATTGACTTGAGTAAGACGGCTTTTACAAAAAACCGTCTTACTCATTTTTTACACTAAGCATCCACTATACCATACATATGCCATACTGACCACAGCTACAATATTGGACATCAGTCCAAAAAGCTTCATCTGAGTAACGGTATACGTACGAGTCTTAAAAACAATGAATAGATCTATCAGTAACCATACTAATCCGATGGCTAACATGGATCCAAAAATGTACTCCTTATATACCGTATAAAGTAATGCAACTTCCGCAGCTACGATAGTAATGATGAGCATTTTGGTTTTTTGCATACCTATTACCGTTGCTGTTGTTTTTCTCCCCGCTTTACGATCGGGTTCTATGTCCATGACTTCTCCGATGAGATGAGATTGCAATGCAAAGAGGAGTAAATAAAAATAAGTAGTCCATGGAAGAGACTCGGTATTATTTAACCAGATACTAAGTGGAACGATCAGTAGATAACCGATCTGACATAATAGTTCTAGGGGAGGACGACTACGTAATCCATGCTTAGGAAGATTATATAATCCATTGATCACGATAAAGGCAAGAAGTAATAAAAGCATTTTAAATCCTCCGATGTATACAACGTAAGGATAAAAAACCAATTGCGTAATCGCTATGGGTTTCCATAAATGTCTTAGTTGTATCGTCGTTCCTTTTGCTCCAAACCAAAAAGTATCTTTCCTCGGATTAAGAGCATCTGTTTTTTGGTCGACTATATCATTCCAACCATACACTAAAAAATTGAGTGGAAAGCAGATATAAAAAAACCCATACCAGAACGATCCGGAACTCCAAATATCCATATGACTAGTCGGAAGGATGTATAACCATATCGTTGCAAACCATAATCCAGGTCGAGAGACTTTAAGATAGAAAATAAGTTTAGACAACAGTTGCATAAAGTCGTAACAAGTAGCTTATATGAAAATACAAATTACTACTTTTTTGTTTTTTATTAATTAACCAATAACAATACATTAACCATCTCTCTCTTAGCCTTCTTTAACGGGGTACAGGAAGTAAACGTGTCCCCCGCTGGCGGGGGTGCAGGGGGTGGAAGAGCGGAAAGTTGAATTTTAAAACTCCGGCTTTTAGAAATATGTGTTTGGTATTATTTGGAAAGTGGTAAAAGGTCCTCCCCCTTAATCCCCCTCCGAAGGGGGACAAAAAGCAACTATGTCCCCCGCTGGCGGGGGTGCAGAGGGTGCAGAAACGAAAGTGAATTTTTTAGACTTCTGCTTCTGAATTTACGAGTATAGTATTATTTGGAATTGCCAAGAGTCCTTCCCCGTAATTCCCCTCCAAAGGCGGACTAAAAGTAACTATGTCCCCCGCTGGCTGGGGTGCAGAATAACCCAGTGAAATACCTCAGAAAAAAAGCTCAAGAGTGTGAACCCTTGAGCTATATTTTAGTTTGACTTAGACCCTTTTTTTGATTACTAAAAATCAAATTTGATCCCTTGAGCCAATGGCACTGTATCACTATAGTTAATCGTGTTAGTCTGACGTCTCATATATGCTTTCCATGAGTCAGATCCAGATTCTCTACCGCCGCCAGTATCTTTTTCTCCACCAAATGCTCCTCCGATCTCCGCTCCACTAGTTCCAATATTTACATTAGCGATTCCGCAATCAGATCCGTAAACAGAAAGAAAATGTTCTGCTTCCTTCATACTATTAGTCATGATCGCAGATGATAATCCTTGTGGTACTTCGTTCTGAATAGCGATTGCATTTTTAAGATCGCCGCTGTATTTTATTAAGTAAAGGATCGGTGCAAAAGTTTCGTGATGTACAATCTGTGCGTCATGTGCAATTTCTGCAATCGCCGGTTTTACATAACAACCACTTCCGTATCCTCTTCCTTTCAGAACTCCCCCATCGACAACCATCTTACCACCTTGCTTTTTGATTTCAGCAAGCGTGTTATTATATGCGGCTACAGAATCTTTATCGATCAATGGGCCCATGTGATTTTTTGCATTTAATGGATCTCCGATCTTGATTTGAGTATAGGCTTTTTTCAATGCTTTCTTTACTTTATCATACATCTCTTCATGAACGATCAGTCTTCTGGTCGAAGTACAACGTTGTCCACATGTTCCTATCGCTCCAAATACAGCACCACCTAAAACGATTTTAAGATCCGCAGAAGGCGTAATAATGATTGCATTGTTACCACCTAATTCTAATAGAGATCTACCTAATCTACCAGCAACAGTTGCCGCTACGATTTTACCCATACGCGTACTTCCTGTTGCAGAGATTAATGGAATTCTTTTATCGGTAGTCATCCACTCACCGATTTTGTAATCTCCATTTATAATGCTACTTACACCTTCAGGCACTTTGTTTGCTTTCAGTACTTTGTGCAATAAGTTCTGACAAGCGACAGCACACATAGGTGCTTTCTCACTTCCTTTCCATACACATACATCTCCACAAACCATAGCAATCATTGCATTCCATGACCATACGGCTACAGGGAAATTAAATGCAGAAATAATTCCGACGATACCTAAGGCATGCCATTGCTCGTACATTCTGTGTGACGGTCTTTCACTATGCATGGTAAGACCATATAGTTGTCTAGAAAGACCTACTGCAAAATCACAGATATCGATCATCTCCTGGACTTCTCCCCACCCTTCTTGTAAGGACTTACCCATCTCGTAAGAGACTAGTTTTCCTAAGGCATCTTTGTTTTTACGTAATTCTTCACCGTACTGTCTTACGATTTCTCCTCTTTGTGGAGCAGGAATTGTTCTCCATTCACCAAATGCTTTTTGAGCGGTGTTGATTACTTTTTCGTATTCTTTTTTACTGGTTACACTGACGCTACCGATCAGTTTTCCATCTACAGGAGAGTAAGAATCTATATACTGCTTAGAAGCAGCTGTAGATTTTAATCCAGTAGAAGTACCATTATTTTTCTTTTTTAATCCGAGGGATTTTAGAAAGCTAGTATTCATAAAAGCCAATTTTTTTAATTTGGCTGCAAAGCTATGTAATTTTTAACAAGAGTGTTTATTAAAGAAAGCGTATCGTTAAAGATCTCTTTTTAATTTTTTGGTAAATTGTTATATGTATTCATCAGGGCTTCAATTTCCATAGAAAGAATAATATTATCTTTTATAAAACTTTTATCTTTTGCAATGATTCTGCTTTTAAGTATAGCTCTAAAATTATCATCTATTAATAAAAGGTGTCCTTTTTTACGGAGTTTAAGATAATTATTAAGTTCTTCCTTGTTTTTTAGATTGAATGTTCTTTTTAAAAACTCAGGATCTATTTTAGATAGATATAAATCTACCTTTTTAGAATAATCATTTCTAAAACTATTATAATTGTTTCCATATTTAATAATAGAATCATCGATGCTTTTAACACTTTTAATCTCGATATCGCCGACATCATAAGTCCTAAGTAAATTCATAAAATCATCTGCATTAAAATGGGTGTTATCCTTACTCTTATCCACATCCTTGCCCTCATTCTTACTCTTGTTTAAATTATCATTGGAGTTCATGAACGTATTAAAGTCCGGACAAACACAAGTGCTATTTTGAGGAAAGGACTCAGTTAGATCAATAGTAGAATGAAAATTTAAAGGATTGCTATTTGTCAATAAGATTTGTTTAGAATTTACGAAGTAGTCACAAATCCTGCTATGACTATTCATTAGATTACTCAGGAAACCATTGCAATAAAGCACATCAGTCTCATCAGTTAAATGCTGTAAATGATATAACTCATGTTGTAGTAATAAATGATCTGCAGTAATAGAAATGCCACCGATAACTATTTTAGGATTACAACATTTATAAGCTTTAGCTAATAATGTTCCATGGGTGTTTATATTTGCGATCAGTGAGTTAGAAACAAAAATAACGATCTCATGATTTAAATTCCAAGGATTAATCTTTCCTTGCAATACATCAGTTCCTCCAGTGGTACAGTAATTTGTTCCATCAAAAACATCTGCTAAATTATAATCACTTAAATCTTTAAATTCATAAGAATGAATATAATTGTAGTCGTGATAATGAAGGTCAGACATACTATTTATCTGATTTATCATATCGTCAATATCATCAATATCTACAGAATTATTTAAATCTTGGGAAATAATAAAATGGATAGGTTTATCTACTTTATTAGATAGATAGCTTTTACTGACCTCTGAAGTACACCATCCAAAATACTCACACCTCCATGATTGCTCCACGTAATATCCCTTCTTTCCTGGTACCATTAAATACCAGCCTTCTACAGATTCATTATTACTACGAGAGAAAAGATTATTATTTTCTAAGGCTGGCTCGATATCAAAATTAACAACACGAGGACCAAATGGAGTAGCGTCCATTATAGGCTTTATAAAATGGGAGTCGTTTTGGGCAAAGGATTGAAGGGCCATGCTTAGAAAACTAAGCAACACAAAAATATTCTTCAGCATAATCATTATCAATGAAAGTGTTCAGGTGATAATTCTACAAATAGTGGGGTAGGTTGTGGACCACCTCCGAGAACTTCATAAAAAGCATGAGTCAACTCTTCTTCAACAGGATATAGATTTAACGTGTCTAATACACCGCTTATAATAAAATTTTCAAAAACTACTGTTGTTGAGTTTGGAGAAGAAACCCTTCCAGTAAACTCGGTAATGTCATAACTATCAATGTAGTCAACTGTTCCCCTAATCACTCTATGTAATCTTTTATGGCTATCAGTTTCTCCATTATTATGATCAAACTGTCCATGATAGTCTAGTTTAAAATAATCTAGGTAATCAGTATTTTTGGATACCTCCTTTTCACCACTAGATAATTTCTTTTTAATATCGTAAGCCGTCGCAATATCATTTTCAATTTTTACCCTAAAAAAAACCTCTGTGTTTTTATCTTCTGATCGTTCCTTAAATATTACATATCGTAGATCATCATCTCCAAAATCCAGTAAGATCATTCCTTGACCATAAACAATCTTATCCCCAGGATTAACAGCATTTTTTAAAATAGTAGCAATTGATGTAATTTCTCCCTTAAAATATTCTTCAGTTATGTAAGAAGAACGTTCTCCAGGAATTTTATCATGAGCGGTTTTATCAGGACAACATTGTGTAAATGCAATTAGGGTAAAAAGGGTTAATAGCCATTGGAAGTTTTTCATTTTTATAGGTTTTAGTTGTTTTTCATTTATATTGTCTCCAGCAATGCTTAGACAACTTTTTAAATATAGTTTCCTTTTTTTAATTTTCTTCTATTCCTGCCAGTCAGAAACAGATCAAATCATAGAGGCCCATTTTAAAAGCCTCTCTGTAACAGGAGTCGGAACCCTGGATGAATGTGACCCTAATTCGGAGGTTTATGATATTTTATTTGCCACATCTCCCATTGATATAATTTCAGATTTAGATTATTTACCTAAATCTAAAATTGCTCAGGCCATTGTGAAAATAAAAAAAGAAAAAAAGATTCATGAATATATAAATGACATGGAGGATACGTTTCAAGAGTTTTACCAAGATGGAAATACCGTTTTGGAATTGGAATTATTAATTTATTACTTGGATCACAATCGTAAAAATTATGCAAACATAGAAGATGATATATTTCTCATAAATAAAGCAATTGCTAATTTAGAGAATGATGATTATCAAAGTTTATACTATCAAACTTTACTTTTAATTCAAAAAGGTGAACGGAATTTAACTTCTAATAGTTGGGAGAAAGCATTATCGATCTATTTTTTTGATCTAGGATATATAGATGAACAACAATTTTTAAAAAGCAAGATTTATTTAAAATTATCACATACAATTTTGACATTAATCGATAATAATAATGAATACGAGAGAATAATTAAACATTTAGATTCTTTACTACGACAGTATGATCATTTGCCATTTGCCAATCAAATGAATAAGAATTATGCTAATGAAGATTCAATAAACCTACTATACTTAGCTCAAGGATTAGCAAAAGATCCTTTTCAGTTACATTCTGTTAATTATAATCTAGCCTACTACTATGAAGCGATTAAACCCGACATAGATAGTGCTAAATACTATTATCGTAAGACTATAAGTGTTTTTGAGAACACACCATGTAATCAGTATAAATTTCACCCTTTACTTTATTACGCAGATTATCTTAAAGATCCAGTAGAAAAAAAAGCAATTTTAAAAAAACTAGAAGCCTATAAAGATTGCGATGAGCATATCCGTGATAATATTGATTTTGTAAAACTACAGTATATCGATCCGTCTGCTTTTACGGATGATGTGGATTCCATGGTTACCTTACTTTTAAAAGAAAGAGCCCTTGCAGAGAAAATATATCCAGGTAAATCAAGCTTGCATTTACAAGATTATTATGCCGTGAGTTGCAAGAATATTCATCAAAATCTAGCTAAGAAAAAAGGTGTGTATTCTAAAAAAGACATAGGACATATTGCTAAAGTATTTTATGATACTCGAGCCAAAGAAAACTATAGATTAAAAAATACGTCAGGAAAAAAGAAAGGAGAAGAAGCCGAAAATATATATGCAAGAATAGAATCCATTTTAAGAGAATTGAATGACTTTAAGGAAGTCAGGGATTTTAAAGACCCGATTTATACAGAGCTATATTATTTGTATGAGGAACAAAACCTACTAGAACAAAATATAGAAAGTATAAGTAGGACTATAGATGAGTTAAGGATTACTGATCTTACAAAAAAGTGTAATTCCCGGCAGGCTACAATTTATAATTTCATCTCAGTTATGGAAGATAACTCTGATAGTATGTACTATAGTTATAGTATTGCTGATGATGATTTATCTCTGTTTACTATCGATAAGCCTTTACTCGATTCCTTAGGAAATATCTTATTAGAGAAAATAAAAGGACAAGTTGATATTACTAAGGATCTCACTGTTTTAAGGAGTATGATTTTTAATAATATTTCAGTCGAGAATATAAAAGAGATTATCGTAGTTCCTGATGGAATTATAGGACAGTTGCCCTTGTCTATTATTTTAAACAATGATGATGTGACACTGTCGCAGTATCCTGATCTACAGCACTGGGTAGAGCAGTCGGAGCAGAGCTTATCGACTGATGATGTTTATCTGTATAGTTACTCTGATGAGCAAACACTCAAAGACAAAGACATAAAAATTTTTACAGACCTACCTTATGGAATAATGGAATGTAATGAAATTAAGGAAGTTCTGAATATAAATAAGAAACAGTATAAAAGCGGGAAAGAGCTAGATAAGGAATCGATTTTATCAGCGACAGACACGCCATGGATGCATTTTTCTACTCATGCTTTTTCTAACATGGGAAATCGTCTAGATAATTTTATTACCGTTAGAGATAAAGAAGGAAAAGGAAAAAAACTCTATAGTTACGAGCTGATGATGATGGCTGAGCCACCAGAAGTCGTAGTCTTATCTGCCTGTGATGCAGGAGTAGGAATGCATCTAACGGGTACTGGTGTCTTCTCTGTCTCTAAGGCATTCCTAGCTATGGGTACAGATACCGTTATAAAAACATTATGGAAGGTAAATGACGCTGCTACTAAAGAATTTATGGTTAGATTTTATAATAACTGTATCGCCGGAAATACGATTAGTCATGCATTGGCTTTAAGCCAAAAAGAAATGATGTCACATACACAATACAGTCATCCGTATTACTGGGCAGGATTTGTAGTAGAAGGAAACGGAGAGGTATCCCTTAAGAAATAACTGTTGACTTATTTAGAAGTCTATCTTATAAAACAGCATCAAAATAATTATCGGCTATTACTTTTTAATAAATCGTCTAATCAATATCGGTAGCAAAAGTAAATCACACGCTACAGCACTAACCAGTGTAATAGAAATCAAGAAACCGATATTTACAGAGGGAGGATTATTAGAAAACAACATAATCATAAACCCAAAAAATAGAATCACCGATGTCAGGCAAATAGCTTTACCTGTTTCTTTAAATGTAATATGAATAGACTCTTCCACTGATTTTCCAGCACTGAGAGACAGTTTGAATTTACTCAGAAAATGTATCGTGTCATCAACGGCTATACCAAAGATGATCGCAAAAACAATCGCGACGCCAGCTTCCATCTCGATTCCAAAATAGCCCATCAGCCCAGCTGCAAAAAACAGAGGGAAGACATTAGGAATAATAGAAATTAGAAGCATTTTAAAATCTCTAAATAAAAACCCCATGAGCAGACTGATGATAACTAGGGCAATGGATAATCCTTTCATCAGACTCTCTCTTACGTAAAACGCATTCTTATCCACTAGTATTCCAGAGCCTGTACGCTTTACGGACATGAGACTCGTATCTATATTTTTTGCGATCCAGCTGTCCATTTCCACACCTAGATTACGGATATTATCCGCTCCTATATCTAGAAGTCGAGTGGATAATCTCGCTTTGGTTTTATCTTTATTTAATAAAATGTTAGAACCTATGTTTGGGATCTTTTCTATAAGTTTTTGATTTTTTAGATACTGTTTTTCTGATGACGGGAATACGTATGCACTGGCCTTATTACGACCATTCATTCTCTCGATACTTTTCTGTAACATAGTCGGAGAGACGATGCTATTAAAACTACCTGTAGACCTTATATGATTTTCTAGTTTGTTTATTTCCGCTTGTACTACATAGTCATCTGCTTTGACATTTCCCTGGGTTTGTATCGCAAACTCTAAAGGTCTAAAACCACCATAATTTTTTTCAAAGTATTTAAAGTCTTCAGTTACTTTTCCAGTACGTGGAAGATTACTTTCTATTTTATAGTTTGTCGAGATTAGGGTCATTCCATAAAAACAAGCGATCGTAATAATAAAGGTGACAGCTAGTATAGATTTGCTTTCGCGAATGGTAAATTGATATCCTTTTTCCATCAGTCGATCCCAGCGACCTGTTTCTTTTTCTAGTTTGAGTAATTGACTTTTTTTACAGAGGGATAAACAAGCTGTAGTAAATAAGATGACCACTATGTAAGCGATGATTACTCCGATCCCAGCATTTATCCCAAAATCTCTAATAGGATAAATTCGGGAACTCATTAATGTTAAAAATCCTACAGCAGTAGTTACGGATGTCAGTAGTGTAGCGAGACCTACTTCTTTTATGGTTATCCACATGGCATCATCTTGAAGTTTTCCTTTTTTTAGTTCGTCCAGATACTTAGTCATGATATGGATCACGTCCGAGGTTCCGACGATCAGCATCAGTACAGGGTATAAAGCAGACATGATGTTTAGTTCGCGACCCAGTAATCCTAAGGCCCCTAAAAAAATTACTAGTCCCATCCCTATACTGATAAGCCCGAGGAAAACAACCCAGGGCTTTTTATAAATCAGAAACATAACTAGTAAAATCAGCAAACCAGAGATCAGCGAAGTAATGATAATCTCATAGAGTTGCATCTCGACTAACTCTTTGGAAAAATAAGCTCGACCGAGCAAGTGATAATCATCAAAATTATACTGATCTAGTTTTTCATAAATCGCAGTGACGAGTTCTTCAGATTCTTGGAGCCCTATCGATTCTATATTCTTTATAGTTACCGTAAGAGATGTGACATCACTGTTTATAAAGGTTTCTCTAAATCTCTCATCTTCTAGGATGATCCTCTTGTCTTGCTCATACTTAGAGGGATCATTAATATGTATAGCAGGGATGGTCGTTACCCCAAATGGTGTCTTAAGCGGATATTTTACCTGCGTTAGTGATTGCGAGCTGATAACATGAGGTAATGATTTACAGTCCAGAGAAAACTGATGAAACTGTTCTAAAAAGCTCGAGTCAAAAACGCCTTCTTTATTTTCTATAGCTACTAGTAAAAAGTTATCATCCGTCTCAAAGTCAGATATAAACTCCTGGAAAAACGCTAGATCGTCATCTCCTTCCGGAAAAAACTGCTCAAAACTAAAGGTGAATTTTAGTTGTGTAGCAAAAAATGCCCCACCTAAAGTCAGTAGGATAAATAGGACGATTATTGGTTTTCGACTTTTGAGAAAGAGATCCTTCATACGCTTGCGAAGGTAACGTTTAAAGAATATTTTGGTTCTAGAAAACCATGTAAAATTAGGACATAAAAAAGCGATCTTATAAAAACCACTCTGAACTGTGATTTGTAGCGTTTAAGGATTTTGTGCGACCCTTCCAGGGTCGTGTTATTATCTCAAGATAATTGTTATAAACATGAGATCTTTTCAGGATCTATTTCTAGCACATTGTGGAACTATCAATAAAGAAAGCAAGGCAGAGGTTTGCCAAGTTTAT
>Ga0114957_1003670_pt1 | contig 13646 bp, 14 predicted proteins | sample BantaG_FD_87175 | JGI IMG/M metagenome (GOLD analysis project Ga0114957, IMG submission 87175) | Marine algal microbial communities from Bantry Bay, Ireland - BantryBay_4 metaG | ecosystem: Host-associated > Algae > Red algae > Unclassified | place: Bantry Bay, Ireland | collected 2014-11-21 | reverse complement strand
TACGTCAAAAACCAGGGTAGTGGGTTAAACTACAAAAAGGTCCATCGTCAACAGCTTCAGCTGTTCACCTAAATGGCGTAGCCAGGGATACCCCGTGGGCTTGCCCCGGGGAGCCTCATTAAATAGGTTCGTATTAGCATGTCTTTTGCTATAGCTACTTTTTTCCACATTCTGATGATAAGATTTGTCCATGTTTAGGTTAATTTTTATTTTATTTTTTACTACTTCTTGTCAATTGCAAAAACTTAAGAATACGAGAAACGTTAGGGCTAAAGAGCTCAATGAATACTCCTACGTTATTAATTCTTGGTATATAAAAGACGGAAAAATTATAGATTTTCCAGATGATAATATATTTTTAAATGATTACCTAAATGCCTCGAGCAAAGAGCGGCCGCCAAAATTATTGATATACTACTTTGAGGATAAGGAAATGAAGTTTGCTTATAAGTTAAAGATTGTGTTAGGTAGTACAACCTCACCACAAACAGTATTATCTTATCTCAGATCAGATAAATTGGGGTGTAATGAAGAGCAGTTTTCAAATGAAGACTTTAGAAGACAGTCTTGTTATGTATTCTCTCGGATTATTGATCTTAGAAAAAACAGCTCTCAGGTGAGTGTCTTGAAAACTAAAATTTTAAGGGCTATTGATAAATCAAGGTAATTTATAAGTTAATTTTTATTTTTTAGTTTATTAAGTTAAGTTGCTCAAGATGAGGCATAAGCTGTTTTGAAAGTTCAAAGTTATAATTTTTGTTTGGATGAGTGTCACATTCGCAAATTTGATTAAGTTTTATGTTTTTTGGGTAGTTACTTCGTTTTAAAATAATTTTATTAATGGGTTCAAACTTTTGTAAGTTTGAAATTAAATTATTCTTAAGATTACCATCTGAATAAAAAACAATATAAAGGTTGCCTTGAAATCGCTCTTTATAAAGTTTAGTTGCCTCGTGCAAAATTTTAAGAATTAATGCTGTCCTTTTTTCATGGTTGTATGCGAAGTAGTTCTTTGTTGCTGGTATTAAATGATATTTTTTTAAAAAAAGAAATAGTTTGTGCATGGCTTTGTGATGTATACCAAAATATTTAAATCGATTATTGTAGTATTGTAGTTTATGGTCGTTTCTAAGTACATAAAATGGCTCTTGGCTTAACCAAAAAGCAGAAGTATTTAAATCTATACGACTTAAGTGATAGCTTTTTATAAAAAAAACAGCATCACCAGAAGTTTTAATTTCAGTTAAGCCAAATTTTAATAAGCTCAGCAGTTTAACGGGGCCAGTTCCTGGCATGGAGTAGTTCAATATTTTGCGATTTATTTTTTTTTCTAAATAGTGCTGTAATGTGAACTTATAATCTAAGCCTTCGCCAAATGTATGAGAGTCACCAAATGTTATAAAATGCTTATTGTGTTTAGTATTATTTTTATCTGAGCCGACTCTAGATCCGTATTTGTTGAATTGGTAGTTGACTTTGTAGCAGCGCTTTCCTGAGTTTTTGCAAATTTTCTCAGCCCAAAAATTAGCACTCGGTTTGTTCCATTTTCCGATTTTAGGTAATGGCATGAACTCGTAACATTTGTTGCAAGTATTTGCATTAACATATGTGGTGCCCAAGGAGAAGATAATGAATATAAGTGTTTTTAGCATATTACAGCTTTGGTTAAGTTAATAATCATATAAGTTGCTCGCTCAAGGTTGCTTGTAAATATACTGGATATTGGCTTAGGAAGTAAGCTATTTATTCATTAAAATTTATTTTTGGCTAAACATATTTAGCTTTTCTTTAAGATAGTTGGCGATAAGCAAATTAGATTTTTTTGAAAAGTGATATTTAACATACAACTTTGAAGGGTTTGTATTTTTAAATTCAGAAATATCTAGTAAAGGAAATAGGCAAGAATATTGATGTAATTTGCACTCTTTTTTTGTTTCTAGAATTGCTAAAGGGATGGTTCCATTTTTTTGAAATTGAAGAACTTCCGTCTTGGTGGGCAAGTGCATTATTAGTGCATTTTTTTTATAATCTGCGGTTAGATTAAAAAACTTATTTACTAAAAAATTTTGTAAATCTAAAGCTTCTTTATTTTTCCATAATGAGTCTGAATTTAGGTTAAACTTTAATAATTGATTATTTGGCTCAGTGATAAGTTTATAAATTTTTTGCCAGAATTTAGATTTAAAAGCAAGTTTGCTATAAGGAAAAGTGCTGGGTAAAGGGTCTTGATGTTTGTACCAGAAATCATTAAGGCCAATTCTCTCAAGAAATTTATTATCAAAAAGTTTATAACCGTCTTCAGAGGATTTTATAGGATTGGGTAGTAGTTTATACTCGCTAGGGTTTGTAGTTTTAATAAAGCGAGGTTTGGTATAATGATATTTGACTTTGATTTTATAGAAGGGTCTATATACAGATAAGTTGCGGGCAATATTTTTTGATATAAATGATAATATATAGAGCTTTGTGTTATCATTTTTGATCAATTGTTCGAGCTTAAGCAATGATTGGTCAGTGCCATAGCCTCGTACACCAAAGTTTTGTACATTGCCGTTTACGATTGAATTAAGTAACCAGGGCCAGCTTTCTTTATTTGAAACTTCGTCTCCAAAGGTAAAAGAGTCACCGAGGCAACTTATAACATTTATTTTTTTTCTATTTTCTCTAAATCCCAGTTCATTCCACCCCAATTCCTTATGATAAAATTTTTCAAATGATAACAAGTTAAATTTTTTAATTTCAAAAGTCTTAGAAAATAAAATTTTATCATTTAAAACTTTATAAGAAGTAAATAAACTGAGTTCAAATAGTAAAAGTATGAAAAATATATAAAATAGTCTGATAATTACAATATTCATCTTCTTCCTTCCACAGAGAGTTGAGACCTCTATTATTGTACAGTTTGTGTCTATTGAATCAACTCTTTTTGAGAGGATAAAAAAGCATCAAAAGAGGATTTGTTTTTGAGTTTGTTCTCAATAAGGAATGATTTAACTTTTGTTAAAAACTTATGCGCTACTTTTGCATTTGAGGCTGGAATAGTAACAAAGTAAGCACTATTCTCTATATATGCATGGTCATAAGAAAGGAACTGTCTAATCTTGAGGAGTGTACTGTGATTAGACATAAAAATAAAAGTAAACTGTTTGCTTCTCATGTCAGTTAGGTCTGGCCCCCAATACCCACGCCATGTTGGAAATAAGTCATAAGATGAAAAATCTAATTTAATGTATGGTTTTTTATAGTCTCTTAATTTATATGCAGAGTTTAGGTGCTCTATACCAGAGCAATTTTTATATGTATGTCCCCAATGGGCTGATAAACAAAAGATTTTACTTTTGTATGGTACTGTTTTTGTAATGTGTGTGTAAATTTTTTCGCCATCGAATAATGACCAAGGTTTAGAATCTTTGAGATCTTTATAGTTAGAGAATTTTAAAGAAAAAACTAATGGTGAAAATAAGGTAATTATAATAATTTTTGTTAAGGGTCGACTGTTTTTAATTAAATGGGCTGTGTTTGCAATGAGCAGAGTTAAAATTAGGAAAAATATTGGTAGCACCGTGCTTATGTAACGGTGAGGAAAGTTGTACTCAATATTATTGAGGTAAAAATTATAAAGAGTCGTGATGAAAAGTATGCTGGTAAGCAAAAGAAAAAATAAATAATTAGATTTAACAGTAAGATCGTTATTGATTTTATTTAGCCTTTTTATGTAATCTGCGAAAAGTATAAATAAGAATAGATAAAGCAGGTAAAGATACCCGTTAACTTTAAATAGTTTCAAGATATCTAAATTTATAAAATTAATTTGTGAAAAGTTATTGTTTAAAAAATCTATTAAGTTGTTGCTTGTGAATTTAGAGTTGGACCCTTTAATAACGTTGAGTTGGTAGGCTAAAAAAATAACTGTACTGAATAAGAAAGCTAGAGTTATTTTTAGAAATGCTTTAAGCCTTTCTTTTTTTAATAAAAATGTTGCAAAGCTAATATATGAAGCTAATATAAGAAATGGAGGCTGTAGCCCAATTGAGAGTAAAAATAACGTTGTAGTACTAAAAATTGATAAGCTTTGTCTTAGACTGAAGTTATTTACGGATTTAACTATATTTATTTCATTTAGTAAAAATAAAAAACAGAGAAAGCTTACGCTTTGAGGACGAGCATTAACAGAGCTGTATAGTAAGCTAAAATTAGTACAGCAAAAAAGTATAATTAGAAAAGAGTATTTTTTCTCTTTTGTCAAATTTAATACGATGAAGAAAAGTGTAGTAAGCGCAGCAGAGTAATTTAATAATGTACTAAATCTAATGGCTAGTCTGCGATCTGGGATTAATAGTTCACTCATATAAGATTGAAAATAGGATATGGGCATTTGGTATTGAATAGCTGATGCTTTTATTGGGTTTATTGCAGACCAAGCAAACTGATTTAGTTCATCTGTCCATATCGTTATTGATTTTGAGTTAAAATAAAACCATGAGAATAAAGATGACATTATACCTAGCGCCCATAAAATATTTGTAAGATTGGACTTGCTTCGATCTTTTAATAATTTAATAAAAGTTGGATATGTGATGTATATATCAAGACTAGCAACTATAAGTAATATGCTGCTTAGAAAAGTAGTTTCTTTTGTTGTTGAAATAAATCTATTAACAAGGTGCTCAAAGTCCGAGATAAATAGATAGTGGAATAATGTAACAAAGAGAGTAAGGCTAAATATAAATCGAATTGATATTATAATGCTTTGATTATTACTCACTTAGGTCCTTAAAAAAAGGTAAAATAATTACCTTGCTTATTGCTTTAATTATTTAAATTTAACTAATAAATAATAATCCCATATTATCGAGAGATCAAGATAGGACTGACTGTATAAGCTTAAGTAATTCATCGATTTGGGAAATATGTTGGTTATTTTCTTGAGCTACCACTTCGATGGTCATGCCTTCATTGTAGCCTGATAGCTTTAAATATTTAAGGCATTCGATATAGGGGATCTGTTTGCTGTTTAAGTCTATTTTTTTTAAATACGGGGCGCTAAGGTGAAAATGTTTAATTTTTGATTGGTGTTTTTTTATTTGTTCAATAATATTTTCATTTTCAAGAAACATTGCAGCTATGTCGAGGTGTAGGCCGAAGCCTTTTGAGTTGACCTGATTTACAAGCTGAGCTCCCTCGTCAGAGTTTATAATGAAGTCATTTCCATATATTCTAGGATTAGGTTCAATACAAAAAATAACGCCATTTTGAGCTGCAAAATCACCAATATCTTTGAAGATGCTAATTGAAGTTTCAATGGCTTGTATTTTTGTGAGTGACCCTAGGTTTCTTGATTTTGGTGCGCCAAATACTAGACGCTTCGCTCCAAGGGTTTTTGCCATTAATATTTTTGCTTTTAAGTGCTGAATTATAAGCTTTGATTGGTTGAAAAGTTGTAAATTAGGTTGATCGTACATTAATGACTGTAGAGATATGATGTCCACACCTTTTTTTTTCCACTCCATTTTGTAGGCGGAAAGAACTTCTTTGTTAGTGCTCTTTGGTTTAGGCCAAATTTTAGTTGTTGCAATTTCAATATACTTAATATTATTTTTCAATAATATTTTAGAAATAGAATCATTATCCTTTAGGTTCCAAGCTAGGTTTGAAATTGCTATTTTCATTTAAATTCTTCTTTTTGTGAATTTATAAATTCTTTTAAATAAAAAATAATATCAGAATTTTTATATATATAGTTTTTTTGGTAATTAAAAAGTTCGGCATATATTGTGTGAAAGTTATAATTTACAGAATAATTTGCCTTTGAGTTTTGAAGTTCCTTATTAAAACAAGTTTTAAGAAGGTCTTTATTTAATATTGGCTCCGTTGCAAAGTTAATGATCTTTATCTTTGAGCTTATAGTTTTTTTAATGTCATGGCCAAGATTTACGATTGGATACCATTGATAGGAGCTTAATGGGTTGATCTCATCAATTGGCGTTGAGTTTAAAAGGTCAAAAATTAAGTTTTTTTTAAGGTTTGGGCCAAATAGGCCTGGTAGCCTAATAATGTGATGGTTTTTAAATGTCCTTGTTGTGAATAACTCTAATTCATATCGATGATTACCATAGGCATTTGTGGGAGCTGGTAAGTCTTTTTCATTAACACCATTGGGACACCCATAAACATCTACTGTAGAAATTAGTATAAACTCTTTGGCTTGAGTAGAGGATAGAGCCTCAGTTAATTTTTTGATACTTTTTTTATCATTCTCGGGCTTTAGGTTTGCCAGCCATTTTTGCCCCGGAGCTCCCGCACATAAAATTAAATCAAATTTTTTATTTTTGATTTGGCTAATGTTAGATGAGTTATAAAAGTGGGTTATATCAAAGTGATTTTTCAAGTGACCACCCACAAATCCAGTATAACCAATTAAAGCTATATTTTTCAAGATGATGATCTAGGGTTGTACTTATTAGTAAAGCAAACCATAAAAAGAGTGGATAAAATTTCAAGATAACCTTTATAGCCTTTTATTTTTGTGGGTGTTTTTGTCCCCGCAGGGTAGGACCGTGTTACTGGTATCTCACACATTTTTAGTTTTAACCGGCCAGCACAGACTGCAAGGTAATAGTGGAGTTCATACTTTGAGAATATATTTCGAAAAGGCTGAACATTAACATTTGTTAAGAAGGATTTGCTATAAGCCTTAAACCCATTTGTTGTATCGGTCTGCCATTTTCTTGATGCAATTGATATTATTGGGGCATGGATAAGTCGGATTGCTAGATATCTTATGAGCGGAGTATTAACAGCCTTGCCCCCTTTAATAAAGCGAGAGCCTTGTATATAGTCTTGCCCCACCTCCAGGGCCTTGGCAAAGTCTATGATACTTGTGGTGTCATCTTTATTGTTTCCATCCACTAGTATAACTCCTTCGTAGCCATCTTTTAATATGGTAGCTAAGCCTAGCCTTAGTTGGGAGCTCAGTTTGCCAGGTCCTCTTTTTGTCAATAGTGAGCGTATAGAAAATTCCTTGAGAATATTATGACATAAAGACTTATCTGTGCTTCCACCGTCAACGATATATACATCTATCTTAATTGAGATATCAGTCATTTTCCTTAGTTGTTCTTGTATGCGTAACCCTTCGTTAATAACAGGTATAAGTACTGCATATTTAGAGTTTTTAGGTTTAAAGTCTACTCTTTCATGGCTTGGTACTTGCCATTTTATTAAAGGTATCATTAGAGTTCAGCCTCTTCATATGGCCTTTGGATCGTAGAGCTGGACACTACATTTTTAAGTTCACCTTTATTTAATATATCAATATCTGATCGAGATTCACTGTTAATGAAATAAAAAGGGCGGTTGCGTCCTTCAACAAAAATTCGCCCTACATATTCATTTAAAGTCATTATTGCTAAACTTAATATAAAGAAAGTTCCAGCTTGTTGCATAGAAAGTGTCACCCATCCTTCCGCTGTATTTTTAAGTGAATAGACTGTGAAAATATAAAGTACATAAGTTAAGTTTATCAAGCTTGCAATGCAGCATAAGGCACTGACTAGCCTTAGTGGTATAATAGAATTGGTTGTAATTAGGTCCATGCCAAGCCCTAAAAGTTCTAGTTTTGACCGGCTGATGTGAGGTGTTAACTTTTCGGGTTTGTATTTGAATAGCTGAATGGATTCACTTGGGAATGAGGTGAAGACTTTTATATATCTAAATTTATCTTTGATAGAGTTGATAGAGTTTAAAGTTTTTCTATTCATCGCCATGAAATGAGTGCAGTTAGAGATTAAATTAATTTTAAATATTTTCCTTGAAATAATATAAAATAAATTACGAAAAGCTCTGTATAGGTATGGGTACTTAACTTCACTTGCTTGTCCTACGAGAATTTTTCCTGTTGAACTAACTAAGTTAACCATATTAGGAATTGCTTCAATGGGGTCATAGCCTGGGACCATAATAAGGCATATATCTCCAATTGCGGTGTTAAGGCCTGCAGTAATGGATATCTCAATGCCAAATTTACGAGATAAGCAAATGTAGTGGCAGGAGCTGTATTGTTTTAATAATTTTTTACTAACAGTTCTCGTGTTGTCAGTTGAGCAATCATCAATAATAATTATTTCAAAATGCTTATAATTTTTAGATAAGAATGAATGTAGTTTTGGTAAAAATAAACTGAACTGCTCTTCAATGTTATGAACTGGCAAAATCACAGATACAAAGGATTCGGTGTATTTATTTCTTGGGCCGGAGGCAGCGGTTATGGGGGCTTTATGTACTTTGTGGTTCATGAGTGCTCGTTAATTAATAAGGGCTAAGACATCATAAATATTATCCATTTTTCCACCTAAAATACAATGCAAACCACTGAGTCCATGGTTCTTTTTCATCAATATGGGGCGTCCATCATTATATTCGTTTCTAGGTAGGACTGTTTTGACCTCATATATAGATCGTATATATTTAGCCTTTTTAAGTATTGGCATATATCGTGCTGAATCATAAATTATAGACTTTATATTGCTCTCGTTAGGTTTTGGGGGCATATGCGTTAGATTGAGGTTCTTATCTATTTTACTCTTTGGGTCGAGCCAAGACCCGTGTGGCGAGTAACTGACATGAGTAAAGCTATGTAAGCCAAGGCTTGGAAATGGGAGAATTGAGAAAAAGGGCCCATCCATAGCTGTGATACCAATGTTGGACATTTGTTCTGGTGGTGTGATTAATGGAATTTCAACCATTTGGTGTTTAAGTGGAATGGGTTCGATTGAAGATCTTAATAAAAGTGAATTGAGTAAGGAGTAAGTGCATAAGTATATTTGCGAAGTTTTAACCTTTAACTTCGAACCGAGGGTTGAGACTGAGACAGCTAAATTACTTCCTTGGGAGCATGGAGTTATAGATTGTACTTGGCTGTTAGTTAATAGCTCGACTTCAGATGTTATAATTTTTTTTAACATAATAGCTCTTAAGATATTGATATTAAAAACAGACTCATCAGCCTTGTAAATAGACTCAGTTAGATTAGGGGTAAATAAGTTCTCAATATTGCTTTCAGCAGTCATTAGTGGCGCATTAATTAAGTTGCAATAGGCTTCAAATTGAGCTGCTGTTGTTTTGTTATGAGGACTATTCATTATTGCATAGTACATATTGTAGTTGCTAGAGATTGAGCTTTTATAGTCTTTTATAAAACGAGAGTAATTTTCTCTTGAGCGTAATCCGGTGTTTAGGCTGCGTGGGTAATGATATCCACCATGAACTCGAGCTTGATTGTTTTGGCTAGATTTACTCATAATTTTATTTTCTTTTTCGATAAGCAAAACTTTTAAATTAGAGTCAGAGAATTTATTTTTAATATGGTTGGCTATGGCACAGCCATAAAATCCTGCGCCAATAACTACGGCGTCATATTCGTCTGTAGTGGTTGCATTATTTCCTATCAAAGTGCCGCCAAGCCGTGAATTTTATAGAGTGGTGATTTATTACACCAAATAAAGTATTATTTGGCAAAGACCTTAAAAAAATAATTTGAAAAAATACAGAAAAAATGTATTCTCGAGGTTGGTTGTCGTAGATAAATGATAAAAGGTATTTATGTTAAATTTTATTTTTTTAAAAGTTGAAAAAAATTTAGATTCATTATTTTTTCAGACAACTCATAGCAAGTATTTTTATGAAAAGTTGAAAGACAACATTGATCCTTATAATAAAGTCTTTAAATTCGAGAGGACTGTAAAAAATAGAAATTACGATAATAAGTTCGAATCTTTTTTGTTTAAAGGTGTCCACCAAGGTGAGTCCATCGAAACTAAAAACCACTTTATAACTGTTTGGAAACACAGAAACGAACCTTACCCGGTAAATCTAGAACAAGCTATAGAGCAAATTAAAGAACATAAGTTAGATGCTTTTGTGTTTTTTGATAAAGAGAAAAATAAATTTTATTGGATGAATCATTTTTTTTCTAAAATTAATTTATATTATAATTCTAAGGATGGGGGGCTTAGCTTATCTAATGATATTGATTTGCTTGTAAAAAATAAAGAGCTAACACCAGCAGCTAAGGAAATTTTTAAAGAACTAGGGTGGTTACCGCCTGAGATGAATGCATTTGAAGGTGTTCAAAGTTCAAGCCCTGATCGTTTGTACTCTTATCAGTTAAGTGAAAAAACTGTTGAGAGTGAAGAAGTAATTAATTTAAATAGTGTTTTTGATTTAAAGTTTGATATGCGCCCATCTACTGCAGAGTTTTATAGGTTATTTAAAGAGTCTATTGCTCGTAATGTAGTTGGTAACTGTTACGTATTAACTGGGGGGTGTGATACCAGATTAATACTAAGTACTATAGATAAAACAAAAGACCTTTTGTTTTGGGCTGATAACACTCAAGCAAGGAAAGATATATTTTTTGATAGTTGTATATTTAGACATATTTTAAATGAAAAAGGCCTAAAAGGTTTTTTACTTGATAATAAAAAATCGGGTAAAGATTCATTTGAACCTATTAATTTGGAGTATGATGACTGGAATGAGATAGCTCCCTTTTTTGATGATCACCCCATGGCTGTGAGTGGAATGTTTGGTGGCGAGCTTTTAGGTGGAGGTTATTTAAGTAATGTCACTGGTAGTAAAGTGTTAATTGGAGATAAGCTTGCTGATGATATTATGCAGTTAGCAAACAAATATCCATTGCAGTTAGGCCCATATTTCTTAGAGGCAAACAACCCATTAAAGCAGGCTTACTTTATGAGGTTATTTTTTAAAACACCTATGTCAGAATTTTATTATCCACATAATGTGTGGAAAACTCCAGTTAAGCACTGTCGTTTGTTTACCCAAAAGCCATTTTTAAATAAAGATATTTTATTATATTTAGCCCGGTTAAGCCCAAGCGTACTTATGGACCATAAATTTTATATGCAGATTTATAAGGACTGTGCTGCCGACTGGTTAAAGTATCCAATTCAAAATTTAGGCGTATCAAAAAATGAAGGCTTTTTAAAGCCAGAGCTATTTTATGATTTTGACTCCTCAAGTTTTGAGCCAAAACTTAAGGTAAATGATGCTGAACTTAGGCGCTCTGCGATACTTGGGGATTAGAGCGGAGGCGCTAGTAACGCTGCAGGCCACGTTTATTTTCTAGAACTTAACTTAAAGTGAGTTATATTAGTTGTATGAATATACTTGGGCTATCAGCTTTTTATCATGACAGTGCAGCTGTAATTTTAGTTAATGGAAAAATTGTAGCAGCCTGCCAAGAAGAGAGGTTTACTCGCTTAAAGCATGATAAGTCATTTCCAATAAATAGTATTAAGTTTTGTTTAAGTCAGGCCAATTTAGAGTTAAAAGATATAGATTATATCTGTTTTTACGAAAAACCATTTTTGAAATTTGAAAGGTTATTAGAAACATTTATAACTTATGCACCATTTAGAGGTTTTAAAACTTTTATAAAATTTATTCCTTCTTGGTTAGAGTACAAATTAAATTTAAAGTCTTATATTAAAAAGCAGTTTAAACTAATTGAGCCTTTAGGATTAAGTGCTAAAAATAAACTTATGTTTAGTTACCATCACCTATCCCATGCAAGTAGTGCTTACTACCCAAGCCCTTATGTTGAAGCTGCTGTACTTTGTGTGGATGGTGTTGGCGAGTGGGAGACCACTTCAACTTGGCAAGCGAAGGGCAGTCAAATTACCCCAGTTGAAAAAATAAATTTTCCACACTCTTTAGGGCTTTTATACTCTGCTTTCACTTATTACTGTGGTTTTAAGGTTAACTCCGGAGAGTATAAGTTAATGGGCCTAGCCCCTTATGGGGAACCTAAGTACAAAGATATAATCTTGAAAAAACTTATTGATTTAAAAGAAGATGGAAGTTTTCGTTTGAATATGAAGTATTTTAGTTTTCCACATTCTGAAAGAATGATTAATGGCAAATTTGAAAAATTATTTAATAAAACCGCTAGAGCTCCTGAGTCTGAAATGGAAATTTTTTATAAAGATATAGCTGCATCAATCCAAAAGTGTTTGGAGATAATTTTATTAAAGTTAGTAAATTCACTTCATGATAAGGTTGGCGGAGATAATTTATGTCTTGCCGGTGGGGTTGCACTTAATTGTGTTGCGAATTCAGTACTGTTAGGTAAATCAAAGTTTAAAAATATTTGGGTGCAGCCAGCAGCAGGTGATGCTGGTGGAGCTTTGGGAGCAGCTTTGCTAGTCTGGCATAGCTATTTGGGTAATGATAAGAGTGCTAAAGATGTTATGCAGGGTTGTTACTTAGGGAGCTCATATAGTGAAAAGGAGTCAGCTAGGCAGTTAAATGAGTTGGGGGCTGTATACGAGCGACTTTCTGATGAGGAGTTGTTCTCCAGAGCTGTAGATAGCTTGGATAGTGATAAGATATTAGGCTGGTTTAGTGGTCGAATGGAATATGGGCCTAGGGCATTAGGTGCTAGGTCCATCTTAGCAGATGCAAGAAGTCCTGGTATGCAAAAGACATTGAACCTTAAAATTAAATTTAGAGAAAGTTTTAGGCCTTTTGCACCTATTACACTTAATAAAAATAATAAATTTAAATTTAAAGGGTCTAGCCCTTATATGATGTTTACGGCAAAAGTTAATGCGGATGATATGCCAGCGATTACCCACTTAGACAAGAGTGCTCGATTGCAAACCATAGATGAGAGTAACGGTCCTGTCTTTGGGCTTTTAAGTCAATTTTATAAAAAAACTGGCTGTGATACACTAATTAATACATCGTTTAATGTTAGGGGGGAGCCAATAGTTGAAAGTCCTCAAGATGCATATTTATGTTTTATGAATACTCATATGGATGCATTAGTTATCGATAATTTTTACCTTAAGAAAAGTGAGCAAGTAAATAACGTGCCATTACCAGCTCCTGAATTTATAATGGATTAATATGAAGAATTTTTTTTTAAAAATAAGTAGGAAATTATCTTTTTTTCAAATAAGATTTTTATTAATTATACTTTATGTATTTATAATTTCTCCAATTGCTTTAATATGGAAGCTCATTAGGAAAGACCCGTTAAGTAAGCGATGGGATGGAGATATGAATAGCTATATGCTTAAGTATGATAGTGGAGAAGTAGATATTAACAAAATGGAGAGGCCCTACTAATGAAAGAATTCTTAATGGATTTCAAAGACTATTTAATGATTCGTAAAAAATACTGGCTATTACCTATTGTTCTATTTTTATTATTATTGAGTGTATTAATATTTTTTGCTGAAACTAGCCCTGTGGCACCATTTATCTATCCATTTTTTTAAATTTAATTAGGTTATTTGTGAATTTTATTAAAATTACTTTATTACTGAGTTTGCTAGCTTTAGCTTCATGTAGAGATTACCCCGAGGTGCTTAAGTTCCATTATAATGACTCTGAGTCCGGGCAAGTACGATCTGCTATTCATTCAAAATCATCTTTAAAATTTGAGAAAATTCTTAATAAAGAGTTTTTAAAGGCTAGAACTGCTATGCCTTTACTTACGTAAATTAAAGTAACAAGTGCAACCCTTAGGTTTTTTTATATATCTCCCATGGAGTTTGATAATTCAATGTTTTTCTTGGTCTATTATTAAGTGCATCCTGAATATTCTTAAAAAACTC
>Ga0114957_1003668_pt1 | contig 13651 bp, 12 predicted proteins | sample BantaG_FD_87175 | JGI IMG/M metagenome (GOLD analysis project Ga0114957, IMG submission 87175) | Marine algal microbial communities from Bantry Bay, Ireland - BantryBay_4 metaG | ecosystem: Host-associated > Algae > Red algae > Unclassified | place: Bantry Bay, Ireland | collected 2014-11-21 | reverse complement strand
ACAATATTTACCTCAGGTAAAGTGCATTAATAAATTTACATTCTTGAGTAGATTATTTTGTTTCTAGTTTTTACTTTGAAAGCACGAGTTTATCTGGATAAATGACTGATTTCAAAGTGAAAATAGGAACAAAAGAAACAGTCAAGAATGTAAGTTTATTATTGAACTTTGCCTCAGAGAATATAAAATGAATAATTAGTAAAGTGTAAACTGTTTTCGCTACGCTCATTGTTATACTGATATACTGTCTCCCAAAACTTTATAGGAAAAATTATTTATTTCATGTTAGGATGAGCAGTTTAACAGTTAGCGTAGCGAAAACAGTTCAACAGTTGATTCTATTCTTTTTTGGAAAAAACAGGTACTTCTACTTTCTTTTTCTTTTCCAATTGGATTTTTTCCACAAATGATTTTGTCGATTTAAAAACCTTCCATCTAAAAATCCCATCACCCAAAATTAGAATCAACCAACCACTTAGGAAAACAATATTTCGAGCAATCTCAATCATCATTCCCATCTCCGAATGTGATTTTCCAAAACCGAAATACATCATTTCAAAACAAATTACCATCGCTGTAAAAAGAAATAACAATAAACTTACATTTCGAGTATTTTGAACAAAACTCGGAGGTCGATGTAATTGATTTTTTCGAAAAAACCGAATCGCATTTCCATCTTTCGGATTTATTTTTATCAATTCTTTTAAAATAAATTCTGCTTTGTGATACTCTAATAAATTATAATGAGCTGCTGTTTTTTGCAACAATAATTTCCTGTAAATATCTTCGCCTTGGTAATATTGAATATTATGTTGAATGACTGCTTCGATAGTTTCGTCACAAATTTTTAGCATGTTTTGATAAAGTCCAATTTCCAATAATGCTTTGATGTACGCCAAGTGTAATTCAAAATATTCATGAAATCTCAGTCGTAGAATATCTTCTTTATGACTTGCATAAAAATCCACAATCAATTGATACGCATGCATATCAATCTCTTTAAATTCATTAAAAGTTTTAGAATGTAGGGACGTAAAATCGGACATAACAAAATTAATTTAATCTTCGTACAAGCAAATAGCTTGAATATTTTTTTGTAAAATGTGGATTGTTATATTCGATATGTGGGAAGCCACAAAGCAGAGTGTTAAGATAAAAAGAAAACTCAGAGAATCAAAATTTAATCAAAACAGAACAAAACTCTAATCGTCATTTTTGATTTTGATTTTGATTACCATTTTGATTATTTTTGATTTTTGGATAAAACAAATTGAAAAGACGCAATGAGAAAAACTTACGGCAATACTTGGTGGGGAAAACAATGGCTCAACTCCCTCAATAATATCGACTTCTCTAATCGACTACCTCGTGGCAGAACCTATGCGAATAAAGGTTTGGCAAAAAATATTGAATTTGATAACAATGTAATTACGGCTGATGTGCAAGGTTCTAGAAGGCAACCTTACAAAGTTCGATTTACCATTCCAAAATTTTCTGCTACGCAAAAAGCGAATATCATTAGCTTGATTACCGACAACCCTTTTTTCCTTTCCAAATTACTTAATCGAGAGTTACCACCCAATCTGAATCGGCTTTGCGCCACCCAAGGAATTGATATTTTTCCAGAAAGGTGGGATGATTTGCAAGGCAGTTGTAGTTGCCCTGATTGGGCCGTCCCTTGCAAACACATGGCATCCGTTTTATATTTGATTGCAAATGAAATTGATAAAAACCCGTTCGTCGTTTTTCAATTGCATGACTTTGATTTGTTCAAAGGTTTGGAAGGAGTAGGTTACGCCGCCAGCGAACGAATAGGTGTTTCTATTTTTTCTATCAACGATTTACAACGACCTTTTTCTTTTGAAAAAAATAAAAAAACTTGGGACGAAACAATTTATGATGAATTAGATTTTTCGATTCTTCCAGACTGTCGAGAGAGTTTGTTAACCATTTTGGGTAAGCAACCCGTTTTTTATAATCAAGGTGATTTTAGAGCTGTGTTAGAAAAAGTGTACACTAAGGTTAGTAAAGAATTTATCAAAAAAAATAAAGTTCAAACAGAAAAAACGATTACTTCCGAAATGGATGCAGTCGAAGAAATCGAAATCATTTTGGATGCTGAAATGGATTTTGTAACAATCAATTTACGGGATGTAAAAGGGAAGTCTGTTTTGGTTTTTGACAAAGAAGAAGACTTGATGGAATGGTTGGGAGAATTGCCTGCCAATAAATTAACTCAACTTTCTCCCGCACTTCGGGGACTATTTTTGACTTTTCTTTTTTCCAAAAAAATAGTGCAACTGAGTGCCTACCATCCACAACTTTTGCGCATCGGAACGAAGCGATTTAAAGTGCGTTGGATTCCTGCGAACTTGAATGAAGAAGTGAGAAGTGTTTTTGAAAAAATAGAATTATTGATTCCCGATGGTTTAATTTTTTATAAAAAAGGAAAAGATATTTTGGAACCAATCCCAGCAGATAGTTTTACGACATTGGTTTCTTTTTTCCTAAATCATTTTGTAAAAACAACGCATAGTTTAGATTATAAACATTTGGTTCATCCTGTCGCCAATTTATTTTTTAATGGTTCGCTAGAGCGATTTGTGGATTTTGAAAACAAGGAATTCCCAGGAGCAATTCAACTGTGGTTGAACAAGTTTTTTATTTCTGAAAATGAATTTTCACCAGTTTTAATTATTGACGATCAGCAAGAGGAAGGAATTTTTGAAGTAAAAGTGGCGGTCGAAGATAAATCAAAACCACTCGAAGGACCGATTGGAATTGACAAAGTTTTAGCTCAAAATAAATACAGTTCCATTCGTTTGGATGTGCTGCGAAACTTGTCGATGCTCGGAGATTATTTTCCCCAAATAAATATATTGTTATCGTCAAAAGGAAAGGAAAAATTATTTTTTGACTCCGATGAATTTGTAGAAATTTTATTTAAAATAATTCCAACGATTAAATTATTTGGAATAAAAATATTGCTACCGAAGGCTTTGCGAAAATTAATGCGCCCAAAAATTTCTTTAAAATTAGAATCATCAACTGACGAAAGTGGATCAGTCGGTGGAGCAGGCATACTTAATTTAGACAACATGTTGAGCTTCAATTGGCAGATCGCTTTGGGTGATAAAATGGTCAGTCGAAAAGATTTTGTAAAGATGGTCAAGCAATTTTCAGGCATTGTAAAAATCAATGATGAGTATGTCTTTTTTGACGAAAACGAAATAAAAACATTGCTCGATAAAATGGAAAATCCACCTGAGTTGGATTCTCATAAATTACTGCAAGTTGCGCTGACCGAAGAATATGACGGAGCAAAAATTGAGCTTGGAAAAAAAGCAAAAAAGCTGATGCGAAACTTACTCGACAGCGAAGAAACCAAAGTTCCCAAAGGACTGAAAGCAACCCTTCGTCCTTACCAATTGCGAGGTTATGAGTGGATGTACAAAAATGCTCGCATCGGTTTTGGAAGTGTCATTGCAGATGATATGGGTTTGGGGAAAACGCTGCAAGTGATCGCCACCTTGCTAAAATTAAAAGAAGATGGACGACTCGAAAAACAAAAAGCAATTGTTGTCGTCCCAACAACTTTGTTGACCAATTGGGACAAAGAAATCCGAAAATTTGCGCCTGACTTGATCGCACATATTTATCATGGAACTGGTCGAAAATTAGAACCCTTGCAAGAAGCAGATATTTTATTGACCACCTACGGAGTTGCTCGAACGGAGATGGCAAAGTTGCAAAAACAAAAATGGATTCTCCTTGCCATCGACGAAGCACAGAATATTAAAAACCCTTCGACTGCTCAAACGAAAGCCATCAAAAAAATAAAAGCATCTGTGAAAATTGCGATGAGTGGAACGCCTGTCGAAAATCGCTTGAGTGAATATTGGAGTATTTTTGATTTTACCAACAAAGGATATTTGGGGTCGCTGTCTAATTTTAAAAGAGATTTTGCAAAGCCAATTGAGATAGATCGAGATCAAGAACAATTAGATGTTTTTAAAAAAATAACGCAGCCATTTATCATGCGTCGATTGAAATCTGATAAAAGTGTCATCAAAGATTTACCTGAAAAAATCGAGATAGATCAGTACTGTAAATTGACACCACAGCAAACTGCGATCTATCAAAATGTGTTGGACACCACAATGAAAGCGGTCGAAGCTGCCGAAGGAATTGCTCGGAAAGGAATCGTACTCAAACTCATCACCGCACTCAAACAAGTGTGTAATCACCCGAAACAGTTTTTGAAAAAGGGAGATGCTGATCCTGCACTTTCTGGAAAAACGCAATTGCTTTTTGACTTGATGAAACAGATTTTGGAGCAAGGAGAAAAGACTTTAATTTTTACGCAATATCAAGCGATGGGAAAGATGCTGGTAGAAATGTTAGAAAAGGAATTTGGTTTGGAAATCGCATTTTTGCATGGAGGAATAAGTCGAAAAAAACGAGATGAAATGGTCGAAGATTTTCAAAATAATCGAACAACTCGTGTTTTGATTTTATCATTGAAAGCAGGTGGAACTGGTTTGAATTTGACGGCGGCGAACAATGTGATTCATTATGATTTGTGGTGGAATCCTGCGGTGGAAGCGCAAGCAACAGATCGTGCCTATCGAATTGGGCAAAAGAAAAATGTGATGGTTCATCGGTTTATTACGCAAGCCACTTTTGAAGAAAAAATTAATAAATTATTGATGTCGAAAAAAGAATTGGCGGAGTTGACTGTTTCGACAGGAGAGAAATGGATTGGGGAGTATTCAGATAGAGAGTTGAAGGAGTTGGTTTCGTTGGAGTAAATTTTTTTTGGAAAAAATGGTAATTTTTAAGAAACATAAAATTATAAATGAAAACGAACGTAACCAACTTTATAGGAAATATCTAGATCTGTTTGAGATTTTGGATTTTTATTCAAAACATAAAGACCAAATAAGTTTTTCAGAAAAAGAATATGAAGAACATGAACTTAAATGAAATTAAAAAGGAGTTAGGTTTGTAAAAACAATATTTTAAAAAAGAAAAAATATTAATGATGACTGCAAAAAAAGAATTATCAGAATGGTTAGAGAAGAGTCGAAAAATTGAAAATGAATCTGAGCGGAAAGATTTTTTCAAAAAAATAGAGAAGGAATTGGCGACTAAAAATGGAAATGAATTAAGAGAAGGATTTCTTGCTTTGAAGGATGCAGTTTCTGATTTGCATAAAGAGGTGAAAGCTGCTAAAGCAAAATCCGAAATCAAAGTTTACTCATCCTCTACCGAAGAAATTGAATTACTAAAAAGTCTTTTTCAAAAAATGAATATTCGATTTGAGTTGGGTTAAAAAAAGCCCTTTACGAAATATCGCAAAGAGCTTTTCAAAAAGTCAAAAATTAATTTGACCTATAGACTGTATTCGTTAGCTTCAATCAATTTAGAAGCAACTAATCGTCGAGCTGCTTTTACATTGATTGGCTGATATTTTGTAAAACGTTTTAAACCTAAAAGCATCGTTTTCAACAAGTCGCCTTCGGCAAAACCTGTCAATGCATCGGTTGCGTTTTTATTCATTCTAGAAGTTGCATCGGTGATAAAAGTTCTCAAAATAGCATCGTAAACATCTTGTGATTGTTTTTTATTTTCCATGCCAGCTAACTTCTCCACTCTCAATAAAGTTGATTCTGCATTGAAAACATCAATCATCATGTCAGCTATATTCATCAAAATTTCTTGCTCACTTTTTAGGTCAAGTTTACCTTCCATTTGCATTTTTGCAGCAGCACCAGCTACCATCAAGACTACTTTTTTGAAATCTGAAACTGCTTTTTTCTCTTCTGCATAAGCACCTTCTAGTGGAGTCATCGAAGGCATAGAAGTCAATTCTTTTTGCACCGCCCAAGCTGGTCCAACGATGTCTAATTTTCCTTTCATCGCACTCTTTAACAACCGATTGACCATCAACATTCGATTGATCTCATTTGTCCCTTCGTAAATTCTACTGATCCGAGCATCTCGATAAGCTGCCGCAGCTGGATACTCTTCCGAGAAACCATTTCCACCATGAATTTGTACACACTCATCAACAACATAATCGGTCACTTCTGAACCATACACTTTCATAATCGCACATTCGATGGCATACTCATCAGCCGCTTCTAACAATGCTTCTACATAACTTGCACCGCCTTCCAATAGTTGAGTTTTTTTCGCATGCATCAATCCTGAAGTTCTGTAAATAGAAGATTCCAAAACGAAATTTCGAATAGCTTGCTCTCCTATTTTATATTGAATTGCGCCAAAAGTAGAAATTGGCACTTTGAATTGAACTCTTTCATTGGCATAATTTACACCCATCTGAATCGCTTTTTTATTTCCACCTAAGCACATTGCGCCCAGTTTGTAGCGACCTACATTTAAGATGTTAAAAGCAATTATATGTCCTTTTCCCAAATCACCTAAAAGGTTATCTGTAGGAATAGTTACGTTCTCAAAAAATACTTGACGAGTCGAAGATCCTTTGATTCCCAACTTCTCTTCCTCTGCTCCAAAGGTCAAACCTGGCGTTTCTCGATCTACGATAAAACCAGTAAATTTATCTCCATCTACTTGCGCAAAAACAATAAATACATCTGCAAAACCTGCATTAGTAATCCACATTTTTTGTCCATTCAAAATGTAAGATTTTCCATCTTCACTCAAGTCTGCTCTAGTTTTTGCAGCCAATGCATCTGAACCTGAACTTGGTTCTGTCAAACAATAAGAAGCTTTCAACTGACCACTTCCCAATCCTGGTAAATATTTTTTCTTTTGTTCCTCTGTTCCAAAATATAAAATCGGTAAAGTTCCAATTCCTGTATGCGCAGCATAAGTTGTCGTGAATCCTCCACCTGATTTTCCCATTTCTTCCAAAATAACGGTATTCGTATGTGTGTCCATTGGCATACCATCAAACCTCTCAGGAATGTGTGAACTCAATAATCCTAGCTCTCCCGCTTTTTCTAAAAGCCCAGCTTGGAATTCTAATTTTTGACCTTTATTATTTGGAGCAACTTCATTTTCGACAAAGTCATTACACATTTGACGAACCATTTCTTGCTCTTCGTTTAATTCTTCTGGAATAAAAATTCCTGTTGCATGAGAATCTTTGATGATATATTCTCCACCTTTAAGTCCGTCTTGTTCTATAAAATTACCTGGATTTTGAGTCATGATATAAGTGATTTTTTATTTAAATAAATTTAAGTTCGCTGTTTGTGCGAATATTCGCTCAATATATGTGTTTTAAACAAAAGTTGAAAGTATATAACCGCCAATTTTGCGAATATTCGCAATACTTAAACGGGTTTAACAATGTTAAATATTGCTATTATTCATAGTTGAAAAATTCTTGCCAGTTCGGTGAGAATTAAAAAAACCTCAAACGACGAATTGTCATTTGAGGTTTTTTTGGGAAAAGTAATTTAGTAGCTCATGCTACAAAAAAATAAAGTTTAAGAACTTTCCGTAGCGAGAGCTACGGAATTACTTTAAAAGAGCACTATATCCAAATAATCTAGCTCTTATTTTATCCATCAATGAAATCGAGAATTTTTTAGGAACTAAATTCGCATCTTTCAGATTTGCGTAAGTATTTACTCTAACTTTAAAGGCACTATCTTTTAATAATTTTTGCAACTCCGAAATTTGCTCTGAACTTAATTCCACTTCGTACTCTGCATGAATATCTGTGATGGCTTGCGCACAATTTTCTCTGACTTCTGGAATTTTTGATCGTAGTTTTTGAGTCAAAAATTCAACTGATTTAGTATAAAATTCCGCATTCATATCTTCCAAATAAGTCAAATATATCATCGCACTCAAACTGTCGATTGCATCTTTATTTCCACCTTCGGCTTTGGCAACTAGCTGCGATAATTCAGTATGGAAAAAATCTTCCCAACCTTGTGGATCATTCCAAATAGCTTCATAAAAAATATCTCGATGGGAAAGCGTGCCGTAATCCATCTTTGAAAGATAATTTAGGAACATCTCTTTTTGGCTAACCGCACGAGTATGAATTTCTTTCAGAAGTGATTGTTTAGTTTCATGATCCAGATCATGAAATGTGTCAAGTTTGTTTTGTAAATCAGTAAACATGGATTTTTTTATGGAATTAAATTATATGTTGATAGGAATTAAATTATAGTTAGCTAAATTCTCTTGTGTTTTTTTAAAATCAAAAGTCATACCCAACAAAAAGCCACCACCACCTGCGCCACATAATTTTAATTTGTAAAGATTATTTGCCAAACCATCTAACCAAATGGTTCGAAAATCACTTGGAATCATTTCGAGAAAATACTTAAATTGAAAATGTCCAATCTCATGAATCATCTCAAATAATGATTTTCCATCTTGATTTAAAAAAGCAGTAATTGCTTCATCCACCAATGGATTTAATTCTGATTGAATGCGAGCAAAATAATAATCGTTGGTACATTTTTCTAAAAAGATATTAACGAAAGTATTTGTCTCCCGTTGCATCTTAGTATTTAATAAAAAGAATTGACCTCGATTATGTTCATCCAAATTAATTCTTTTTGGAAAATCGACTTGCTCAATTCTTTCAGATGATTCTAGTAAAATGACTTTTTCCAAAAAACAAATCAAAGGATCTGTTCCCGAACTTGAGCCATGAAAAAAACTTTCTAATTGCGCAAATATTTTTTTTAAGGCTAAAAAATTAGCTGATATTTTTTTTAATTTTTTGTTGCAAAAAGTATCATAAACTGCTGCACACAAAGCTCCTGAACTTCCTACTCCATAACCAGTTGGAATATTTGAGTTAAAAAACAAACCTTTGTCTAATTCATTTTTAAAACGCTTAATATCCAAATCAAATAGTAGCTCATTTGTTTTTTTCAATTTTTTCAAATGGTTGGCGAAAGTAGGTAAATTCATTTGTTTTTCCTCCATATTCTCTATTGCATATTCCCAGCTTCCTGAAAAATGAAACAAAGGCATCGCCAAAGCTTGTGAGCCTTTGATGATGGAATGTTCTCCGAACAATAATAATTTGGAAGTATATTTTTTCATAATGTCAACTAATGTAGTACGACTTTCCAAGTCGTTCCACGTTTTACGATTCTCCGAATCGTTTCCGTTGGCAACGATTTTGGAAAATCGTTAGACAAGGAACGACTCGGAGAGTCGTTTTACTAGTATAAATAAACTCTTTTTACTCGGTCTGAAATAGTGGGAAAAATTTCATAAGGAATAGTTTCCATCACATCTGCCAATTCTTCCACCGTCGGATTTTTTCCAAAAATAATAACTTCATCACCCGTTGCTGCTTCGGGAATTTCCGTCACATCAGCCATACACATATCCATGCAGACATTTCCAACAATATGCGCACGTTTTCCTTGAATCAAAACACTAAAGTTTCCATTGCCTGCCGAGCGCATCAAACCATCTGCATAACCAATACTTATCGTTGCAATTCGCATTGCTTTTCTCGCCTTGCCTTTTCGACTGTAGCCAATTGTTTCTCCTTTTTTGATATTTTTTATTTGCGAAATTGTTGCTTTTAACGTGTGTACTTTTTGTAATTGATTTTGAATAGTTTGACTTCCATCAATTCCATACAAGCCAATTCCCAAGCGAACCATTTCCATTTGATGTTGAGGAAAACGATTAATGCCACTTGTATTTAAAATATGTCGCATTGGACGAATTTTTAATCCAACGCAAATTTTATCATACATTTTTTGAAAAAGATTGACTTGATTTTCGGTAAAATCATCATGTTCATTAGCTTCACTTCCAGCTAGGTGTGAAAAGATAGATTGAATTTTTATGTGCTTATTTTTTTTCAAAATGGAAATCAATTTATCTAAATCTTTTTCTTCAAAACCCAATCTTCTCATGCCTGTGTCCAGTTTCAAATGAATCAGAATTTTTGGTTTTTTATTATTTGTCCCGATTGTTCGACGAGAAAAATGGTGGACAAATTTTTCCAATAATTCTAAACTATAGATCTCTGCCTCCAAATGCTGTTTTTCCAAAACTTCAAAAACTGCCTCCTCCGGATTCAAAACCAAAATGGGTAATTGAATCCCTGCTTTGCGCAATTCTACCCCTTCATCGGCATAGGCAACTGCGAGATAATCCACCTTTTGAAATTCTAATAATTTTGCCACTTCGACACTTCCACTTCCATAGGCAGAAGCTTTGACCATTGCCATGAGTTTAGTTTTTGTCTTCAAAAAACTATTGAAAACATTGAGGTTTAAGACCAAAGCATTCAGATCTATTTCCAAAACAGTATTATGATTTTTCTTTGAAAGTCGTTCCGCAATTTTTTCAAACTCAAAAGGTCTAGCACCTTTCAATAGAATATTTTCATTTTGAAAATTAATAGTTTGAGCTTCTTTCAAAAAGTCTAAAGTTGTTTTGAAAAATTGCGTTTTGATTTTTTTGTCTAAATATTTTTTTAGAGAAAAAACGTATTGACCAATCCCAATTACCTTCGAAATCTTTTTGTCTTCAATCAATTGAGCAATGGTTTGATACAAAATTTTTGTACTCATTTCCACTTGCAAAATATCAGAAATAATTAGGGTTCGTTGTTTTAATTTTCCTTGCTGTTCAAGATGGTTGAGTGCTATTTTTAGTGCAGTCAAATCTGCGTTGTAACTATCATTGATGATGACGCAATTATTGATTCCTTCTTTGATTTCGAGGCGCATCGGAACAGGTCGAAGTTGTTGGATTTTTTCAGCAATCCAAGTATTTTTTTTCTTAAAAAAAAGTAAAACTGCCCAACAATGAATGGCATTTTCAATCGACGCTTCATCGGTAAAAGGAATGGTAATTGAGATTTTATTTTTGTTAAAAATTCCTTTGATTAAGGTTTGTTGTTTTTGCTTAGAAGTTGAAGTTATTTGAAGTTTTGCTTTTCCTTTTTTTGACCAACTAAATAATTTTCCTTTTCCAAATTGTTGCATTCGTTCATTGACTAATTCATTGTCTTGACAAAAAACAATAGTTTTACATTTTTGAAATAGCTTTAATTTCTCTTCTAATTTTTCTTCAATATTTTTAAAACCTTCGCTGTGTGCGTCTCCAATATTTGTGAAAATTCCAATTTCAGGTTGAATAATTTTTTCCGAAAATTCCATTTCATTTTTCTTAGAAATTCCTGCTTCAAATATGCCTATGGTATGTTCTTTTTTTATTAAAAAAACAGACATCGGAACACCAATTTGTGAATTATAACTTTTCGGACTTGCCACGACTTGATGGTCATTTTGCAAGAATTGTAAAAGCCATTCTTTGACAATAGTTTTGCCATTGCTACCCGTGATACCAATTGATTTTAAGGAAAATTGATTACGATGGAATAGTGCGAGTTGTTGAAGTGCAGTAACTGATTTTTTTACTAAAATAAAATTTGCTTTTGGGAAAGGACGAGTGGCTATTTTTTTTTCAACAATAAAATTACGAACCCCTTTATCATAGAGTGGTTGGATAAAGTCATGTCCATCTCGACGTTCGCCTTGGATGGCAAAAAATAATGAAGTATTTGGGAAGCTAACTTGGCGACTATCAAATAATAAATGTTCAATAGAAGCATTTAAGATTTTCTTTTTCAAAAAAATCCCACCAGTTACTTCTGCTATCTTCCGAATATCGTACATGTTAGTTGATTGGGAAATTAATTGATTGGTCAAATGGAGAATTAGAAAAGCAGGAATGGAAAACAAGGGGCAGCTTATAGCCTACTTACCCAATCGACCAATTTCCTAATCAACTAAAAACTACTCCATTTCAATGAGGAGTTGTCCTTTTTCTACCGCTTTACCTTGGTCGATATGAATAGCTTTGACGATTCCTTCGCCAACGGATTTGATTACATTTTCCATCTTCATCGCTTCAAGAATGAGTAAGGCATCTCCTTTCTGAACCTCTTGTCCAACCTCAACCGACACACCTAAAACTAGGCCTGGCATTGGTGCTTTCACATCAGTTACCTTTTGAGTATTCACTACCGAAAGCCCTAGCTGATTGACCAATTGGTCGAAGCGATCTGCAATGTTGATTTCATAGGCATTACCATTTACTTTTATTGTAAATGTTTTTTTAGAAAAATTAGCATTGACAACTTCTGCTCGAAAAGCTTTGTTGTTTTTCAAAATATGAAAATGTCCATCTTGTTCTTTTACGAAGTCAAAATCATTTATTTGTTTTGTATCGAATTCGAATTTAGATTGTTTATTGACAGTTATGTCGTATTTATTTTTCTCCATGAGTTTAACTTTTTACTTTACTCAATTTCATCATAAAATAAGTTTCAAAAATAGTAAATATCAGGTAAACTATTAGAAAAGGAATCGCATACATTTTGGAAGTTGGTTCCGCTAATTTGAAATATCCAACGATGACAAAAATACACAATGCCATTTTTGCGGAAGTTGTGAGTAAGACTTGTTGTAAAAAAAGATTTTTATCTGAACTCAATGCTGCCCGATAAGCCAAAAAATACATAAATGCACTAAACAAAATAAATGCAATGCAGCTCAAATATGAAAAGGTTTTGAAAGGTGCAAATTGAGGAAGCTTATTAAGTAAAAATAGTAGAAGAAAGGAAATTACTGAAATGATGGTAAGTTGAAGAAAGAAGTTTTTATGATTCATAGTTTCTATTAAGTTTTGAATTTAGCATGAATGAATTTTGAATTCTATTTAAAAATCATTGATGCTAAATTCAAAACTACAAATCTTTTAAGGCAATATATAAACCTGCAAGTGTAAAAACCAAAGCAAATAATGCAGTTAAATATTGTTTATCAAATTGAGCCCATTCATCAAGTTTGAAACCAATAAATGCTCCTACAGCAATAGTTGCACCTAATTGGAACGCAAGACCTGAATACTTCAAGTAGATATTAGCCGACTTTTTGGGTTGCTTTTTGTGCAAAAGATTGCTTGTTTTTATTTCCTTGATTCATATTTTTCACAGGCGTAGATCCAATTTTATTTTTGCTAGCCCCCATTCTACAGGTTACATTGAATATAGCTCCCGATTGAACTAATAATTTATTTGTATTGACATCACCATGTACTTCTGCCGAATCTTTTACCGTAAGTAATTGGTTGACTTTCAAGTTCCCTTCAAATCGACCTTCGATAACTGCATTTTCACATTGGACATCTCCTTCGACCGCTCCTGATGGGCCGATGATTACTTTTGATTTACAAATTAAAGTTCCGATGATAATCCCATCAATTCGAATGTCACTTTCTGAAGAAACTGTACCCTCTACTTTTGTTCCTTTCACTAAACTATTTAAAGCGTTAGATGTACTTGATGGTGCCGAGTTTTTATTATTCGAGGTAGGAGTTGCCTCCTTCTTTTTACTACCAAACATGTCTTATTTTTTTTTGGAATGATTGAATAGATGAGTCAAGTTGAGTACTAATTAGTTAGCATGTTTTTTATTTTTCCCAATAACCATACTGAATAGTAAATTAAAATACTGGCTTTTGACTCGCCTTTTTACTCTTTCAGACTGTTTGTTTTCTCAAAGCAGACTGAAAGTTAATATTTTATTCTGACGAAAAGGCAAAGTTCAATAATAAACTTACATTCTTGACTGTTTCTTTTGTTCCTATTTTT
>Ga0114957_1003663_pt1 | contig 13669 bp, 11 predicted proteins | sample BantaG_FD_87175 | JGI IMG/M metagenome (GOLD analysis project Ga0114957, IMG submission 87175) | Marine algal microbial communities from Bantry Bay, Ireland - BantryBay_4 metaG | ecosystem: Host-associated > Algae > Red algae > Unclassified | place: Bantry Bay, Ireland | collected 2014-11-21 | reverse complement strand
GCAAAATCAAAAAATATGTTTGTCGAATAACCTCGCGACTCTGGAGAGTCACGTTACTTAAAGCTCCGTCGAAAATAAAAAACGCCGATTTCTCATTATGAAAAATCGACGTTAATGTTATGTTATAAAAAATAAAGATCAAAAATGATTAGTTCTCTTTCATCATCTTCGCCTCTTCTTTTTTACGTTTCTTTTCTAATTTTTCCAAACGAGCTTGCTCCTTTTTGATTTTTTTACGTCGAGCTTTTTCTTCTTTTTTCAAACGTTTTAATTCCGACATACGATCTTTCTCCATTTGACTAGCTCGCTCTAAATCCTCAAGTCGTTTGATTTCTTGCTCTCTTTCAGCCATCAAAACTTTTTGCTCTTCCATCTGCTTCATTTCTTGTTCCTTACGTTCTCTTTCGATTTCAGCCTGACGAGCCTTCTCTTTAGCCAACTGTTTTTGTTGCTCTAATTGCTCTTCTCCAGATCGTTTTAATTCTTCCAAACGAGCTTCTTCCGCTAACCTTCTTGCTTCCAATTCTTCCAATTGGATTTGCTCTTGATAAATTGATTTTTGACGAGCTTCCTCTAATAAACGTTGTCTTTCTAATTCTTTAATTTGAGATTCTTGCTCGATACGCAATTGTTGCATTTCAGTCAGTCTAGCTCTTTCGACTTCCAATTCATTTCTATATTTTTCCTCTACCTCTTGAGCTAATTTTAACTCTTTTACCTGACCTTCTTTTACTGCTTTTTGACGAGCAAATTCTGCTAAACGTAATTTTTCTGCTTCAATATTTTTTAACTGAGTTTCTTCAGCAATTCTTAAATTTTCTAATTTTTGAAGTTCCGCTTCTTTTTCTTTACGTTCTCTCTCTAAATTAATTCGAAGCTCTTCTTCCTGTTGAGTTTTTTTGAGTTCTGCCAATTTAGCTTCTTCGGCTTCTCGTTGTTTGGCTAATTCTTTCAACCTAATTTCTTCTTCTGCAATAGCTTTTAATTGAGCTTCCTCTGCTTTTCTTTCTCTTTCTAATTCGATTAATCGAATCTCTTCTGCATCTCTTTCTCTTTCCAAAATTTCCTTAGTTTCTTTTTCTTTTTTACGAACTGTATATCGAGTTTTTTCTTGCTGTCTTTTTCTTTCCAAATCTGCAAGTTTAGTAGATTCAGTTTTTCTACGTTGCTCTAATTGTTCCATACGTCGTGCTTCTACAGCAACTGCACGTTGTCTATTTTCCTCATCTCTACGAGCAGTTTCTAATTCTTTCAATTTGGCTTCTTGATTCATTCTTTGTTGTTCCAAAGCAGATAATTGAGCTTGTGCTCTAGAAGCAGATGCTGCAATTTCTTCCGATGATTTCTCTGTAACTCTCTCAGTAGCTGGCTGGTAACTTACAGCAGGCTCTACTTTTCGAGTAGTCGCACTATGAGCAGGTGCCGGAATAATTGAAGTAGCTCTTTCTTCAATGGAAGTTTTTACAGGAGAAGCTTCTTCCATGATTTCTTCAGGTTCGAAGATTTCTTCTTCAACTATTTCTACTACTTCAGTTCTAGGTTTTTCCACCTCTACTATTTCTATTTCTTCTACTGGTGCTACCTCTACTATTTCTTCTTCAACTTCAACTATTTCTTCTTCAAAAGTCTCATTTTGAATTCGTGTTGCTTCTTGTACTGGTGGAGCATCTACAGTTTGAGTAGGTTTAGAATCTTGTACCCACGATTGTTCGTTTTGTGGAACAGGTTGAGGTGGAATAGGCTCAGTTTTTTGAACTGGAACCTTTGTAGCTACCTTGTTAGATGAATAAGTTTTTGTCGATTTAGTTGTTTCTTCAGGAACGACTGCTGAAGATTTACCAAGTTCAGTAGGTGTTGCCCCTCTTGCCTTTTGTGCTTTGATGTAAGCTAATCTTTGAGCTTCCGCAAGACTTAATTTTTTGGTAGTGGTTTGACCAAAAAGAAAAATTGGAAACATCATGAGGCAAACAAACATAGGTTTGATAAAATAAGTCATGATTTTTTAATTGTTGTTAGTAATGTGAAAAAATTCGTTTAAGGGGGAATATTATGAAACGTCCTTATGATGAATTCATCTTAAAGTTGTTACAAAATCAAAGTTAATTGGAGTTTCGTCCATTAACATTCTAAGCATTCATAGCTTGAATGAAATAACAATTTAAATAACAAGAATCCTATCAATGAACATAATTCATTGATAATCAATAGATTAAACTGTTGTTTAAACTTGTAAGTGTGAGTAAAAGTGCTGGTTTGAATAAATTTTGAGAGGATTTAACAAACTTAGTCTGCTAAAATCAATCCAAATTTTAAAGTCTTAAAGTAGAACTCGACATAAACAAAAAATAATATATTCTAATTTTTATAAAAAGACATTTATCTTTATCAAAACTATTTTTTACATAAAAAAAAAGATATGAAAAAACAATTACTAACCTTATCACTTCTATTAGGTTTTTGTTTCAACTCATTTTCCCAATCTAATTTATTCATTGATACACATATTCGATTGAAGAAATGGTAATGGATTTTTTTAATGATCCTAATATTCAAGTTTCGAATATTACAAGTGTTTCTAATAGTTTCAATGCTGCTTTTTTTGATGCAGGAGGAACGGACTTAGGAATTAATGCTGGTATTGTATTGAGTACAGGAAATGTGGTAAGCTATCATTTCTGAGCCGTCATTAATTGAATCTATCTCTACCACAAATCCAGCAACTGGTTCTAATTCAGATGGAAGTGCTTCTGTTGTCGTAACTGGAGGAATTCCTCCTTACAATTACTTTTGGTCGAATGGATCAACTTCCAATGAAGCGGTTAATCTTGCAGCAGGAGAATATACTGTAGAAATTACAGATGCCAATGATTGTATCCACACAGAAACGATTGTTATCGAATCGCTTACAAGTATATTTGATAACAATGAAATTACGATTAATCTTTTTCCTAATCCAGTAATTGACCAATTACAAGTGGAATGGGTTGAAAACAATAAGATTGAAAAAATTTTTATTGTAAATGTTTTAGGACAAACAATTGCTGCAGATTATAGCTTGAATGGAAATAGATTAAATATTTCTTTTGATGAAAAATGGGTAAGAGGAACTTACTTTTTACAATTACATTTTGATGATGGGAAAAAGGCAACTTCGAGATTTGTTTTGGAAGGAAAATAGGATAGGAGTGTATAGAAAGAAAAAACTAAAATCAAAAAAGGCGACCAACTTTAGAAGTTGGTCGCCTTTGTCAAAACTCATCAATCATTAACTACCGTACATATAATCTTTGGAAAGGAACGATAACTTCATTTCTATCCATATCATTAAGCGCTCTTAATTGAGCAACAGTAGTTTGGTATCTTTGTGCAATACTTACTAAAGTATCTTCATCTTGAACAATGTGAATTAATCTTTGAGTCCCATCAATATTTACTTCAATAACATCACTTCCTTTTCCAGTAACTATTGGTTGAGCAACAGTATTTCTTGAACCCGCTAAAGCTGGATTGATGTAAACATATTGAGTAGGTACAGCACCTGCAGGTACAATAGTTCCTTGAGGCTGAGGTGCAGGAGCAGCTGATGCAACAGCAACTAATAACACTTGCCCAGGTTTAATCATATTAGAATTTAAGTTATTGATTCTTTTTAAATCAGCAACTCTAACTCCATAAAGTGCAGAGATTCTGAATAAAGTTTCATTCTTAGCAACTGTATGATATCTTCCACCCTTTTCTCCAACATAACCATAAGCAGTAGGAGTGTTTCCAGCCACAACTGTAGATGGTACTACTTGTGGTTGAATATAATAAGTAGTAGGTTGAGCAGGCTGACTTCTGATAATTTGATAATCAGAAGGAGGCTGAATCATAATACGAGTACATGGATAAATAGCATTTCTTCTCAATCCATTCCATGCTTTGATTTGATTAACTGATACGCCATAAGTTGCAGCTATGCTATAAAGCGTTTCACCTTTCTGTACAATATGTGTATTGTAAGTAGGTTGCTCTAAACAATTAGCATTACCACCTCTTGATGTAGGTGTAGCAACTGGTGCTACGATAGCCAATCTCATACAAGGATAAATTCGATTATTAGCTGAAATATTATTCCATTTTTTAATCTCTTTAATATTCAAGCCATAAGATCGAGCAATACTGTAAAGCGTCTCTTTTTTCTGAACAATATGGGTATCAGAAGTTGATACTTCTAAACATCCTCTTCCAGTATCAGCAGGTTGAGTTACAACTTGTGTAGTGTTAGAAGGAACAGTTGTAGTTGCACCAGAGTCAACTATTGTTGTACCAGTTGAGACAACAGTACCACTATTTTTGTTAATCATATATCCGTTACGATATAAGTTTCCACCAAATTCTCCTTCTGCTAACTCACCAGTATAGGAATCAATATATCGACCTCTATCAAGATCAAGATATATACGGTTAGCACCAGGATATACTGTAGAAGTATAATTTCCAGTATAATTTCCATCAGAAGTATAAACTGTAGTATTAGCATTACCTGTTCCTCCAACTACTGAAACACCTGATCCAGTACTACCCGTACCAATAGGTCGAGTTGTGGTGGTTGTACCCGTTCCAGTTGAAGGACGATTGGGAGTCGTTCCACCACCAACAACAGGGCCCACAGGTCTAGTTGAGCCTGGACTTACATTACCAGGGGTGGTATTAGTTGATGCTGTTCCTCCACCTTGATTAACTTTAGGAGTACCTCCATAAAATTTACAGATTAATCCTAAGTAATCAACGATGCTATAATTATTGATTTTTCTTAATTCTAACTTTTCACCAACTGCTAAAGGTGGTGTTGGGTCAGCTTTTCTATACAAAATTCCAATTTCTGGAAGTATTGTCAAATCAGCCATTCCACTTCTGGTTGGATCCGTTTTGATACGGAACTTGTAGCGAGACAAACAATCATTGTCATCTTTTTCGCTAAAGAATACATCAGCAGTAGAACCTTTAGTTGCAAGATTACCTGAAGAAGCTTGGTTATAATAATATGAAAAAGCATAATCTTCTGAACGCGAACCAAATGCAATATTCGTGTTATAATAATATTCTGCTTTTTTGACTTTGTAAATTCTAAAACCGTAGGTGTGCTCTTGAACAATAAAAACTTCAAGTGTCCCCTTATTTACATCATCAACAAATTTCTCGTCTCGATCTAAATCCGCGCAACCTTCCGTTCCAGAAGGTTTATATTGACGAGGAGTGTAATCTTCACCTGCTTCAAGAATGATTTTTTCGTTGTCGCTTACTTTAAGGTGAAAGAAAAGGTAGGGTGTTTCTTCATTGCCATCCTTTGCATACTCATAGCTGTCCATACAATCCTTGCTGGCATTGTAGTCAATATAGATACTGGTACCGAAAGAGTTAAAAGCGGTGAACAAGAAGAAAAGTAATAAAACATTTACTTGTTTCATAGTACTGTTTTTTAGCTAAAAAATTAATAAGTGAAACACGAGAACTTTCGTTTCTCGGTATAAATAATAAAGACTATTTTCTAATTATAAAAATGCATATCCCAAAATGGAATTACATTATTTATTGTTTCAATATGAAAATAAAATTAACCTTTGCTGAGGTTCCAGAAAAGATGCTTTTAAGGGAAGGACTAGTTTGAAAACCTAAAATTAGGTTAAAACTCCCTCTTTTGCAAGAAATTTTGAATGAAAATAGAACAAATAGGACTTTTTTATAATTTGTAAATTTTAAAAAAATCAAAAATTAGAAACTTAAACTGCTAATTCTTAGATTGATTTTGGAGTTAAGTGTTTGATTTTTTATCAGAATTTCGCCGTTTTCGTAAAAAAGAACACTCTTTTGAATAAATTTGGATATTACTTCATACTTTCCAAATTCAGACAATACGATGAAATCAACTATTTTTTATTCTTTCTGTTTAGGTATTTCACTTATGTTTTTAACTTTTTTTTCATCATCATGTAACGATAATACACCTAAAAATACAGATCCTAAAGGAGTATTTCTCAAAAAGGTTTTCCAAAAAGATGGGAACAAAATGCCATATCAAATTTTATTACCTAAAAATTATGATTCCAAAAAAGAGTATCCATTGCTTTTGTTCTTACATGGAGCAGGAGAACGTGGAGATGATAATGAATTGCAATTAGTACATGGTTCAAAAATGTTTTTGGAAAAGGAGGTTCAAGAGAAATATCCTGCTATTGTAGTTTTTCCTCAATGTGCCAAGGAAAGTTATTGGAGTAATGTAAATGGAGAACAAGTGGATGGAGGGTATAAATTTACCTTCTCGGAAGGTGGCGAACCTACTGCCGCTATGAAATCTTTACAATTGTTACTTAATGATTTAAAGGCTAATTATAAAATTGATTCCAAACGAATGTATGTTGGAGGATTATCAATGGGAGGAATGGGGACATTTGAATTAGTGTATCGAAATCCCAATACATTTGCAGGAGCATTCGCAGTATGTGGTGGAGCAAATATCGCTACTGCTTCAAAAATGACAAATACGAATTGGTGGGTTTTTCATGGACAAGAGGATGGGGTCGTAGATCATCAATATTCGGTCGATATGGTTAATGCATTAAAGGCGGCAGGAGCTGAGGTGAAGTTTTCAAGTTATCCTGAAGTTAATCATGATAGTTGGACAAATGCTTTTGCAGAGCCTGATTTTTTAAGTTGGATATTTGCGCAACGATTGTAAGAGGGGAATTGGTTGATTAGTTGACTAACTAGTTAATTAGGGTCGAAAAACTTATTCGACCCTATTTAACTATTTAACTATTTAACTAATTAAACAACCTGATCTTCTTCAAATTTTATAAGTAGTCGATTAGTTTGTTTGTTTAATTTACTTTTAAAAAAACTAGTCCATCCCATCAACATTCCTGTTGTCCCTAATGCTTGCTTTGCCCATTGATGTAAATTGAAGCTATCAACGTGTTCAATTATTTTTCCATCCTTAAATTTGAATTCTGCGTGTATAATGTTATGAACTTTTCTTCCCGTTTGACTAAAAGTATAGAAGGCATCCCAATCTGCACTTCCTGTTTCACCATTGGATTTAATGTTGGAATATTTGACTTTAAAATTCTTTCCTTTTTGACTACTGCAAAGCATTCGCCACATGTTTCCAGCTTTAGTACCTTTTAGTACTCCGAAGGCCGGGTCTTCAAAATGAATATCCTTATGATAACAAGCTGCCATCCCTTCTGGGTCGAGATTTGTGAATGCTTGGTAGAAATTTTCGATTGTTTCTTTCATTTTATTTTATTTGAAAAAAACTAAAGATAAAGAAATAAATCAGTTTGCTTACACTTCTTATGCCACCAATATTTATCCTTATTTAAAAGAGAATTTGGATTTTGTAACAAGAGTTCCACAAAAAAGAGAAGTGTATAAAAATAGAGTGTTTTTGAATGGATTGATGACTTACCGAGATGCACTATTTTTTAGAAATAAAAAATTGAAAGATTGTCAAGGAGTAGTGGATGACTTTTTAGAAAGCCATTAATTTCTCGAACCACGGATGCTTCGCTTGACGAACCACGGTCGATACACTTTTTGTTCGTGGTTCGTCAAGCGAAGCGTCCGTCTGTCGTCCATCGTTTTATTCATCCACCAAATCCAATAATTCCTTAGGCAAAGACTTATTGGTTTTTGCACCTAACTCTTTAATCCGTTCCGCTCTTCCAATTAATGTATCTCCGAATTTTTTAGAATCGACTAATTTATTCATGGCATCATCGTAAGCATTTTTGGCACTATCTAATCTAATTCCGATACTTTTCAAGTCATCAATAAAATTGACAAATTTATCATAAAGTAAACCACTTTGACGAGCGATTTCAATGACACTATTTTTTTGTTTTTCTTGTTTCCAAATATAAGAAACCGTTCGCATGGTTGCCAAAAGGGTAGAGGTCGTAACGATTACAATATTTTTATCCAAGGCTTCTAAAAATATTTTATTGTCCTGTTGTAATGCTAGAGCAAATGCAGGTTCGATGGGAACAAACATCAATAAATAATCAGGCGAGTTGATTTGATAAAGTTGTTGATAATTTTTTTTGTGTAAATCTTTGATGTGTTGTCGAACACTATCAATATGCTTTTTAAGATGCTTGTTCTTTTTCTCTTCACTTTCTGCATTGAAATATTTTTCATAAGAAGTTAGAGAAACCTTTGAGTCAATGATAAGGTGTTTTTCTTCTGGTAAATTGATAATAAAATCAGGACGTTTTTCCTTCCCCTCGTGATCTTTAAAACTAGATTGAGTTACATAGTGGATGTCTTTTTTTAATCCCGCTTTTTCCAAAATCATTTCTAATCGAAATTCGCCCCAATCTCCTTGAGTTTTGGATTCGCCTTTGAGGGCAGTCGCTAGATTATTGGCATCTTGACTCAATTGTAAATTCAAATCACGAAGCTGTTCGATTTCTTTTTTAAGGGAAATACGATCGCGGGTTTCTTCTAAAAACCTAGAATTTACACCAGCTTCAAATTCATTAATCTTTTCTTTTAGGGGAGTCAGAATATGGGTAAGTTGCAAATGATTTTGTCGAGAAAAAGATTGGCTTTTTTCTTCTAACAATTTACTTGCAATATTCTCAAATTCAGTTTGAAATCGTTGTTGAAGATTTTCGACTTCGTTTTTTTGGTTTAATAATCTATCATTAAGGTTTAAGGCTTCCACTTCTTTTGCCGAAAGTTGACTACCGATTTTTCGAAGTTCTTGCTCCTTATCTAATAAATCATCCCGAATTAAATCTGCTTGATTTTGTAACGATTGATGGACTTCTTTGAGTACATACTTTTCGTTGACTTCGTCGAGTGGAAGGCTACCACTTCGACCTGTAAATTTGTATTTGGCAATAAACCAGGCGGCAATTGCCCCAATAAGGAGTCCAACTCCTAAATAGATGATTTCCATAAATTCTACCATGTTGTAACTTTTACTTTTCCCCTCTTTGATTTTTATGAAAGTCTGTTTTTTAGCATCAATTAATGATGATTGATGTTAGGGTAAAGTTACAAAAAAATATGGAAATATGATTATGGATTCAGGATTATGGATTAAGAGGACAAAGGAAATTTCTTCGAAATTATTTTCCTTTAACGGGTGATTTTTTAGACGCAGACTTATTATGACTTGCTTATGATTTTACTCTAATGATGATATGACTTTTCTATAATTTGTTTGTCTTCCTTTATCGCATTACAGAAAAGTCATATCACCATTAGAGTAAAATCATAAGCAAGTCATAATAAGTCTGCGTCCAAAAATAACTTAATCCATATAATTGCTTCTAAAATGAAGCATTACGAATCACGAGCCACTTTAACTTTCCCCAATTCCTCGGCTCGATCAAAAGCAGCTTGTGCACCAGCAACAATCTCGGCATCTAAATTTTTATTTTTATAACAATTCATTGCCGCTTCTGTTGTTCCACCTTTAGAAGAGACCATTTTTATCCATTCTTCACAGGAGAAACTATTTTTATTATACAAGTCAACGGCACCTTTAAAGGTCTGGCTCACTAGCAATTCTGCTTCTGAATTATTGAATCCCATATCTCTAGCAGCTTTCATCATGGCATCCATAAAATAAAAAACATAAGCTGGGCCACTACCAGATATTGCAGTAGTTGCATCTATCATTTTTTCTTTCTCTACATAAATCGTTTTTCCAGTAGTGTTCAATAAATTTTGAACCATCACCAATTCAATACGAGTGACCTCATTTGTTGAAGTGAATGCGGTCATTCCCATACCGATTTGTGCAGGTAAGTTAGGCATTGCACGAATGATTTTTTTGACACCCAATGCTTCACTAATCGTTTCAATTTTTACACCAGCCATAATGGAAAGAAAAACTTGTTGTTCATCCACCATAGGTTTAATCGTTTCAAACAATGCATTTGCATCTTGTGGTTTGACTGCAAAAATGATTAAATCTGCATTTTCAAAACAAGCATCTGGAGTTCCGAAAATAGTTCCTATATCTTTTTTCGATAGGATACTTGCTTTTTCAGGTGACCTTTCCAAGATCATCATGTCCTTTTTATTAGTGATATGGCTCCGAAGAAAACTCTGAGCATAGGTCATTCCCATATTGCCACCACCGATTACCAATATTTTCATTAAATGTGATTTTGATTTATTGTGAAGCTAGCTGTTGATTCGAGACTTCATTGAAAATTAACAAACACGACTAATGAATCAACAAAAAAATCTTCAAAAAATATTATATTTTTACCAAAAAAAAAACGAATTTAGAGTAACTCATTTTATGAGATAAAACGAGTCTATTACAAATAACGTTTCTTTTTTTTTCTATTTTTGATTAGAAATTCAAGGAATTACAATTTCTAACATTATACATACTATTTTCCAAAAGCCTTCCAATTTTAAAATAATTGATTAAATTAGCTGAATTGGTGGTTTAATTAGACCTTAAAATATTAGCTTTTACTCTAATGTTTTGTGTATTTCCTAGCTAAATTTTAAACTATAAATCACCAATCCGATTTTCACCCTTTTTATTAATTTAAAAAACACTATGAGTTTGAGAACCCTATTTTTACTATTAGCAACATTGCTATATTTTGTTGGGGCGCATTGGTTTTATACCCAAAAAATATCAGATGTTTGTTGCGGAAAAAATGCTGCTGCCGCTGCAATAATTCCAGAGGATGATACCATTGATGATACGGCTAATCTGGAAACAGATATAGACCCTTCCTCAATGCTTGGTCCACTTACCTATAATTGGTTGGATTCAACCGCAATTACTGGAGATGGTTTTGAAGACTACAAAAGTAGTATTGCTGATAATCTCACAGATTATAATGTACTTGAAATCACAGGTCATTATTTTGCTGATGAAGATGAGAGTATGGGCTATGCACGTGCTCGACAAGCCAGAGATTTGTTAAAAGACATGATACCAGAAGATCGGATTTTGATTAATAGCAAACTGATTGATAATATTGAAGGCATGGAGGATAATCCTTTTGAAGCCGCTGAATTCAATTGGATTGATAAAAGTATCAATATCGAAGAGACAACGGTTGTTGAATTTGATGAAGATCGAGTTATGATTTTCTTTCCATTTAATTCTCATGTAAGAGATACCAATAAGGAGATTGATGATAAACTAGATGTGTTGGCTTCTAACTTAGTAGACTCAGGTAATAACATTACAGTTACAGGACATACCGATAGTACAGGTGATAGTAAGTTTAATTATCGTTTAGGATTGGATCGTGCTTTTGCAATCAAGAAGTTATTGATAAGCAGAGGGGTTTCCAAGGGACAAATAAAGATTAGCTCAAAGGGCGAATCTCAACCTATTGCTTCTAATAGAACAAGAGAAGGAGAGCATAAAAATAGAAGAGTTGTTATTCAAATTCTAAACTGATAATTAATAAATTTTTCGTCGTATAGACGAAATGATTTATTTTATAATAATAAAAAAAACATACCAAAATATGATGACATTAAATATTTTTTCAAGTTGCCCAAACTGTACCTGGTGGTTGTTACCATTACTATTTTTTGCTTGGCTTTTAGGTTGGTTATTGTGGAGCTGGACTAAAGGTAGTAGTTACCGTTCAGAAATTAACGGACTGCATGGAGATATAAAAGGTTGGAAAACTAAATTTTCGGAGACGGAAAATGAACTTTCACAATCTAAATATGATCGAGAAAAACTAACAGGTGAACATGCCACTTTAAAATCAAAACTTTCTGATTTTAATTTAAGGTATCGAGCATTGGAAGGAAAATATAACAATGCAATTGCAGCTGGAGGAGCTATCGAAGGAACTCCTATAGATACTTCTAAATGGGATGATAAAATTAATGAATTGGAATCGCAATTAGAAATTTCTCGAAATACAAATTTGAAATTGCAAGGTGATTACTCTACTTTAAAAAGTAGGTTTAATGATATGCAAATTCAATTAGAAAATAGTAACCAAGGAGAAAGCCTTGGAATAGTAAGTAATACAGATGAACTTGCTCGAATAGCTGATTTGGAAAGAGAATTAGAAGCAGCTAATGAGATTAATGCTAATTTACAAACTGACATTACAACATTATCTGCTCAGACTCAAGAAAGAGGAGATGATATATCTTCAAAGGAACTTTCTGATTATCAAGCTAGGATTGTTGATTTAGAGAAAAAATTAGCAATATCTTATGAGTCAAATTCTAAAATGGAATCGGACTTTGCACATCTGAAATCTAATTTTGGAAATTTAGAAATGAAGCTTCAGGAAACACCTGCTGATAACTCTGAGGAAGTGGAAGGTTATCAAATTCGAATTGCAGAACTAGAACAATTATTGGCTGCTAGAGCGGCATCAGAAGGTGAGGAACCTGGCGAAGGCAAAAAGAAGAAAAAGAAAAAGAAAAAGAAGAAGAAGAAAAAAAATAAGAAAAAGGGCAAGAAGAAAAAAGATGAAAAAGTGAAACAAAGCTCTGGTAAAAAGTCAGGCTATGGTGTTGCTTTTGGAGATGATAATTTGCAGATAGTTGAAGGCATTGGGCCAAAGATTGAAGGCATTTTAAAAGGTGCAGGAATTAATACTTGGTTAGATTTAGCTAATTCTGATGCTGAAAAGTTGACTGGAGTTTTAACGGAAGCAGGTCCTCGATATAAAATGCATAACCCTTCGACTTGGTCAGAGCAAGCTGAAATGGCTCACAAAGGAGACTGGACAAAATTAGTCAATTATCAAAAAGTTCTAGGTGGACCAGCTGATAAGGAAAGTGATTCTAAGGTTGAAAAATTATACGCTAAAGCAATGGGTTTTAAAACCTACAAAGCGAACGATTTGAAAGTTATTGAAGGGGTGGGACCAAAGATTGAAGAGCTATTAAAAAATGCAGGAATGACTACTTGGAAGAAATTATCAACTACTAAAGTTGAGGATATTCAAAAAGTATTGGATGCTGCTGGTTCTCGATATAAATTAGCAAACCCTGGTACTTGGCCAAAACAAGCTAAGATGGCTGCCGATGGTGACTGGCAATCTTTAAAAGCTTATCAAGATGAATTGGATGGAGGGAAAGAATAGATTTAATTAGAATCTAAAATCTTGATTTGAAGATGAAGAAGGAGGGGGGAAAAGGAAGACGGATTTACGATTTATGATTTGAGAAGTTTGTCGAAAAATTGTGAAGGTGAGATATCACCGATTTTCGAAATACTTCTCAAATCGTAAATCATAAATCCGTCTTCCCTTTTTCTTTAAGATTAGAGAAGAATTAGGAAACTTATTTTTGAGTAATGATGTTGAAAATTTAACACTTCTCAAGTTAAATAATGAACAATGAAATTACAAGTTGATGAAAATATTACCTTAACCCGAATCTACAAAAAGGATAAACGGGATTTAGTAACAAGAATTAGTCATCCTGAAATTGCAAAAAATACGCTCACCATTCCTTATCCATATAAACCTGAGGATGCAGATTTTTTCTTTAATTTAATCAAACAAGCAGAAAAAGAAAAAGGCAAACAATTGAATTGGGCAATCCGACATAAAAAAGATGGGATGATTGGTTCAATTGGATTATTAGGAGGTGTGGCACTAGGCAATCCATCACGAGATGCTTTTGGATATTGGCTATGGGAACAATATTG
>Ga0114957_1003660_pt1 | contig 13692 bp, 9 predicted proteins | sample BantaG_FD_87175 | JGI IMG/M metagenome (GOLD analysis project Ga0114957, IMG submission 87175) | Marine algal microbial communities from Bantry Bay, Ireland - BantryBay_4 metaG | ecosystem: Host-associated > Algae > Red algae > Unclassified | place: Bantry Bay, Ireland | collected 2014-11-21 | reverse complement strand
TTATGATAAAGAGGTCTACAATGGCGACATGGGCACGATTGCCGAGGTGCAATTAGAGGCGCAAAAGCTGCTGATCGATTTTGAGGGGCGACTGGTGCAATATGACTTTTTGGAGCTGGATGAAGTGGTCCATTCGTTTGCGGTGAGCGTGCATAAAAGTCAGGGCAGCGAGTACCCCGCGGTGGTGATCCCGGTGATGACGACCCATTATATGATGCTGCAACGCAATCTGCTCTACACGGGCGTGACGCGGGCTAAGCGGCTGGTTGTGCTGGTGGGGCAGCCCAAGGCTATCGCGATCGCGGTGCAGAATAATAAGGTGTCGGATCGCTTTACGGGGTTGGCGGAGAGGCTGAGTTAAAAGCTGACCGGATGACAAAAGGCGACAAGATGACCGAGTACGTCGATAGCGTAGGCTGAGCTTGCCTGAAGCGGAGCAAAGGGCAATGGTCGAAGCCGAAGCGATTTTGGGCAGAAATAAGAATATTATTAAAATAGGAACAAGAAATATGGCAAATTCAGCAATGTTTGGTGGCTTAGTTGTGGACGAAAATGGCGAAGCAGCCAAAGTAAAATACGTAGGTGAGAGAGCCTGTTACGTGGTAGATGATGATGGCTTTGTGCGCCACATCGATGCGGAGGAAGTGGATCGACAGGTGCTGCGTTTTATGAGCGGTGAGGTCGAGGAGCATCGAGGCGAGGCGGTGAGCCAGATGATGCAGATGATGGATAAGGATGATATCTTTACCAAGGCTGCGATCGAATCGACGATCAATAACATGGAAGATAACGTGGGGCAGCCGATCCCTGAACAGGCGCGACAGTGGTTGGGCATGCTCGGCTTCCGCATTGTGATCGATTACGATGGCACGGTGACGGATATCCAGATGCCGGAGATGCCGGAAGGTGGCTTTCCGGGGTTGGGTGGGATGTAGCGTGAACGATGCCAACTGAAGATAACGAAAGTGCACACTATAGACCACCAAAATCACCTGGGATGACAGCCGACGGACTTCGAATTGCCATCGAGTTTGCTGCTATAGCAGTTAGTCTAATTGCTATCTTTCTGTTGATAGAACAGAATCGGATTCAGCTCAAGACCTCAACAGATAATGTAGAAGCAATCCAACAACAAATAGCAGCTGGATCTACTGATACTGTTAGACAAATACAGGCTCAGGCTACTAGTTCAGCAGAGGAAAATCAGACGATTAGGGAGCAATCTGAACGGCAGTATCAACAACAACAACAAATATATTTTAATACTCAACGTGCTGAACTACTCGAAACCATCTATGGCAGACGAGATTGTAGCAAACCAAATATAGATGACTGTGCATTTTTGTTGAGTGTTAGAGTACGAGCCGAGGCAGTTGTTGCGTTTGTGCGGATTCTTGATCCTGAAAATAGAGTACAGTGGCATTATACAGATAGGGCGAATTGCAAAGCAGATTCTGTAGATATTGATTTGCGTAATGTAAATTTGGCCGGTGCCAATCTTGAGCGTATTGAATTGAGTGGAACCAACCTATCCAAAGCTGTCCTCAATGAAGCTACATTGGATAGAGCCACTCTAGATAACGTTAACTTGATCGAAGCTGAACTCAGGCATGCAACATTATGGGATGCAAAACTGCGGTGTGCAAAATTATGGAGAATAGATTTTAGCTACGCAGATCTCCGCAATGCTGAGCTTCAGGACGCTGAGTTAAATGGAGTTACTTTGACCTTTGCTAGATATGATCTTGACACACTGTGGCCTAAAGATTTCGATTATCAACACTCTAAAGCCATTGGACCTTGTGCAGACCTAACGAATATGGACTTAACGGACGCTGATCTTACCAATGCAGACTTACATAATGCCATCCTTACAGGTACGGAGCTAACAATAATAAAGGCAGAACTAGCAGGGGCGAAGTATACGGACGATACGGTTTGGCCTGATGGATTTGATTATAGTGATGCGGGAGCCATACGGGTTGAATCAGCGAAATGTAGGTAAAATATTTATTGACTAAGGAACCTCCAAGTATGCAATACGCAGCACGAGTACAGCGCACCATCAGTGAAGGATCGAGCGGGTGGCTTGTCCATGTCAAGGCCAAGGAGATGGCGGCGGCGGGCGAAGATGTGATTTTGTTAACGATTGGCGACCCCGACTTTGACACGCCCAAACCAATTGTCGATTCGCTGGTGGATAGCATACGCGGTGGTCGGACGCACTATACGGGGCTGATGGGCGAAGCGCCGCTGCGCGAGGCGGTGGCCGCTTTCCACACAAAGTTGACCAGCCAAAATGTGACCATGGAGAACGTCGGCATCATGCCCGGTGCGCAGGGAGGATTGTTTGCCGCGGCCATGTGTACGCTCTCGCCTGGCGACGAGGTGATCGTGATGGACCCGGTCTACTCGACCTATGGCTACTTCTGTGGCGCAGCGGGTGCGACCATCGTGCCGGTGCCGCTGCGGGTGGAACGCAATTTTTTGGTGGATCCAGACGAGATCGAGGCTGCGGTGACGCCGCGCACGCGTGCCATCATCTTGAACACGCCGCACAACCCGACGGGTGCGATTGTCCACAAGGCCGAGATGGAGGCCATCGGCGCGATCTGCCAGAAGCACGATTTGTGGCTGATCGGTGACGAGGTCTACGGCTCGATAACGTACGATCACCCGCACGTGAGCGCGGCGAGCCTGCCTCACTTCGACGAACGCACGATCACGGTGAGCAGCTTGTCCAAATCGCACTCGATGACGGGCTGGCGGCTGGGCTGGGTGGTTGGCCCCACCGAGTTGATGGGCCATGTGGGTAATTTGTCTGCGGGCATGGTCTTTGGGATGCCGGGCTTTATCCAAGATGCGGCCACTGTCGCGCTGACCGATGCACTGGGCGAGGTGGACATTGTGCGCGAGCGTTACCGCACGCGGCGCGATATGGTGATCGAAGCGCTCTCCGACGCGCCGGGGATCAGCGTGAATCGACCCGAGGCGGGGCTGTACATGCTGGTCGATGTGCGCGCAAGTGGCCTGTCTGCAACTGATTTTGGTTTTGCGCTGCTCGAAGCGGAAAAGGTGGCCATGTTGCCGGGCACGGCGTTTGGTCCAAACTTAGCGGGCCACATGCGGCTCAGCTTGACGGCACCGGATGATCAACTGGCGGAGGCGTGTCGGCGGATTGCGCGCTTTGCGAGTAACAGATGATAAAAAATGACAGGGTGAAGAGGTGACTGAGAAGGTCCAACATAGAGTGTAAGAAAATTATAAGTTGTTCGGCTCATATTGAAAGATCTCTTCTAGCGGCATACCAAAAACAATTGCAATTCGAAATGCAAGCTCTAGCGATGGCGAATATTTTCCCGCCTCGATATGGTGGATGGTTTGTCTCGAAACGCCCACCATATCAGCCAAAGCTTGTTGAGTCATTTCGTCAGAATTGAAGCGTAATTTTTTAACGTTGTTGCGAATACGACGGGTTTTCGTATTATACGCCTCTTCGATAGAGGAAAAGTTGCGTAGAAAACCCGACGATTTCCGCGAGAATAAAGAAGAACAAGATAATGTTTGCAGTGACAAGTGACGACGGAATCACGAAGATACAGAGCCCTTCACCCCTTCGCCCTGTCACCTTGCCAAAAAATTGGGAGTATTACATGCAAACAAACACAGAAACAAACACCGTCGCCGACATCCTTGTCGACACTCTCCACAACGCAGGACTCGACATCGTCTTTGGTCTACCGGGTGGCGAAAATGTCGAAGTGATAGATGCGCTGCGCCGCGCGGGGATCCGTTTTGTGCTGGTGCGGAATGAAAGTTCGGCGGTCTATATGGCCGATGTCTACGCGCGGCTGACGGGCAAGTTGGGGGTGGCGTTGACCACGCTGGGACCGGGCGCGACGAACGCGTTTGTGGGCGTCGCTCATGCGGATCTGGATCGTGCGCCGGTGATATTGATTACGGCAGAAACAAACCAGAGCTTTCTGCCGGGCCACACGCATCAGGTCTACGATTTGCAGACAATCTTTGCGCCGATTACAAAGTTGACGGTGAGCCTGACGCCCGAGAATGTGCGACAGGCGGTGGCGGATGCGCTGCGGCTGACCACTGAAGGAAGGCCCGGTCCCGTCCATTTGAGTTTGAGCCGTGAGATGGCAGCGAAGGAGGTCCCTGCGTCAACATCAATGGATGCGCCCGCGACGCCAACTGTCACAATGGGATCGACGGCTGCGGCGCACGCAGGTTCCGCCGATCTTCTCGCAGATTTGGCTGCGGCACGTTCGGCGTTAGAGGGAGCATCTCGGCCGGTATTACTTGTAGGCGTTGGGATGGAGCCGGAAGGATGTTACGCAGCGGTGGAAGCGCTGGCCGCTGTGGCTAGTGCGCCGATAATTGTGACCCCGAAGTCCAAGGGTGCGATCTCTGATCGGCATCGTTTGGCTGCGGGGGCGTTGGGTATCACGCGCGCAGATCCGGTTTATGAAATTTTAGACGAGGCGGATCTGATTGTGGCGGTGGGCTTCGATGTAGTGGAGCTTGTCAAGCCATGGGATCAGACGCAGCCGACGATTTGGGTCGCGCCCTTTGCCAATGCGGACGCCGCGATCCCCGCGGTTGCAGAGTTTGTGGGTCCGATGGAGCCTGCGTTGAATGCGCTGGCTGAGTGTGCGTTTGAGACGGATCCCGCGTGGGGGGCGACGCGGGTGGCCGCATTACACGCGAAGTTAGCCGCACAACTTTTGCCGACTGCCGCCGCGGGGCGCATGTTGCCGCAAGCAGTGCTGCGTGCGTTGCGCGCCAATGTGTCCGACGAGACGCTGATCACGACCGATGTGGGGTCGCACAAAATTTGTACGGCGCTAGAATGGCCTGCGTATGTGCCAAATCGCTATATGCTGTCGAATGGATTGTCGGCCATGAGCTTTGGGGTGACGGGGGCGATGGCGGGTGCGCTGGCGCTGGATGAGCCGACTGTTTGTGTGACGGGCGATGCGGGTTTTAGCATGGTGATGGGCGAGCTGAGTTTGCTGACCGAATTAGATTTGCCGCTGATTATTGTAGTAATGAATGACTCCGCGCTGGATCTGATCCGCGCAGCGCAGCATCGGGCGGGTAAACCTGCCTTTGGCACTGAGTTTACGAATCCAGATTTTAGCAAGATTGCGGATGCGTTTGGGCTTGATTTTTATCGTGTGGCGGATGAGGCTGCATGCGCGGCCGCGGTGCAGGCGGCTGTGGCGAAGCGCGGGCCGGTACTTATCGAGGCGCTGATCGATCCGATAAGTTATCCGACGACGCCGAAATCATAACAAGATGATAAGCTGCAAAAAGATGACAAACTACGACAAGACGACATGGTTAGGCGAAATTGTTGCACTTAGCGATGTCATCTTGCCAGGACAAGGAGTGTACAATGCCCTATGCATCGGTGGGTGCTTATTGTGTCGACGCACTCGACGTGATCCTGGGGCGATGGGCTGGCCGGGCATTTGGGGCTCATGATTTTGATCTTGGTGGGCCAATTTTGCCCACTGGCGTGCGTGAGATGAGCCATCTTGCACGTCATTCTCATGCCGAGATGCTTCCGTTTAAAAGAAATAGTGGTAATTTATGTTAAATAGGTGTATCATATTTGTATCCAGTATCTGTACCTGTTGAAACTGTACTACCCAGAAAAGTTCGTCATTCAACTATATGAGGGGTGTGCATAATACGAACCACTATATACGGTGGCTGTGCCTGTCAAATTCGCCAATTAGGTAGGTGATGGATATTCCGCAGGAGCGATACCGTAGAATTTGTGATACAGCCGGAAAATGCCGACTTTTGTATATAGCCCGTGCATAGAATCAACCACTATATGTCGTATAAAAAGTTATGCACACCCCTCAACTATATCAGTAAAATATTAAAGATAGCTGTGTAAAAAAGCGTGTATGTGATTTTGTTATGAGTAACTTGATGTCATGTACAAATGTTTTGTACAGCTTTTAATGCACGCATTGATCGGCTCTTCTCCTCATGATCCAATCTACTTTCTCTTCAACTGCGATATCTGACCACAGTTTTGCAACGCGCTTGCGCCTTTTTCGGGCCATCCTTTGGGCTGCAATTGGCTCCGCAGTCGTATATTCAGTCGTTTTATGGCTTTTTGGCAACATTACCGGATACGGTTTTCTCTACGTACTTACTCCTATACCTGTCTCTTCCTCATTATTGATTCTGCTGCGCTATGGCTATGTGCGCTTTGCCGCACTTGCTTTTACCGTGCTTGCATGGCTGATCATGTTCTTTGGCGCGGTAATTGCCGGCGGTGTAGAGGCGCCTGCATACAGCGGCTTCATTTTACCTATTTTAATTGCGGGGTGGCTGCTTGGTAAAAGGGCAGGAATTTTCTTTGCCTTTCTTTCTTCGTTGGCTGGTGTGATTCTGATAATTTCTTATGGTAATGGCTGGTTAGAGCCGATTGTAAGAAACACATTCTTTTCTATTTGGATTTCGCAGCTATTCTTCTTTTTTATTGCTGCTGCAATTCTCTACGTTTCAATCGACAACAGCGATAAAATTGTCGAAAGAGTGAAAAAGAGTGAAAAGGCCGCATTAGAGACGAATGATAAATTGCGTGCGGAGGTAGATGCACGCAAGATAGCCGAACAAGAGCTTCAATTCCAAGCTGATGTTTTGTCTCAAGTACAGGATGCAGTTATTGTAACAAATACCAAACGCGAGATTATTTACTGGAATCAAGGGGCCGAAAAGCTTTATGGAACGCCTAGCGAACAGATACTTAATCAGAGTGTTTTTTCTGTATTTCAATACGATCATGCCGACAATCCGCAAGCTGATGAGCGGATGGAAGCCTTAGCAACTACTGGTGTATGGCAGGGTAACGAGACCGCTATTGTCCGTACAACAGGCAAAAAAGTGGCAACCGAGGCGATCATCAAGTTTGTAAACGATGAACGCAGTACACTAAGCCATATAATTATTTCTGCACGCGATATTCGCGAACGGCTTAAAACAGAGAATGCGCTCCAATATCGAACCGAAGCGCAACAATTGGTTACAAAACTGGCTACTCGCTTTATTAATCTCCCCGTTGCCGAGATTGATCAAGGCATTGTCGATGCTTTGCAATTACTGTGTGATTTTTTTGATATGAGTCGAGGCGTTATTGCGCTCTTTTCGGAAGATTTGCAGACACTTCATTACGAAAACCAATATTATGATAAGAACTCTTCCTTTCCATTGGAATTGGACACGATGCCCACGTCAAAAATCCCTTGGTCTATGGAGCGCCTCAAACGTTTCGAACCCGTGAGCATGCCCTCTGTTGCTGATTTACCGCAGGAAGCATCGATCGACAAAGCAACTTTTCAGGCTTTTTGGTCACATTCGTTTATTGGTATACCGCTTATGCAGAACAAAAAACTAGTTGGGCTACTTGGCAGTTCATCATCGGATAAGAAAGATGGTTGGCCCGAGGATATGATCAACCAACTATATGTATTGGGGCAGGTAATCGTCAATCTGCTTGAACGTCGCACCGTTGAAGAGAACTTACGTATACGCGATGCAGAGCTAAATGCCACCGCCAACCAACTAGCGACACTGCTTGATATCGACCGAACTATTTTTTCGGCACAAACATTACAGGATGTTACAGAGCTAACGCTCAGGCGTCTCTTCGACCTATTCCGGTGCCAATATAACAGCATCTTTCTAATTAATGAAGAAGGCGATGCTGGATATTATATTGCACAGTATCCCACAGAAAAGTACTCCTCTTTTAGTAAATTCATACCGCTGGTCGAGATAATTGAACTGGACGATCTGCGCAATGGCATAATTAGTTTGAATGGCGATTTTGAGCATACAAAAAGAGATGCGGTTGAGTCTGCATTTCTTCCAGATTCAGGGGTTTCGGCCTTGGCACGCGTTCCGCTTAAATCCAGCGGTCACTTGATTGGCATTCTCTATATGGGCTTCGAAAAGAACGATGTATTCGCCCAAGTAGATGTTGAATTGCTTGAGGGTATTGCTACTTCTCTTGCGTTGGCTATTGCAAATACGCAACTTTATGAGCGGGTGCAGTCCCACGCTGATGAATTGGAAGACAAGATTGAGGTTGCAACTGCGGATCTGATGAACCAGTACAATCTACAGGCTGCGTTAGCAAAGATCGAATTAGCCATAAATAAGCCAAGGGAGCTACAAAATGTACTCGAACAGATCGTTACTATCGTCACTGATAGCCTTAATATTGATAAAGGAGCCAGCATCATCCTCTGGAATACAGAAGCAGAGACGTTTACAATTAGCGCGACAACGGTCTTCGACCAGAAAAGCCCGGCTACTGCGCAATGCGTGCGCAAGCGGGGTGGAGCCACACGCTGGATTATTGATCATGGAGAGTTACTGATTGTTGCCGATACTAGTACAGATCCATTTGGCCCAAATAATATGATTAGAGAGAATGGGATAGGAGCATATGCTGGCGTGCCGCTCTTAAATGAAGGGCGCGCTATCGGTGTACTTTATATATTAAACAGTGTCCCCCGCTCCTTTGCTGAAGAACAGATAAATTTTTTGCAAATGGTGGCGCATCGTGCCACGCTTGCTATTACAAAAGTGCGTCTCTTTGAAAGAACTCGCGAATTGGCAATGGAAGAAGAAAGAAGGCGGCTAGCGCGTGATTTGCACGACGCTGTCAGTCAGTCACTTTTTTCGGCTACGATGATTGCCGAATCTTTGCCCCTCTTATTTGATCGCAACCCAGACATGGCAAAACAAGAGTTGAAAAATCTTCATGGTCTTACGCAGGGTGCTGCCAATGAGATGCGTACGCTCTTATTCGAACTGCGCCCCACAGCGTTAACCGAGAATACGCTAAGCGATCTTTTAAAGCAGCTTTGTAACGCATTTGCCGCACGTACCCATATCCCGTTATCGACAAATATAGATATGGATATTCGCTTTCCCCCACGGTTACAGTTAGGCATTTACCGAATTGCTCAAGAGGCATTAAACAATGTAACAAAATATGCCCGAGCGCGTAATTTATGGGTCGAAATGACCTGCCAAGATGATGAATTTAGATTAGTTATCCGAGATGATGGCCGTGGATTTGACCCTAACAAAATTCCAGCAGACCATGTTGGCCTTCAAATTATGTCCGAACGCGCCAAGGAGATTGACGCAATATTAGAGATAGATACCGCATTAGGTATAGGCACTAAAATTTCTTTATACCGAAGATTAGGTGAGCATACAAATAATGGAAACAAACGTAAATACGATAAGAATTTTGCTCGTTGATGATCATGATATAGTACGCAAGGGGCTATCCGTTTTTTTGTCAGCACATGATGAGTTTGTATTGGTTGGCGAGGCCGCAGATGGTTTCGAAGCAGAAAAACTATGTGCTACATTAAAGCCAGATGTTATCTTGATGGATATGGTGATGCCCGAACAGGATGGCATTGAAACGACCCGTAAAATTAAAGCACTGTACCCCGATATACAGATAATTGCCTTAACTAGCTATGCAGATGATGAGCAAGTGGAAGAGGCGCTGCAGGTCGGTACTATCGGCTTTTTGCACAAGAATGTATCGATAGAGCAATTGGCTGCGGCTATCTATGCGGCACATAAAGGGCAACCAACACTTTCGCTCGAGGCAACGGAAGCTGTTTTTCGCTCTGCAACAAAGCCTGCATCAGTTGTGGGCGATTTGACCCCACGCGAGCAGGAAGTGCTTGCGTTGCTAGCAGATGGTCTCAACAATATAAGGATTGCCGAAACCCTATTTATTGGCCGAGCCACAGTAAAAACGCATGTAAGCAATATTCTAGGTAAACTTGGCGTAGAGAATCGTCAAGAGGCAATTAGCAAAACAATTCGCCAAAATTTGCTTTGATTTAAAAACTTCTCACTCTTATTCCGTAATCAGATCAAAAGCCGAAGCACGTAATTCTGCCTCTGACCTGCGCCCAATACAGCGCGTTGCTGGGTTGAGAAAGAGATAGTAGATAGCCACTGTTCCGCTAAAAAGTAAAATGCATAGATAGGCAACCATGCTTAGAAAAAATTCTGGTTTAATAGTAGGCAATTTTGTTAAGAATGGAAAAATCAATACTAGATCATATGCCAGAAAGCTCCAAAGTTGAGCTTCACCATTGGTCCAGCGCGGGTTGACTAGTGCATAGCCAAAGTAGAAGGCATCGCCCAGAAACATCCAGCCAAAAAGGACAGACGTAACGGGTGGCAGCGGCCACGGTAAAACATTAGGTAGCTGCAAAACAAGCGAAGTGCCTACTCCGATCAGAGCGACAATAAAAATCACATACGCAATACGTACGCCTGTCGGTAGCGGTTGTGGGTCGGGTGCAGGAAAGCGCTTAGCCCAAAAGAAAAGCCAGATATTAAAAATTGAGAATGCAACACAAATACCGATATATACCCAGTTTGGCATCGCAAGTGGAGCCGCATCGAGCAAAGATGGATTTAGCCCCAGAAAGATAGCCTTCCCCCCAAACATCACTGCCAAATTAAGCGCCCCCGCACGCATAAAATGCAGATTGCCGGTAATGCCAATCCACAGCATGGCCGCAGCAATCGCTGCTGCCATCGATGCGATAAATTGGTGCGACAGAGGGCTGTCAACCGCCGCCCAAAGAATCGTGGCCCACGACTGCTGCGTATAAAATCCAGCCGCAAGAACCAACGTAAGCACGCCACCGATAATTAGAATATTACGTATCAAGCGTTCCATACTCTCTTTCCTTATTATAGACTCATATAACTAATATTTCTAAAAAAATTGATATTCTTTCGGAGAGGATATCACGCTATCATTACCTCATCATTACCAGCCTACCTCTTCGCCAAGCAAATCCTGAACCGATGTAATAGATGCTCCTTTGTCCGCACAGGGCGAATCAACCGGCATCACATAATCGCCTAGCGCAAGAGGGTCAACCCCGTTGATAGCCGCAAATTGTGGATCAACATTATCGCCAAGCGTAAAGCCATCTGCCTGCCATTGACAATTATTGCTAAAATTATCCAGCCCATTCTCAAGCAAAATCTGCGAACCGTAAACAATCGTATCGCGGATGTTATGCTGCGGTGTATCGATATTGATACAATTATACTTTGTCGTCGTACAGTCTAACGTTAAATTCTCCAGCACCCAGTTGCGCGAAGCCGTATCTTGATACGCATAAATCGCATTGTCAGTTGCCTTCGTAAAAATAGTGTTGCGCAACGTAACATCCTGCACATCGGCCCACGTATTGCCGTTGACAACTGTCTGCCCAAAAATAATCCCATTGGTCAGTCCTGGGCCAATCACCGACTCGTCAACCGTAATTCCAGAAATCAACCCCCCATCATAAATTTGTATCCCATCCGCATGAGTACAATAATTCGAAGATTTATTCACCGTAGGGTGACGGCGCATATTGTGTAGCCACGAGCGCGAAATCGTAATATCTGCAAGATTATTATCCTCCCACAAAGATTGAATCGCATCCTCACCATTATCATAAACAATCAGGCGATCCAGCGTATGCCCAAACCCACCTAGACGCACACCCGGGCGAGATGGAAACCATCCATCCGACCTCTTTAACGCCGCTCCATTATCAAAAATTTCGAGATTGCGCATCGTAATATTTGATGTGTTCCGCTCCAAATAAAGACCGCTGCGCCTATGGCGTCGGATTGAAATACCGCGCCATTTCTTACCATCAACCACCACCCAAGATGCCCCATCAAACAAAAAGCCATGCGCCTGCGCCGCGTCGTCATCCCCTGCATACGTTGGCTGCCCACAGTAGGGCAACGTTGCGCCGCGACCACCATCGATCACAACCCCGCCGTCACGACCCTCTTCAGTCGAAAGCTCAATTCGTATCGGCCTCGTTGCACTACCACTCACATTCACTGCAAGCGTACTCGCATAGCGCATTTCCACCTCTCCACCATCAAGCAGAATGCGCGCACCGGGGCGAATCATGCGCCAATCAATCTGATCAAGCTCATTCCACGCGCTTGCCCACGAGCGCCCATCGCTATTATTGCCCAAACGAGAAACATAAAAGATAGTTTGTTCACCCGCCATAAAGGGTAAATAAATGGCCTCATCGGCAACCGTCGACAGCATAGGAAAAGTCACCCCTCCAATCATCAACGTGGCAACTATAATCCAAAGCCAACGCACATATGCAACAGATTTGGGAGAAAATTGTCGCCATATGGGCATTACACGAACAAAGTTCGTTTGCGTTTGTTGTTGGTCTATCCTATCCATTGCGTATAGCCTGCCTGCACTTTATTTGAATCATAATTTTTCCAGAGTACGATGAGCATGGCCATCTATCAGACCGCGCCCTTTATAAAGGTATTTGCAAATAATCAATGTTATTCAATTAAGAGTCGAATGCAGTAAGTCAAAGACCATTCATCAAAGTTTATAAAAAAACAAGGCCACCTGTAAATTTTACAAGTGACCCTGTTTGAAACAACTGTATTAACTATGCAATAAACCTAACGTAGCTCGATACAGATTTGATCCAAAAGCGTATCGGCTTCGCGCCCTCGTATCATAAAGTTATGTGTGCCTGCGCTCAAGTTAAACGTTATCGGCTTGTACTCATTATTTGTCTCCGACCCCGCGCCGCGCCGCGAAATCAACGTATCTTGAAAACCAGATGCAGGCGGCACATCCCATACCATCTCATTTGAAGAGTCAACAGGTTCTTGATCCATATTTACAAAGAACGAATTACTTGCGATCGTAGGGGCCGACACCCGCGCTCGAATATGATATGTGCCACTTTGTTGTACATTAAATCGATAGGTTGCAAGAAAACCATCCCAAGGTTTTTCTACATTGAATAGCTGCCGTAGATATCCATTTTCAGTTGCAAAACTGCCCCACAAATATCCCTTCTCAGCTTCGAACAAAATTCCCGTCGATCCGTTGCATGATAAGGACCCCCCACTACTTGGTGGGGCTGGCGTGCTGGATGGGGCTAGTATAGTAGATAGAGTTGGCGTACTAGATGGAGTTGGCGTACTAGATGGAGTTGGCGTACTAGATGGAGTTGGCGTACTAGATGGAGTTAGCGTACTAGATGGAGTTGGTGTAGTAGATAGAGTTGGTGTACTAGTTGGATTACTGGACGGGGGCAATGATGAATTTCCGCTGATCATATTCTCGACAGACGTAATTGATGCACCTTTGCCGCTACAGGCGGAGTCTGAAGGCATCCGATAATCATTAAGCGCAAATCGATCACTCGCATTGATTAACTGAAACTGCGGATCCTGCACTGCACCAAGCTGAAAACCCTGCGTTTCCCATTGGCAATTGTTGCCAAAATTGTCCAGCCCACGCTTAAAGTAAATGCGCGAATCGTAAATAATAGAATTATAAACCTTATGCTGCGACGTATCGATATTAATACAATTATACTTAGTAGTTGTGCAATCCAGCGTCAAATTATTCATTGTCCAGTTTTGCGCATTCGAATTGCGGTACAAATAGATTGTATTGTCTGCCGCTTTTGTAAAGATTGAATCACGTAGCGTTACATTGTTGACTTGAGCCCAAGTATTATTACCAATTAAGGTTTGACCTAAAATAACGCCATTCGTTAGCCCCGGCCCAATCACCGATTCTTC